>Ga0187893_10003874_pt1 | contig 29402 bp, 32 predicted proteins | sample MA1701074metaG_FD_139574 | JGI IMG/M metagenome (GOLD analysis project Ga0187893, IMG submission 139574) | White microbial mat communities from a basaltic lava cave in the Kipuka Kanohina Cave System on the Island of Hawaii, USA - MA170107-4 metaG ...
CCTCCTTGAGCACTTCGGCGGCGCTCGCCACGTCGAGGCGCGCGAAGGAATCGAGCGACTGGCGCAGCATCTTCACCGCGATCTGCGCCGCGTGGCGCACCGCGGGGAAGCGCTGCGCGTGGTGCCCGCTCTGCTCGTGGATGCGCTTCGACATGCGCGCGATCTTCTCAGCCTCGTCGCCGATGCGCTCCAGATCGGTGACGATCTTGCTGATCGCCATGATCAGTCGCAGGTCGCTCGCCGCCGGCTGGCGCTTGACCACGATGTGGTTGCAGGCGCCGTCTATCGCCACCTCGTAGCCGTTGACGCGCGCGTCGTTCTCGATGACCTGGGCCACGAGCGCCAGGTCGCCGGTCGTAAAGGCCTGCATGGCGGCGAGTATCTGCGCTTCGACCAGCCCGCCCATCTGCAGCACGCGCGTGCGCGTGGTGTCGAGGTCAGCCTCGAACTGCTTGGAAATATGCTCGGTGACGCCCATGGTGTGTCCTTGACTCAGCCAAACCTGCCGGTGATGTAATCCTCGGTCGCCGTCTTCTTCGGCTTGATGAAGATCGTGTCGGTGACGTCGTACTCGATCATCTCGCCGAGGTACATGTAGGCGGTGTAGTCCGATACGCGCGCCGCCTGCTGCATGTTGTGGGTGACGATGACCACGGTGTAGTCGGTTCTCAGCTCGTGGATCAACTCCTCGACCTTGGCGGTGGAGATCGGATCGAGCGCCGAGCAGGGCTCGTCCAGCAGCAGCACTTCGGGCTTGATCGCGATGCAGCGCGCGATGCACAGGCGCTGCTGCTGGCCGCCGGAGAGGCTCTGGCCGCTCTGCGAGAGCTTGCCCTTGACCTCGTTCCAGATCGCGGCGCGGCCGAGCGCCCATTCGACCCGGTCGTCCATCTCGCGCTTGCTCAGGCTCTCAAACAGGCGCACGCCGAAGGCGATGTTCTCGTAGATCGACATCGGGAACGGCGTCGGCTTCTGGAACACCATGCCGATCTTGGCGCGGATCAGCGACACGTCCTGCCTGGTCGTGACCAGGTTCTCGCCGTCCATCAGGATCTCGCCCTCGGCGCGCTGGTCGGGATACAGCGAGTACATGCGGTTGAAGGTCCGCAGCAACGTCGATTTGCCGCAGCCCGAGGGGCCGATGAAGGCGGTCACCTTGCGCTCGGGAATATCCATTGTCACGTTCTTCAGCGCGTGGAAACCGCCATAGTAAAAGTTCAGCCGCTTGATGCGCAGCTTCGGCCTGAGTTCCGAAAGTAGCGCGGCATCTGCGCTCTGCCGTTCGCGCATCGTGGTGTGGATCGCTGGCCTGGCGGTGGCTGTGGAACTGGCTGCTTCCATGGTTTGCATCCCTTGTCTCAGTCGGATTTCCTGAACAGCGCGCGCGCAATGATGTTGAGCACCAGCACCGCCAGCGTGATCAGCGCGGCGCCCCCCCAGGCGAGCCGGTGCCAGTCCTCGTAGGGGCTCATCGCGAACTGGAAAATCACCACCGGCAGGTTGGCCATCGGCGCGTTCAGGTTGGTCGACCAGAACTGGTTGTTCAGCGCGGTGAACAGCAGCGGCGCGGTTTCGCCGCTGATGCGCGCGACCGCGAGCAGGATGCCGGTGAGAATGCCGGTGCGCGCCGCGCGGTAGGTCACCGAGAGGATCATTTTCCAGGCCGGGCAGCCAAGCGCCATCGTCGCCTCGCGCAGCGTATTCGGCACGAGCTTGAGCATGTCGTCGGTGGTGCGCACCACCACCGGGATCACCAGCAGCGCCAGCGCAATGGCGCCTGCCCAGGCGGAGAAATGCCCGACTTTCGCGACGTAGACCGAGTAGACGAACAGGCCCATGACGATCGACGGCGCCGACAGCAGCACGTCGTTGAGGAAGCGCGTCGCGCCCGCCAGCCAGCCGCGCCGGCCGTACTCCGCGAGGTAGGTGCCGGCGAGAATACCGATCGGCGTGCCGAGCAGGGTACCGGCTGTGACCATCAACAGGCTGCCGACGATGGCGTTGGCGAGGCCGCCGTCGGCGCCCGGCGGCGGCGTCATCTGGTAGTAGAGCGTGGCGCGCGCGAGCGCCGAGCCGCCCTCGTAAAGCAGCGTGCCGAGTATCCAGACGAGCCAGAACAGGCCAAAGGCAAGCGCCAGGCTCGACACCGCGAGCAGGAAGAAATTAACCTGCTTGCGCGAGCGGTAAAGCCGGTTGCCCGGGTGGATCGCGCTCTGCGTCTTCAGTACGGCGCTCATGTGCGCGTGCCCTCGGCCCTGGCGAGGCGCATCAGCAACAGCTTCGAGAGCGCCAGCACCACGGTGGTGATGAGGAACAGGATCAGCCCCAGCTCGATGAGCGCCGAGAAGTACAGGTCGCCCACCGCCTCGGTGAACTCGTTGGCGAGCGCCGAGGCAATGCTGTTGCCGGGCGCGTTGAGCGAAACGGCGAGACGATGCGCGTTGCCGATGACGAAGGTGACGGCCATGGTCTCTCCGAGCGCGCGCCCGAGCCCGAGCATGATGCCGCCGATGACGCCGACCTTGGTGTAGGGCAGCACGACACGCCACACCACTTCCCAGGTGGTCGCGCCAAGGCCGTAAGCCGATTCCTTCAGCATCGGCGGCACGATCTCGAACACGTCGCGCATCACGGCGGTGATGAACGGAATCACCATGATCGAGAGGATCAGCCCCGCAGCGAGCATGCCGATGCCGATCGGCGGGCCGGCGAACAGCGCGCCGAAAAACGGCACCGTGCCGAGCGAGTTGATCATCGCTGGCTGCAGGTGACTCTGGAACAGAGGCGCGAACACGAACAGCCCCCACATGCCGTAAATGATCGAGGGAATCGCCGCGAGCAGCTCGATCGCGGTGCCGAGCGGCCGCTTGAGCCAGGCGGGCGAGAGCTCGGTAAGGAAAATCGCGATGCCGAAGCTGACCGGCACGCCGATCAGCATGGCGATCGCCGAGGTCACCAGCGTGCCGTAAATCGGCACCAGCGCGCCGAAATTGTCCTTCACCGGATCCCAGTCCGCGGTCCAGAGGAACGACAGGCCGAACTTCTCGATCGAGAGCTGGCTGCCGACGAACAGCGACGCCAGGATCGCCAGCAACAGACTGAATACCAGGACAGCGAAAATCCGTGTCAACCATTCAAACGCTGCGTCCGCCCAGGGCGCCGAGCGCAGTCGGCGTGGCGGGGGTGAATCGCGTCTTGCGGCGGCGCCAGCAGCGTCGGACGGGTTCAGCGTTGCGGTACTCATCAGGGTTTCAGGCCAGTGAATTGTAAGAGCGCGGGTCGCGCCAACGGTCCGAAGAGAAGGCGGCCTGCTGCGCCGCCTTCCAGATCAATGACTTGCCGAATCGCTTTCAGTAGAGCGCCTTGCCGGATGTGTCCTTCAGCTGCATTTTCCAGACCGACTGAATCAGCTTCACCACGGGATCCGGCATCGGCACGTAGTCCAGCTCATCGGCCATCTTGGCGCCGTTCTTGAACGACCATTCGAAAAACCTGAGGACTTCCTTCGCATTCTCGGGTTTTTCCTGCACCTTGTGGATCAGGATGAACGACGCGCCGGTCATCGGCCAGCTCGCCTTGCCCGGCTGGTCGGTGAGCACGACGCCCATGCCGGGCACGCTGTTCCAGTCGGCGCCGGCCGCCGCCGCCCTGAAGCTGTCGTCGCTGGGCGCGACCATCTGCCCGTCCTTGTTGAGCATCAGGGCGTGGGACAGCTTGTTCTGCTTCGCGTAAGCGTATTCCACGTAGCCGATCGAGCCGTCGATGCGCGCGACGTAGTTGGCCACGCCTTCGTTCCCCTTGCCACCCACACCGGTGGGCCATTTCACGGCGGTGCCCTCGCCGATCGTCGACTTCCAATCCGGGCTCACCTTCGACAGGTAGTTGGTGAAAAGGAACGTCGTGCCCGAACCGTCCGAACGGTTGACCGCGGAAATCGCCTGGCCCGGGAGGGCTACGCCGGGGTTGAGTTTGGCGATCGCGGCATCGTTCCACATCTTCACCTTGCCGAGATAGATCTCCGCAATGAGCGCGCCGGTGAGTTTCAATTCGCCCGACTTGACGCCCTTCAGGTTGTAGACCGGCACCACGCCGCCCATGATGGCGGGGAACTGCACCAGGCCGTTTTTCTCCAGATCTTCACCCTTCATAGGCGCATCGGAGGCGCCGAAGTCGACCGTCTTCGCGGTGATCTGCTTGATGCCGCCGCCGGAGCCGATGGACTGGTAATTCAGCCCGACGCCAGTTGCCTTTTTGTAGGCGTCGGCCCATTTCGCGTAGATCGGGTAGGGAAAGGTCGCGCCGGCGCCGGTAATATCCGCGGCTTGGGCGCTGCATGCGAGGATGGCCGCGGCGGTGAGGCCAAGCACGCGGCAGGCAGTTCGGATTTGGCGCATTGGGGTCCTTTTGTGACGGAATTGATACGAGCCGTTCAGGCTAGCGCCCCAATGTTGCAGTTACATTACAACGCTCATGGCCGGCAAGGCGCGCTCGGGCGCCTGGCCTGCTGGGTGCTCGCATGCTCCGTGAGTGAATCGAGAAACGCCACCAGGTCGGCGGATTCCTCGCGGCTCAGGCGCAGCGGCTTGAGCAGGCTCTCGCCGTCCGAATGCAGGCGGTCGGGGTTGATCTCGGAATAGTGCCTGACCACATCCGGCAGCGTCGCCAGGCTGCCGTTATGCATGTAGGGTGCCGTGAGCGCAACGTTGCGCAGGCCGGGGACCTTGAATTCGCCGAAGTTGCGGTGCTCCGGCGACACATGCCGCGTCTTGATCGCGCTCGCCCCGCCACGATCATCATTGTGGCGCCCGAGCTGATTGAGGGGATTCGCCTGCAGTTTGCGTATGCCGCCGTGCCGGCCCGGATCGGCGCCGCCACCCGCAACGAAGAACGGCACGCCGGTATCGTGGAATTCGCCGTTCGAGAACGTCGGGCCGAAATGGCAGGCCGCGCAGTTCCCCCTGCCGACGAACAACCGCAGCCCGCGCTGCGCGGCAAGCGGATAGCGCGCCGCGCCCGCGCGGTCGCCTTTTTCGAGGGCATCGCGGAAATCGTCGAACGGGGCGCGTCCGCTGATGATGGTTTCCTGGAACGCGGCGAGCGCCTTGCCGATTGCGGCGAGTACGGCCTCGTCGTCGGCGGGTGGCGGAGCGCCGAAGACTTTCCCGAACTGGCAGGAGAGTTCGGCATCGCCGCGTATCAGGGCCACGGCATGCGCCTGGCTGCCGCCCATCTCGCGAGCATCGAGCACCGGCCGGATACTCTGCGCCCACAATGAATCGCCGGCGCCATCCCAGCCGAACCAGCGGTTGTAGCGCACGTTGAACAGGCTCTGGGTTTTGCGATCCGCCTCGGCCAGGCCGAAGGCGCGCGCCCGCGCATCCTGCCAGCCGCGGAAGGGCGCGTGGCAGGTGGCGCACAGCACCTTGCCCGAGGGCGACAGGCGCGGCTCGAAAAACAGCCGCTCGCCGAATTCGATCGCCGCCGGCTGCGCCGAAACGCGGTTCGAGGGGTCAGGCGACCAGGGCGCAGGCCAGGGCCCGTGGCGCAGGATGGCGCGCGTTTCTGCCGCGGTGTAATCGAGTAGCTGCGCCTGCGCATCTGCCGCAGCCGCCAGCAGGAGCACGAAAAGGCAAAAAAACCTCATTCGATGCGGACGCTGTGGGTGAGCCGCTCCCCGCCCAGGTCGAAAATGAATTCCCAGCGCCCCGGCATGTGGAACAGCCAGCCTTCGGAGCGGTAGCGGCCGCCGGCGGTGACCTTGAGGCTGGGCCGGTAGTTCATGCCGTGCCGGTGTTCCGGCATGTACGCATCCAGCGTCAGCCGCGCGGGTAGACCCTGGCCGGCTTTCGGGCAGGCGGCGAGCTCGAGCACGAACTGTTCGCCCACGGAGATTTGAGCGGGAATGGTGCGATAGCTGAGCGCATATCGCTGCGACTCGACGCGCGTGCCGGCCGGCAATTCGCAGGAGACGGCGCTGCCGGCGCAGAGCGCGCCGGCCGCTGCCGCGATCAATGCCCGCCGAGCATGCCGCCGAATAGTCTCTCGCCGTTTTTCCAGGCAATGCGCTCCGCGACCTCGCTGGGCAGATCGGCGAGCCACTGGCGCGACCAGTTCGCGTGCTCGGCGATGTAATGCCAGCGCTCGGGCGTATACGAATCGGTGCCGACCATGAAGCGGTCGGGAAACTCGAGGAAAGCGGCGCGCCAATCCGGGTCCACTTTGCCGGCACGCGCATGGTCGGTGCGGAAAGCGAGGTCGCACCACAGGTTTGGGTGCCTGCGCAGCATTTCGCGCACTTTCTCCGGCCGGTCGAAACCGGAATGCGCCCAGAGGATGCGCGCGTCCGGCCACTGCTTGAAGAGGCGCTCGACCGCGTCCACGTCGGAGTGCGCGTGCAGGAAGAGCTTGTGCTGACGGGCGAGTTGCACCATGCGGCGCGGCACCGGCAGATCGGCGTCGGCGCCATACAGATGGAATTCGCCGATCCCGGCGTAGCGGTATTTCTTCAGCCGCTCCTCGAGGTAGGGGATGACGCTCTGATCGTGGAACCAGGAGCCGATCTCGCCGCGCGAGCGGTAGGGCCGCAACTCGGGAATCACGAGGTCGGGCGCCTCGGCATAGAGCCGCTGCTGACCCTCGTCGCCGGAACTGGATATCAGCGCACGCTTCAGGCCCGCGTTGCGCAGGATTGCGATCGCCTGCTTCGGCGGCAGCTGGTCCCAGGCGTCATGGCTGTAGTGCAGGTGAGCATCGAATATCGGCAGCTCGGCGGCCGCCGCGGAGCCCGCAAAGCCGAGCGCCAGGCACTGCGCGAGGCCGGCTACGAGGTTGCGCGCGCGCACGGGGCGGCTTCTCAGTCCTTCGCGCCGCCGCGCTCGAGCAACTGCACCATGCCGGCACTGCTGCGCGACTTCGCAATCGACAGCGCGCTCACGCTTCCCGCGCGCGGATTCGGGTCCGCCCCCTTGGCGAGCAGCAGCGACGCGATCTCCGCGTCGCCGTTGGATGCGGCGATCATGAGCGCGGTGAAGCCGTCCTTCTGCCGCGCGTTCGGGTTCTTGCCGTCGTTGAGCAGTTCCGCGACCGCGGCGCGGTCCCGCATCACGGTTGCGGTCACCACGTCGTTGTACCTGGTATACACGTCACGGATATTCGACGCGCGCCGGTATCCGGGCACCTCCACCGGCGCCACGGGCGCGGCGGCGGTCGCGACAGGAGCTTTCTGTTCCTCAGTCCTCGCGACCGGCAGCGCAGCGGCAGGCGTCTCCGCTCTCGCGACCGAACCGCTGCGCCTGGCCATCGCGAGCTTGCCTGCGTCGGCGCCAACCGCGCGGGCGCGGCTTGCGAGTACCGGGCGAACCGCGTTGGCGAGAACTTCATTGCCCCAGCGACCGGTATCGGTGTCGAGCAGCTTCACGTATGCGGCAAGCTCTTCGTCGCTTGTGCTGCGGTAGGTTGCCTGGAGCACCGAGCGGATCTGGGAGCGCGCCTGGTCCCGCATCGCGTTCAACTGCGACCCGACCATCTGGCGCGCTTCCTTGGGGACGTTCTTTCCGCCCTTCTGCAATTCTGCGAGCATCGAATCGACCATGCTGCGCGCAATGGTCGAGGACATCTCGAGCGCGACCTCGGTGGTGCGGGTGACGTCATCGAGGTCCTGAATCAGCTTGGCGCGTGCCGCGGAGGACGGGTTCTTGCGCACCTCCTCCACGCCCGTCTTCATCGCCTCGGGCGACTGGCTGCGGATTTCGGCCGAGGTCATCCTGACCACGATCGGCTGGCGCAGCAGTTCGAGGAACCTGCCCATGCGCTCGGCATCGAGGTTGGGCTTCAGGTTTGCGGCGAGCTCTTCGGTCATCAGCCCGGGTTCGTAGCTGCGCTCGAAAATCTCGTTGACCGCGCGCATTTCGGCCGGCCCAGGGCCTTCGCCACCCATGTCAGCCTTCGACACCGCTTCGCGCCCGAAGGCCTGGAACTGCGACTTGATACCTGAAGCCTCGATCACCTCGGCGATCAATCTGTCCGGGTTCGCCGGGATCGGTTTCGCCGCGGCCGCCGCCTTTGGCGCTTCGCCCGGCGCCTTGGCTGCTTCAACCTTCGGCGCAGCAGCCGGCGACTTGGCGGCGTCTCCAACGGGCTTGCCTGCGTCGGCCTGCTTGGGCGCCGCCTTGGCGACGGCCGCGGGCTTCGGCGGCGGCTCGCTGAGGAACTCTTCGAGGAAAAAAACCCAGGCCGCGGCGCCCGCCGCAACCAGCAGCACCACGCCGGCAAGGATCTTGGTTCGATTGCTGACTTCGATCGCCATGTGCGTTTCCCTTTGAGATCGTCCTGCCGTCGGGACCATGATACCGCGAGCGGTCCCGGGTGCGAGTCCACGCCGCGCCATGGAGTAGACTTTGCCCATGCCTGAGCAGGACATTGCCGCACTGAAAACCATGACGCTGTGCCGCGCGCTCGCGGATGCGGAATTGGTCACGATTGCCGGCATCGTCGAGACCCAGGACCTCGCCAAGGGCAAAGACCTGTTCCGCGAAGGCGACCCCGGTAACGGCCTTTATCTCGTCGTCTCGGGCGAGATCGATATCAGCAAGCGCGGCCCGCGCGGGGAGCGTTCGCTCGCGCGGCTCGGCCCTGGCGGTGTCCTGGGCGAGATGTCCCTGATTACGTCCGAGGCGCGCTCCGCGAGCGGCCGCGCGCTGGTCGATACGCGAGTGCTGCGGGTGCCGGCGCAGCCGTTCCGCACGCTGCTCGACACCGGCTCGATTGCGGCGCTCAAGATCGCCGCGGCGATCGCGGCATTGCTTGCGCGCCGCGTCGCGACGATGAACACCCTGGTGCTCGAACTCGCCGACAAGGTCGATCCGGCCGGCAAGCAGCTTCCCGCGCTGAATGACACCGAGCTCGCGAAGCTGCACCGCACCCTGCAGGTCTGGTCGTTCTGAGGGAGCCGTCCCCGTCTAGACGTTGAAGCGAAAGTGCATGACGTCGCCGTCGTGCACGACGTACTCCCTGCCCTCGACGCGCAGCTTGCCGGCTTCCTTGGCGCCGCTCTCGCCCTTGCAGGCCATGTAGTCGTCGTAGGTCGTGACTTCGGCGCGGATGAAGCCGCGCTCGAAATCGGTATGGATCACGCCGGCAGCCTGCGGCGCGGTGGCGCCGACGGGCACGGTCCAGGCGCGCGCCTCCTTCGGACCGACGGTGAAATAGGTCTGCAGCCCGAGAAGCTGGTAGCCGGCGCGAATCACGCGCGCGAGACCCGGTTCCGCCATTCCCATGTCGGCGAGGAAAATCTGCCTGTCCTCCTCCGGCATGTCGGCGATCTGCGCTTCCATCGCGGCGCAGATCGCCACCACCGGCGCCTTTTCCGCCTGCGCCCGCGCGCTCACCGCCGCGAGGAGCGGGTTGTCCTTGAAACCGTTCTCGGCGACGTTCGCGACGTACATCGCCGGTTTCATGGTGAGCAGGAAAAGCGGCCTGAGGACGACAAGTTCTTCCTTCGACCAGGCGATCGAACGCACCGGATCGCCCCGGTCGAGCGCGGCGATCGCTTTCTCCAGCACCGCGACCAGGCGCTGCGCCTCCTTGTCACCGCCGGTTTTCGCGACTTTCGCGTGTTTCGACAGCTGCTTCTCGGCAGCGCCCAGATCCGCCAGCGCCAGTTCCGTGTTGATCACCTCGATATCGGAAAGCGGATCGACCTTGTTGGCGACGTGAACCACGTTCGCGTCCTCGAAACAGCGCACGACATGCACGAGGGCGTCGGTCTCGCGGATGTTGGCGAGGAACTGGTTGCCGAGCCCCTCGCCTTTCGACGCGCCGGCAACCAGGCCGGCGATGTCGACGAACTCGACCGCGGCGGGGATGACCTTCTGCGATTTCTCCAGCGCGGCGAGCCCGCCCAGGCGCGCGTCGGGCACTTCGACGATGCCGACGTTCGGCTCGATGGTGCAGAACGGATAGTTCTCCGCAGCGATGCCGGATTTCGTCAGGGCATTGAACAGCGTGGACTTGCCCACGTTCGGCAGGCCCACGATCCCGCAGCGCAGGCTCATTTCTTGTTTCTGGAGAACAGCGAGCCGAACAGGCCTTTCGAGGCAGGCTTCGCCGGCGCGGTTTCAACCCTGGGCTCGGGCTTCCCGTCCACCGGCTTTTTTTCTGCTGATTTTTTCTCCTCCGCCTTTTTCTCTACCGGCTTTTCCTTTTCAACAAAGCTGTGCAGCTTCTGCATCGCGCCCTGCATGTCGCCGGCCAGGCACAGCGGCAGGATTTCGATGCTGCGCCCGATGGCGGCGTCGATCGCCTCGCGATCCTCCGCCGGAGGTCTCTGCAGCACGTAGTCGGCGCCCGCGCCCGTGTCGCCCGGACGCCCGATGCCCAGGCGCAGGCGCCAGTATTCGTGCGAGCCCAGGCGCTGCGAAATGTCCTTCAGGCCGTTGTGGCCGGCGATGCCGCCCCCCTGCTTCAGCTTCGCGACGCCGGGCGTGAAATCGAGTTCGTCGTGCACCACCAGGATCTCTGCCGCCGGGATCTTGAAAAAACCGGCCAGCATCTGCACCGCCCGCCCGCTCGCATTCATGAAGCTCTGCGGCAGCACCAGCCAGGCTCCCGCAGTTTGCCCTCCGGCACCCAGCCTGCCGACCAGCGCCTGGTATTTGCCGTCCTTGCGCAGCGCTACCCCGGACTGCACGGCGAATCGTTCGAGCAGCCAGAAGCCCGCGTTGTGGCGGGTGCGTTCGTAGTCCTTGCCCGGATTTCCCAGGCCGACAACGAGCCGGATGCCGGCACGAGTAACTGCGGGCAAGGCCTACTTCTTCTCTTTCTTCTCGGCCGGTTTGTCCGCCGGCTTGCCGCCTTTGTCGCCACCCTTGGCAGCTGCAGCCTTGTCGCCGCCAGCGGCCGCCGCATCCGCCGCCTTGTCTGGCGCGGCCTGCTCGGTCGTCGGCACGTCGGCCGCCGCCACAGCCTCGGCCGCCACCGTTTCTTCCTCGGTAATCAGCACCGGCTGGATCACGGTCGCCACCACCGGGTTTTCGCCCTTGTGCAGCACGGGCTCGACGCCCTTCGGCAGCTTCAGCTCCCTGACGTGGATCGAGTGGCCGATGGCGAGATGGCCCATGTCCACCTCGATGAAGCCGGGCAGATCGTCGGGCAGGCAGGTGATGTTGAGCTCGTTGATGACGTGGTTCGGCACGCCGCCCTGCTCCTTCACGCCGGGGGATTTGTCGGCGTTGATGAAATGCAGCGGCACTTTCATGTGGATCTTCTTGTCCCTGGCCACGCGCTGGAAATCGATGTGCTGCACGTGCCCCTTCCAGGGGTGCATGTTGAACGCGCGCAGCAGCACGTCCTCGGCCCCGCCCTCCATCTTCAGAGTCAGGATCGAAGCGTGAAAAGCCTCGTTCGACAGGTGCTGGTAGAGCTCCTTGTGGTCGAGCTCGATCGTCATCGCGCCCTTGTCGCCGCCGTAAACGATGCCTGGGACGTTGCCCGTGCGGCGGAGACGGCGGCTCGCACCCGTCCCTTGCGCCGTGCGCTTGCGCGCGTTGATTGCTATTTTCATCGCCATGCTCCTTCGATTGCCGCCGTGTCCGCGACCAGACTCCGGCGGGGTTGATAAATCTATTCTATGAAAAGAGAGCTCACCGAATCCTCGGTGAAGATCCTCAGTATCGTCTCGGCAAGCAAGCCCGCCACCGACAGGTCGCGGATTTTCCTGCAGGCGTGCGCGTCCTCGCGCAGCGGAATCGTGTCGGTGACCACCAGTTCGTCCAGCGCCGATTCGGCGATGCGCGCCACCGCGTTGCCCGAGAGCACCGCGTGCGTGCAGTAAGCGACGACCTTGGTCGCACCCTCGGCCTTGAGAACTTCGGCCGCCTTGCACAGCGTCCCTGCGGTATCCACCATATCGTCCATGATCACGCAGGTGCGGCCCTTGACCTCGCCGATCACGTTCATGACTTCGGACACGTTGGCGCGCGGCCGGCGCTTGTCGATGATCGCGAGGTCCGACTCGAGGCGCTTGGCGAGCGCGCGTGCGCGCACTACGCCGCCGACGTCGGGGGAAACCACGATCAGGTCCTGATAACCCTGTTTCCAAACGTCGCCAAGCAGCACCGGCGCGGCGTAAATGTTGTCCACCGGCATGTCGAAGAATCCCTGGATCTGGTCGGCGTGCAGGTCCATCGTCAGCACGCGCGAAATGCCCGCGGCAGTGAGCATGTTCGCCACCACCTTGGCGCTGATTGCGACGCGCGCCGAGCGCGGGCGCCGGTCCTGGCGCGCGTAGCCGAAATACGGGATCGCGGCCGAAACACGGGCGGCCGAGGAGCGCTTGAGCGCGTCCACCATCACCATCAGTTCCATCAGGTTGTCGTTGGTCGGCTGGCAGGTGGACTGCAGCACGAACACGTCCTTGCCGCGCACGTTCTCCATCACCTCGACCATCACTTCGCCGTCGGAAAACTTGCCGACCACGGCGCGCCCGAGCGTGATGCCGAGCTTCTTCACCACGTCCTGCGCCAGGCGCGGGTTCGCGTTGCCGGCGAACAGCATCAGGCGGTCCATCGAGACTTGGGGGGTGTGCGGGTTCATGCAGCTTGAATGGCTGGGGCGCTAGGATTCGAACCTAGGAATGCCGGAATCAAAATCCGGTGCCTTAGACCAGCTTGGCGACGCCCCAATTTAGTTTGCCCAGTCATGTAGTGGGTGTATGTCGAGTCCCCGCGCGACGAAGCCCGCCAGCGCGGGCGGCAATTGGCCGTGCAGGACAACTGCTTCCTCTGGCCGGGAAAATTCGGCGAACACACAAGCCCCCGAACCCGTCATTCGCGCTTGCGGGCTGCTTTTTCTCAGCCACGCCAGATGCTCGGCGATCTCGGGATATCGGCGCAGCGTGATCGGCTCGAGATCATTGCGGCCCTGCCCCGACAAAAAGGGCGCCATTGTGAGCGGTTTCGTATCCCGTGTCAACGCGCCGTCGGAGAAGATTTCCTTAGTGGAAACCGATACTTGAGGCGTCAAAACGAGGTACCAGGCGGGCCCCAGATCGAGTTCCCTTAGGCGCTCGCCGACCCCCTCGCCGAGGGCGTTGCGGCCGTAGACAAAGAGCGGCACATCGGCACCCAGGCGAAGGCCGAGTTGCATCAGTTGCGCGCGGCCGAGGTTCAGGTTCCAGAGCCGGTTCAGCACCAGCAGAACGGTGGCGGCGTCCGACGAGCCGCCGCCCAATCCGCCGCCCACGGCGAGCAGCTTTTCCAGCTGGAGCTGCGCGCCTTTCCTTGCTCCCGATTCCTTCTTGAGCAGCCGCGCCGCCCTGACGCACAGGTTTTCCTCGCCAAAGTCCCCCGAGAAGCCGATTTCGCCGTCCTCGCGCAAGCCGATGCCGACGCGGTCGCAATGGTCGATTAGGCGGAACACGGTTTGCAGTTCGTGCATGCCGTCCTCGCGGCGCCCGAGCACGTGCAGAAACAGATTCAGCTTGCCTGGCGCCGGAAACCACTGCAGGGGCACATTCACTTCCACTCGGAAATCGCGAGCCTCAACTCCAGTCCCGGGAAGGTGAGCGTGAGGCGCGCGGGCAGCGCGCCGGCGTACTCCAGGTACTGCACCTTCCAGCCGGACTGCTCCAACTCGGCGAGCCGGCCCTGCGCGTCGCGGCGCTCGCGCTTGGGTTCCGGCGCGGGCTTCGGCGCGGCGCGCCCGCGCACCCAGTCGGCCAGGCCGATGAGCGGCAGGCGGAACCCGAGCACCTGGTCGGTAAGCGACTCGGCGTCGGCAGCTTTGAACTCGCGTCCGTCCTGCGCCGTAAGCGTGACTTCGTCGCCGCGCCGGACGACGCGCGCCATGCCCTGGCCCAGGGGCGTTGTCAGCAGCAGCTCGTCGCTGCGCGCCGCATGGCGCCAGGCGATGTTGCCGCTGCCGGCATCGTCCAGGTAGCGCACCGCGATGCGGCCGGAGAGCTCGAACTCTGTATCGGCGGCAGACAGCAGGAATTGCGGCGCGGCGCAGGCCGCGAGCACCAGCGTCGCAGCAGCGGCGCAAAGACGGCGCACGGCGCTAGGGATTGAAACGCTTAAGAGTTTTCTGCAGCGTTTCGTTCTCGGGACTGGTCTGCAGCGCCTCGCGCCAGATGCGCCGCGCCTCGTCGCGCTCACCCAGCGCCCAGAGCACCTCGCCCAGGTGCGCGCCGATCTCGCCGTCGGAGCGGCCCTCCCAGGCGCGCCGCAGCTCGCGCGCGGCGCCCTTCAGGTCGCCCATGCGATACAGCACCCAGCCCAGCGAGTCGATGATGAAGAAATCCGACGGCGCGAACTCGAGCGCCTTCTCGATCAACTGCTTTGCCTCGGGCAGGCGCACGTTGCGATCCGCGTACGAATAGCCGAGCGCGTTGTAGGCGTGGGCATGATCCGGCTTCAGCTGGATCAGCCGCTTCAGATTGGATTCCAGAATGTCGAAGCGATCGAGCTTCTCCGCCGTGAGTGCATGGTCGTACAGCAACTCGGGCTGGTCGGGTGTCTTGGCGAGCGCCTGGCCGAGGAAATCGAACGCCTCGCGATGCAGATTCGCCTCGCGCAACAACTGCGACTCGGCTACCAGCAACTGCACGCGCTGCGGTTCGTCCTGCACGCTGGCGCTGCGCAGGTAGGCGCGCGCCTCGTCGAGCTTGCCCTGCTTGGCGATGGCATTGGCCGTGCGCATGCGTGCCGGCAGCAGTTGCTCGCCACGCTGCACGGCCTTGTACCACTCGATTGCGCGCGGCCAGTCCTTCTGCTCCTCTGCGATCTGGCCCAGCGTGTAGCGCACCGAATTCGCGTCACGGTAACCCAGCTCGAGCAGCCGTTTCATGCTCGCCTCGGCGATGGCGTATTCCTTGACCTGGAATGCGAGCAGGCCGATGGCATGCACGGCGTCGGTGTCCTTCGGAAACCGCTTCGCGATGGCCTCGAACTCGGCGCGCGCTTCGGGCAGGCGCTTGTCAAGCACCAGGACGCGCGCGTAGCCGAGCCGCACGTCGCGCGAATCCGGATACTTCTGCAGAAACGCCGAAAGCTGCTTGGCGGCCTCGCCGGGCGAACGCCGCTGCAGCAGTTGCGCCTCGTACAGCGCGGCAGCCTCCCAGTCCGGGCGCAGCGCCATGGCGCTGCGCGCTTCGCTCAACGCGAGCGCTTCCTCGTTCGCCGTCGCCGCAGCCTGCGACACCGCCAGGTGCGCCTGCGGCAGATTCGCATAGCGCTCGGCAAGCCTGCGTACCATGCGCAGGTTGGCTGCCGGATCGGGATTACCCACGAGCAGCCGCCCGAGCTGCATGAAGCCGTTCGCAGCGGCGTTGGCGTCGAGCGCAAACAGCTTGGCGAGAAAGGGTTCGGCCTCCTCGACGCGCTTGGCGCCTACCAGCAGGACGCTGACGGTCTGCAGCGCCGGCGCCGACTTCGGATCGGTTTCGTGCCAGACCAGCGCCGCTTCGAGCGCGATGTGGGGCATGCGCGCGAAATTCGCGACTTCGACTGCGCGCCGCGCGACGCGCGGGTCGCGGCTGCGCTTGGCCAGGTCGAGAAAGGTCTGCGCCCCGAGCGCGGGGCTGCCGCGCTGCGCGGCAATCTCGCCGAGCAGGAAGTCGTAGAGCATCTGCCCCGACAGATCCTGCAGCGGCAGATTCGCGAGCGGCGTGGGCGAGGCCGGCGCCGCAGGCGGCGCGTCATCGTCGTCGTCGCCTTCGTCGGCATTCTGCTGCGCCTGCGCACCGGCCAGCAGGAAGCTTGAGGCGAGGAACGTCGCGGCAAACCGGCGTGAAAGAGCGGACATGTGTCTCTCAGTGTAGGTATATTTGGTGCCACGCACAAGATAACCAGCGGATTAGCTGCACGATGCCGGAACTGCCGGAAGTCGAAGTCACACGTAGGGGCATTGCGCCTCACCTGGTCAACAAATTGATCGAATCGGTCGCGGTGCGCGAAGCGCGCCTGCGCTGGCGTATTCCGAATGCGGTGCGCTCTCTGGCGGGTCGCGTGGTGGGCGCGGTCACCCGGCGCGGCAAATACCTGCTGCTCGAGTGCGGCGACGGCCACCTCATCATGCACCTCGGCATGTCGGGCAGCCTGCGCCTGGTCGCCGAGGGTACGCCGCCCGGCAAGCACGATCACTTCGACCTCGGCATCGGCGGCAAGCTGCTGCGCCTGCGCGATCCGCGCCGCTTCGGCGCGGTGCTGTGGACCGCGCAGGCGCCCGAGACGCATCCGCTGATGCGCCATCTTGGCGTCGAACCGCTGACGCCTGCGTTCGACGGCGCTCGCCTGCACGCGCTCACGCGCGGGCGACGCACCGCGATCAAGCAGTTCCTCATGGACTCCCGGCAGGTGGTCGGCGTCGGCAACATCTACGCCTCCGAGAGCCTGTTTCTTGCCGCGATCAATCCGCGCGCGCGCGCCGGCGGCCTGTCCATGGAGCGCGGTGCACGCCTGGTGCGTGCCATCAAAACGACCTTGCGCAACGCAATCCGCGCCGGCGGTTCCTCGCTCAGGGACTATGTCGGCAGCGATGGCGCCCAGGGCTACTTTCAGCGCCACGCCTGGGTCTACGACAGGGAAGGGCAGCTCTGCAGGCGTTGCGGCGCGCGCATCCGGCGCATCGTGCAGGGGCAGCGCGCCACCTACTACTGCCCCGGCTGCCAGCGCTAGTCTGCGGCGGCCTTCACCTTGGCGGCGAGTTTCGCGCGTACCGCCGGGTGGACGAACTTCGACACATCTCCCCCCAGTGTTGCGATTTCGCGCACCAGCGTCGCGGAGATGAACATGTGCTGCTCCCCGGGGGTCAGGAACACGGTTTCGAATTCCGGGTTGAGCGCGCGATTCATGCCCGCGAGCTGGAATTCGTATTCGAAATCGGAAACGGCGCGCAAGCCGCGCAGCACCACGCGCGCCTTCTGCGTGCTGACGAACTCGGTCAACAGACCGGCGAAGCCGACGATGGTGACGTTCTTGACGTCGGCGAGAACTTCGCGCGCCATGCCGATGCGCTCTTCGAGCGTGAAGAAGGTGCGTTTGGCGCGGCTGTCCGCGATGCCGAGCACGAGCGTATCGAACAGCTTGCTGGCGCGCCGCACCAGGTCCTCGTGCCCGCGCGTAAGCGGATCGAACGTTCCGGGGTAAACCGCTTTAATCATGCTCGTTCCATTGCAAAAGTTGGTAGCTCACTTGCCCCGCTCTCGCCCGTTTCAACTCCGTCCACGGCGCAGCCGCTTCAATCGGCGCCTCGCACTCGGCATAGACACGCGCACCCGGTTCGAGCCGCAGCGCAAGAATCCGGAGTATCTCCGGCACGGCATTCTGCCTGAATGGCGGATCGAGGAAAACCACGTCAAAACGCCCGTCATTTCGCGCAAGATAAACCGACGCATCGCCGCTTACGATTTCGACCTGGTCGGCCGCGAGCGCCGCGCGGCTGCGCTCGAGTTCGGCCAGTGCGGTGCGGTCCTTCTCGACCATCACCACCCGCGCCGCACCGCGCGAGGCGGCTTCGAAACCCAGCGCGCCGCTGCCGGCATAGAGGTCCAGGCAGGCATACCCGCTCAGATCCTGGCCGAGCCAGTTGAACAGCGTCTCCCTCACCCGGTCGGGCGTCGGGCGCAGCCCGGGACGTGCCGGCACGCGGATCAAACGGCTGCGGTACTTGCCGCCGATCACGCGCACGCATCCTGCGTCAACGCGCGCACGGCCGCCTTTGCCGAGCGCGCGTCCTTTGCCGGTAGAATTCACGCATCCATGTTAGCAGCGAGTTCCTGGGCGGCGCGCCTCAAGGCGGGACTGGCGCGCACGCGCCAGATGCTCGGAACCGATGTGGGCGCGCTGTTCAGCCGCCGGAAGGTCGACGACGCGCTGTTCGCTGAACTCGAGACCGCGTTGCTGTCGGCCGATTGCGGCGTCGAAGCGACCGGCGCGGTGCTGGAAGATCTTCGGGGCAGAGTAAAAAAGCAGCGCATCGAGGACGGGGTTGCGCTAAAGGGGGCGCTCAAGGCGGCGCTCATCGAGCGCCTCGCGCCACTCGAGCGCAGGCTCGATACCGGCACCCACAAACCCTGCGTCATCGTGATCGCCGGGGTCAACGGCTCGGGCAAGACCACCTCGATCGGAAAACTCGCGAAATGGCTGCAGGGGCGCGGCCTGAAGGTGATGCTTGCCGCCGGGGACACGTTTCGCGCCGCGGCGCGCGAACAATTGGCGGCCTGGGGAGAGCGCAATGGCGTGACAGTGATCGGGCAGCAGGGCGGCGATCCGGGCGCCGTGGTCTTCGACGCCGTCGGAGCAGCCACCGCGCGTGGCGCCGAGGTGCTGATCGCCGATACCGCCGGCCGGCTGCCGACGCAGCTGCACCTGATGGACGAGATCAGGAAAGTGAAACGGGTAATCGCCAAGGCGATGCCCGGCGCGCCGCACGAGACATTGCTGGTGCTCGACGGGGGGACAGGGCAGGACGCGCTCGCGCAGGTGAAAGCCTTCGACGAAGCGCTTGGCCTCACCGGCCTGGTGGTAACGAAGCTGGACGGCTCCGCCAAGGGAGGCGTAATTCTCGGCATTGCAAAGGCGAGGCCCATCCCTCTGCTTTTTATCGGCGTGGGCGAAGGCATCGACGACCTGCAACCGTTTGTCGCGCGCGATTTCGTAGAGGCCCTGGTTGATTAGTTTCTCCGGCGTGGTGAAGCGCTATCCGGGCGGCGAGGAGGCGCTGCAAGGGGTCTCTTTCGGCATCGAGCCGGGCGAGTTTGCGTTCATTGCCGGGCATTCCGGCGCCGGCAAGTCCACGCTGCTCAAGCTGATACCGGCCATCGAGCGGCCCAGCGCCGGGGCAATCCTGGTCAACGGCCAGAACGTCGGCAGCCTAAAGCGCAACGCGCTGCCCTACCTGCGGCGCAACCTGGGCCTGGTGTTCCAGGACCAGAAGCTTCTCTACGACCGCAACGTCTACGACAACGTGATGCTGCCGCTCGCCTTCGGCGAACTGGGTGCGCGCGAAGCGGCCGGGCGCGCGCGCGCGGCGCTCGAGAAGGTGGGGCTGCTCGAGCGCGAGAAGTCCAACCCGATACAGCTCTCGGGCGGCGAGCAGCAGCGCCTCGCCATCGCGCGCGCCGTCGTAAACCGCCCCGCAGTGCTGATCGCCGACGAGCCCACGGCCAACCTGGATACCGATTCGGCCGCGGCCATCCTCGAGATCTTCGCCGCCTTCAACCGGGTCGGCGTCACTGTGCTGGTCGCCTCCCACGACGAGGCGCTCATCGCGCGCTTCGCCAAGCGGGTGCTGCGCCTCGCGCGGGGCAAGCTGGTCGAATGAGAACCTGGTTGCGACAGCATCGCCAGGCGATCGCGGCAGCGTTCGCCAAGCTCGCGGCACAGAAATCAGCCGCGCTGCTAAACGCGCTGGTGATCGGCATCGCGCTCTCGTTGCCCGCCGGCGGCTACGCGGTGCTTGCCAGCCTGCGCAACGTGACGCAAGGCGCCGCGCTCGAGCCGCAGCTTTCGGTATTCCTGCGCGCCGACGCGAAGCGGCCTGAAGCCGACGCGCTCGGCACGCGCCTGAAGGGCGACGCGCGCGTGGGCGAGGTGCGCTTCGTGCCGCGCGAGCAGGCGCTGAAGGAATTGCAGGCGACCGAGGGCCTCGCCGAGGTGGTGGCGGCGCTGAACCGCAATCCGCTGCCAGACGCGTTCGTGTTGCGGCCGAAGCGGGCGCACGGCGCAGACGCGGCAGCGCTCGATGCGCTGGCGAAGGATTTGCGCGCGCTGCCGGGCGTGGCGCATGTGCAAGTGGATTCGGCCTGGGCGCGGCGCCTCGGCGCGCTCGCCGGCACCGCGCGGCTCGCCATCGCCCTGCTCGCCGCGCTGCTTGCGTTCGGCCTCGTCGCGATTACCTTCAATACCATTCGCCTGCAGATCCTGACCCAGCGCGCCGAGATCGAAATCTCCAAGCTGATCGGCGCCACCGATGCCTTCATCCGCCGCCCGTTCTTCTATCTCGGCGCGTTGCAGGGACTCTCCGGCGGCGCGCTCGCCCTGGCGATCCTTTGGGCCAGCCTTGCGGCCCTCAATACCGGCGTCGCGGAGCTCGCTGCAAGCTACGGGTCGGCCTTCCGGCTGCCGTTCCTCGCCGCCGGAGACGCCCTCGCCGTCGTGCTCTTCTCATCCGGGCTGGGCTGGTTCGGGGCGTATCTATCAGTGAGCAGATACTTACTTGAAATAGAGCCAAAATAGCTAATCTCGGAGGATAAATTGGAAGGAACTTGAGACGGGATTAGCACTCCAAGATCCCGAGTGCTAAAATTCTTCTGATCTGGGAGGCAAGCTCATGCAAGCCACGATGGCCCTGCCGATGACGCTGCCGGCGCCGATTTCCGCCGGTAGCATCGAGGCCTATATCCAGGCGGTCAACCGTATCCCGCTCCTTAGCGCGGAAACCGAGCGTGCGCTCGCGTTGCGCCTGCGCGAGCACGACGACCTTGAGGCGGCTCGCGAACTCGTGCTCTCGCACCTGCGGCTGGTGGTGGCGGTCGCGCGCGGCTACCTCGGCTACGGCCTGCCGCATGCCGACCTGATCCAGGAAGGCAACATCGGCCTCATGAAGGCCGTGAAGCGCTTCGACCCGGCGCGCAACGTGCGCCTCGTGTCCTTCGCGATCCACTGGATCAAGGCCGAAATCCATGAATACATCCTGCGCAACTGGCGGCTGGTGAAGGTTGCCACCACCAAGGCGCAGCGCAAGCTCTTTTTCAACCTGCGCTCGATGAAGCAGGGCCTCGCCCCGCTCACGGCCAAGGAAGTAAAGCAAGTCGCCGCAGCGCTCAAGGTCAAGCCCGAGGAAGTCACCGAGATGCAAACGCGCCTCTCCGGGCGCGACATCGGTTTCGAGGCCGAGGACAAGGACGAAGATGCGGCCTATGCCCCGGTGCACTACCTGGCCGCCGACCCCGATGCCGAGCCCTCGCGCGTGCTCGAGGCGGAAGAAGACGAAAAGCTCGGTGCGGCGGGCCTGCGCGGCGCGCTTGCCACGCTCGATCCCCGCAGCCGGCGCATCGTGGAAGCGCGCTGGCTGAAGGAAAAGGAAGGCGCCACGCTGCACGAGCTTGCCGCTGAGTTCAAGGTTTCGGCCGAACGCATCCGGCAGCTGGAGACCAAAGCCTTCGAAAAGATGAAGCAGCTCATGACGGCGCAGGGCGCGCCGCGCCAGGCGCTGCCGGCGCCGGCCGGCAGCTGAGAAGACCTACAGGGCGTTCTTTTCCTGCGCTAGGGACTGCCTTTCAGCAATTGCTGCAGGTCTGCGCCAAGATCCTGCGCGATGCGCTCGTGCCGCACGAAAAGGCGCAGCCGGCCTTGCGTATCGAAGACGTAGCTCTGTCCGCTGTGGTCCACCGTATAGGCGCCGGGCGCGCCGCCGCGGCGCTTCTCGAAATAGATCTTGAACTCCTTCGCCGCACGCCGGGTGGCCTCCGCATCCCCCGACAGGCCGAGGAAACCAGGGTCGAATGCGGGCACGTATTTCGCCAGCACCTCGGGCGTATCGCGTTCCGGATCCACGGTGACAAACAGCACCTGCACGCGCACCGCTTCCTTGCCGAGGGTCTTCAGCACACCCGCCATGTCGGCAAGCGTGGTCGGGCAGATGTCGGGGCAATGCGTGTAGCCGAAAAAAAGCACCACCAGCCGGCCGCGGAAATCAGTCAGCGTGCGCGGTTTACCGTCGTGCGCGGTGAGCGCGAGTTCCCGGCCGAAGTCCGCCCCGGTGATGTCGGTATTGCGGAACTTCGGCGCCTCCGGGCTGCATCCTGCAACCAGCAGCGCCAGAATGAAGCTACGGCGCCAGATAGTGATCAACGAGAAGCGCCGCAAAGAGGGCGGCGAGATACACGATCGAGTAGCGGAAACAGCTGCGCGCCAGGCGATCGCTGTAGGCGGCGTAGATGCACACCGCGTAGCCGATGTAGACGAGGCCGAGCGCCACCGCCGCGATCAGGTAGGGCCAGGCGCTCATGCGCACCGCGTAGGGCAGGAGCGAGACGCCGAACAGGATCAGCGTATAGAGCAGCACCTGCAGCCGGGTGTAGTCCTTGCCGTGGGTCACCGGCAGCATCGGCACGCCCGCGCGCGCATAGTCCTCGGTGCGGTACAGGGCGAGCGACCAGAAATGGGGGGGCGTCCAGGCGAAGATGATCAGGAACAGCAGCATCGCTTCGGTGCTCACCTCGCCCGTCACCGCGGCCCAGCCCAGCACGGGCGGCATCGCTCCCGAGGCGCCGCCAATGACGATGTTCTGCGGCGTGAGCGGCTTCAGGATCAGCGTATAGACCACTGCATAGCCGACGAAGGTGCCGAGCGTCAGCCACATCGTGAGCGGATTGACGAAATGCGCGAGCACCCAGAGGCCGAAACCGCCGGTGGCGCCGGCGAACACGACCGTCTCGAGCGGCGTCAGCTCGCCGCGCGGCAGCGGCCGCCAGCTGGTGCGCTGCATGCGCGCATCGATCGTCTGCTCGACCAGGCAATTCACCGCCGCCGCGGCTCCGGCAACCAGCGCGATGCCGAGCGTCGCCGCAAGCAGGATCCGCAGCGGCACCATGCCCGGCGTGGCCAGCAGCATCCCGATCACCGCGGTAAAAACGATAAGCGACACGACGCGCGGCTTGGTAAGGGCGACGAATGCGGCAACGCGGGACGAGGAACCCGCCAGAGAATCGGAAGACACGGCCAAGAATTTTAGCATGTCAGCCGAAGCTGGAAGCCTTCAGCAGCCGCTGCAGATCCTTGATCACGCGCGCCGGATCCGGATCGCGCGGGAACCGCATCATCAGATTGCCGAGCGGATCCACGAGATAGATGTGATCGCTCACGGAATGCTGCGCCGGAAACGCCGCGGCCAGGGCGGCGCTCTGCATCCGGATCGTCGTGCCTTCGATGGCGGCGAGCAGCGCGCTCGCGGGCCGCACCGCGTCGGTCACCAGCCAGAGCCGCTCGATGCGCGCCATCTCCCTGCCTTGCGCGCGCCGCACCTGGCGCATGAAATAGTGCTTGCGCTCGCAGGCCGCATCGCAGGCGCCGCCGTCGAACTGCACCAGCACCCACTTGCCTTTCAACGCGGCAAGCGGCGGCAGCGCCGCCGGCCGCGGTGCGAGCAAGGTGCCGTAGTTTCCCGCCGCCCCGGGGGCGAGGTCGAACCACCAGATGGTCCAGCTCGCGCCGATCGGCAGCAGGAAAAATGCCGCGAGCAGCGCGAGCTTCCATCGCCCGCGATTTCTCCTATCAGGTATCGGGTTTTTCAATTTTGAAACTCAAAACCAGGAAAAGAATGAGCGAAAGCACGGCAAGCGAGTACCACTGCAGCGCGTAGCTCTCGTTCTTCTCCGCGCCCGCATCCGCCCGCGGCCAGTCGCGCACCAGCGAGTCTGGCGGCGCCTGGGGCTGGGTCACCACCAGGGCTGAGTGCTGCTCGATGACGTAAGGCTCCAGCACAAGTCCCGACCATGCGGCGTACTCGCCTACCGTAATGTTCTGGCGAACGTTGCCCGCGGCGCTTGCGGACCCTGCCTCGTAGACCCGCGGCAGGCCCTGTCTGCGGACGCCCTCGAGAATGACGTCGCCGCGGGGCGCGGGCGGCAGCACGTTGACCGAACTCCAGCCGCGCAGCACCAGGACGTTCCGGCCATCCGCCTGGCGCAGCGGCTGCACCACGTAGTAGCCCGTCTTCCCGTGATGCGGCCGGTTCTGCAGATAGAGCGTGTGTTGCGCCAGCAGCTCGCCGCGAAGCTTGAGGGGAAGCTGCGCAGCAGCAGCCGCACGCTTGCCGGCGGCGCGCTCGGTCTGCCAGTTTCCCAGCGCGATGCCCGCCGCGCAGGCAGCGGCGCTGAGCGCCACGGCCCAGCCGCGAGGACGGAAAGAGTATCCTGCAAGCATGCGCTACGTTGTGATTGCCATGCTGGTGCTGATCCTCGCCAGCCTCGCCTCGGCGCTGTTTTTCCTCGTCAAGGGGCGCGACGACCCGAAGCGGATGGCGAAGGCGCTGACCGTCCGGATCGCCTTGTCGGTCGGCCTGTTTGTCGTGCTTATGGCCGGGTATTACTTCGGTCTAATCCCAGGACGACTCTAGAGTCGTGCCGGACAGGCTATAGCCAATACACAAATATAAACAGGCCAAGCCAGACCACATCGACGAAGTGCCAGTACCAGGCTACGCCCTCGAAGGCGAAATGGTGTTCTGGCTTGAAGTGGCCCGAGAGGCAGCGGAACCAGATCACCGTCAGCATGATGGCACCGCAGGTGACGTGAAAGCCGTGAAAACCCGTCAGCATGAAGAAGGTGGTGCCATAGGCCCCGGTGGTGAGCTTGAGGTTGAGTTCGGAATACGCGTGCGAGTACTCGACTGCCTGGCAGATGAGGAAGGCCACGCCCAGCAGGATGGTCATTCCCTGCCAGAAGAGGAGCTTGCCGCGCTCGTTGGCGATGAGCGCCCAGTGCGCCAGGGTAATGGTCACGCCGGAGGACAGCAGCAGCACCGTGTTCAGCGCCGGCAGCCCCCAGGCGGCCATAGGCGTGAACTTCTCCTCGAAGCCGGGGCCGGCCGAGGGCCAGTGGCTGGTGAAATTCGGCCACAGATAGGTGTTGTGATCGAGGCTGGCAAGGTCGGGCACCGACATCACGCGCGCCCAGAACAGCGCGCCGAAGAAGCCGGCGAAGAACATCACCTCGGAAAAGATGAACCAGCTCATGCCCCAGCGGAACGAGAGGTCCTCCCAGCGCCCGTACTTGCCGCCTTCGGACTCGCGGATCACGTCGCCGAACCAGCGGAACATCATGTAGAGCAGGATCATGAAGCCGAGCGCGATGCCGGTCCAACCCGCGCTCGCGCCGTTGAACAGGATCACCGAGCCCAGCGCCATGCAGAAGAGGGAAAACGCGCCGATGATCGGCCAGGGCATCGGCTGCGGCACGTGGTAGTGCGCCTGCCGGGTCGAGGTGGATGCTCCGTGTTCCATCGTTTTTGCTCCCTGATTCAGCTCTTGCCCGCGACTTCGAAGAACGTGTACGACAGCGTGATCGTGTTGATCTCGGCCGGCAGCGAGCCATCGAGCACGAAACTCACCGGCATGCGGCGCGTCTCTCCCGCGGCCAGGGTCTGCTGCGTGAAACAGAAGCATTCGAGCTTGCGCACGTAGCGGCCCGCGAGCGCGGGGCCGTAGCTCACCACGGCCTGGCCGGTCACCGGCTGGCTGCGCACGTTGGCGACTTCATAGTCGACCTGCACCAGCTGGCCCGGATGCACCTGCAGATGGCGCACCACGGGCTGGAACTGCCAGGGCATGCCGTGCGCATTGGCATCGAACTCGATCGTCACGCTGCGCGTCCTGTCGATCTGCGTGTTGACGGCGGTTTCGGTGCGCTCCACCAGTGAATTCACGCCGAGCGCGATGCAGATCTTGTCGTAGAACGGCACCAGCGCGTAACCGAAGCCGAACATGAACACCGCGACAATCGACAATCGCGTCAGCATGCGCCGGTTGTCTACGGCCTGCGCGGGCGTCATAGCTTGATGAAGTAGTACTTGGCGATGATCGCGCAGAAGGTCGTCAGCGCGACGAATCCCAGCAGCAATGCGGTTTTGAGATTCCGGCTCACCTGAGGGGTTCTACTTCAGGTCCGGCGCCTGCTCGAAGCTGTGATACGGCACCGGCGTGGGCAGATGCGTCCACTCGAGCGAGTCGGCGCCCTCCCAGGGTTTCTGCGGCGCTTTCTCGCCGCTGCGGATCGCCTTCAGGATGACGTACAGGAACAGCAGTTGCGTAATGCCGAAGCCGAACGCGCCGATCGAGCTGATCTTGTTCCAGGTCTCGAAGATGAGCGGGTAGTCGGGAATGCGCCGCGGCATGCCGGCCAGGCCGAGGAAGTGCTGCACGAAGAAAATCATGTTGAAGAAAATCATCGTGAGCCAGAAGTGCCATTTGCCGAGCGTCTCGTCGTACATCTTGCCGGTCCATTTCGGGAACCAGAAGTAGACCCCGGCGAAAGCGGCGAACAGCGCCCCCGCCACCATCACGTAGTGGAAATGCGCCACCACGTAGTAGGTGTCGTGCAGCTGGATGTCGATCGGCACGAGCGACAGCACCAGGCCCGTGAAGCCGCCCAGCGTGAAGAGGAACAGGAAGCCAATCGCGAACAGCATCGGCGTCTCGAAGCTGAGCGACCCCTTCCACATCGTCGCCACCCAGTTGAACACCTTGACGCCGGTCGGCACCGCGATCAGCGTGGTCGCGTACATGAAGAACAATTGCCCCTGGACCGGCATCCCGACGGTGTACATGTGGTGCGCCCAGACGATGAACGACAGGATCGCGATCGCCGATGTCGCGTAGACCATCGAGGCGTAGCCGAACAGCGGCTTGCGCGAAAAGGCCGGGATCACCTGCGACACCACGCCGAAGGCAGGCAAGGCGATGATGTAGACCTCGGGGTGGCCGAAGAACCAGAAAATGTGCTGGTAGAGCACCGGGTCGCCGCCGCCCGCGGCGTTGAAGAACGAGGTGCCGAAATGCCGGTCGGTGAGCGTCATGGTCACCGCGCCCGCGAGCACCGGCATCGCCGCGACCAGCAGATAGGCGGTGATGAGCCAGGTCCAGACGAACAGCGGCAGGCGCATCATCGTCATTCCCGGCGCGCGCATGTTGAGGATGGTAGTGATGATGTTGATCGAGCCGAGGATCGAGCTCATGCCGAGCAGGTGCACGGCGAAGATGGTGAGGTCCATGCCCATGCCCATCTGTACCGTGAGCGGCGCATACAGCGTCCAGCCCACGCCCGGAGCGCCGCCCGGCGTGAAGAACGACATCACGAGCAGCGTGGCGGCGAACGGCAGCAGCCAGAACGACCAGTTGTTCAGGCGCGCGAACGCCATGTCGGGCGCGCCGATCATGATCGGGATCTGCCAGTTCGCGAAGCCGACGAAGGCCGGCATGATCGCGCCGAACACCATGATCAGGCCGTGCATGGTGGTGAACTGGTTGAAGAGGTCCGGATTGAAGAACTGGATGCCGGGCGAGAACAGTTCCAGGCGGATCGCCATCGCCATCGCGCCGCCGGTCATGAACATGATGAAGCTGAACCAGAGGTACAGCGTGCCGATGTCCTTGTGATTGGTGGTCGTGATCCAGCGCATGATGCCGCCGGCGCCGTGGTAGCCACCGTGGTGCTCGCCGTGCCCGTCGTGGGCGTGGCCGTGCGTATCGACAACAGCGCTCATGGGTTTCTCCTGATTGCCCTATTTCTTGTCTCTGAGAACTTTCACTTCACTGGGCTGAACGAGGCCATCCGCTCCGCCTACCTTGTTGCTCCAGTTGTTGCGCGTAAACGTGATCACCGCCGCCATTTCGACGTCGTTTAGCTGCTTGCCGAAGGCCGCCATCGCCGTGGGCGTGCCGTTCTTGACCACCCCGTTGAGCACCGTCGCGATCTGCGCGTCCTTGGGTCCCAGCACCATCTTCGAGCCGTCGAGCGGCGGGAACGCGGGCGGCGTGCCCTTGCCGGTAGCCTGGTGGCAGACGACGCAGTTCCTGGCGTAGACCTGCTCGCCGCGCTTTTTCAACTCATCCAGCGCAAAAGTCTTGTTCGGATCGTCGGCCGCCGCGGCGATCAGCTTCATCTGCGCGCCGACCCATTTACCGTACTCTTCCTGGCTCACGACCTTGACCACGATCGGCATGAAGCCGTGCTCCTTGCCGCACAGCTCGACGCACTGGCTGCGGAAGGTGCCGGTCTTCTCCGGCCGGAACCAGAGGTCGCGGATGAAACCGGGCACTGCGTCCTGCTTCGCGCCGAAAGCGGGTACCCACCAGGAATGAATCACGTCCGCGGCAGTGGTGAGGATGCGGATCTTCTTGCCCATCGGCACGATCAGCTCGTTGTCGACCTCGACCAGGTAGTGCTCGCCCTTGGGCGCCTTGTTCTCGATCTGGTCGCGCGGCGTGGAGAGGGTCGAAATGAAGCTGATACCCTCGCCCTCGCCCTTGACGTAGTCGTAACCCCATTTCCACTGGTAGCCGGTGACCTTGATGGTGATGTCCGGGTTGGAAGTGTCTTTCTGATCCACCAGCACCCGGGTGGTCGGCCAGGCGATGCCGACCAGGATCACCGCGGGAATCACGGTCCAGAGGATCTCGACCGTCGTGTTTTCGTGAAACTGCGCGGCCTTGTGGCCCTTGGACTTGCGGTGCGCGTAGCAGGCCCAGAACATGAAGCCGAAGACGCCGACGAAGATCGCCGTGCAGAGCACCATCACCGCTTCGTGCAGCCAGTGGATGTCGGCGGCGAGCTTGCTGCCGGCGGGCTGCAGGTTCCACTCCAGCGCCAGCGCCAGGCCCGAATACGCGATTCCCAGGATGGCAAGCGACCAGGTCGCGATGCTAGGTGCCGGCTTGCTTAACTTCATCGTTCAGTCCTCTCCCGATACGCCGCGCAAGTTACCATAGTCCGCGCCTCTTTCTCAAGCAGAAGGCAATGAAATTATTCAGAAAATCTTTATCACGCTGCGTCCGTCGGCGGCATGCTTCGGCGCCGCCTTCCATGCGTGGCCATAGACCACCTCGTAGCTGACTGGAAGCCTGCCTTCCTGGCACTGCGCCGCGAGTTTTTCCAGCAGTGCGGCGCGAAAATGTCGTCCGGCGAGGCCGCGCGCACGGCCGCTCAATGCGCAGGTCTGGCCGCTCGCGCGCAGATCGGCAAGCAGCGCGGCAGCCTCGGGATACGCGATCGTGACCCTCTCCATATCCATGACCGGGTCGGCGAATCCCGCCGCGACCAGCATGTCGCCCAGGTCGTGCATGTCGGCGAATGCATGCACCCGCGCCTCGCCCGCCGCCGCGCGCAGTCCTGCGAGCGTATCGGGGCCGAGCGTGCTGAACATCAGCAGCCCCTCGATCGCGAGCACCCGATGGAATTCGCGCAGCGTGGCAAGCGGGTCCGCAGTCCAGTGCAGCGCCATGTTCGACCAGACGAGACCGATGCTCGCGCTCGCGAAGGGCTGCCGCGCCAGGTCGGCGCAGATCCGTCGCGGCGGCCGGCGCTCGAAAAAGCGCAGGCGCGGCCGGCCGGCGTGCAGCATGGCCTGCGAGAAATCAAGCGCCAGCACCTCGGCCTTGCGGTAGCGCTTCGCCAGCGCGCGCGCATCGCGTGCCGGGCCGCTGCCGGCATCGAGCACGCGGCGCGGCGCGAGCTTCACATAGTTCAGGCGCTCGAGCATGCGGCCGCCGATCTCCGCTTCGAGCCTGGAGGCTTGCGCGTAGCTATGCGCCGCGCGCTCGAAGCGGCGCCGGGCAGCGCGCGCGTCAATGAGAAAGCCTGGTGGGCGCTCAGCCCCGCCCGGCAAGCACGCCCTCCACCGCGCCC
>Ga0187893_10003875_pt1 | contig 29402 bp, 16 predicted proteins | sample MA1701074metaG_FD_139574 | JGI IMG/M metagenome (GOLD analysis project Ga0187893, IMG submission 139574) | White microbial mat communities from a basaltic lava cave in the Kipuka Kanohina Cave System on the Island of Hawaii, USA - MA170107-4 metaG ...
ATCGGGAATTCGGCAGTCACTTCGACCATCGAGGAGGAGGTCGAGAAGATGGTCTGGGCCACCCGCTGGGGCGCAGATACGGTGATGGATTTGTCCACCGGCCGGAACATCCATGAGACGCGCGAATGGATCCTGCGCAACAGCCCCGTGCCCATCGGGACGGTGCCGATTTACCAGGCCCTGGAAAAAGTGAACGGCAAAGCCGAGGATCTGACTTGGGAGATTTTTCGCGACACACTCATCGAACAAGCCGAGCAAGGCGTGGACTACTTTACCATTCACGCGGGCGTGCGGCTGCGCTACGTTCCGCTGACGGCCAAGCGAGTGACGGGGATTGTTTCGCGCGGGGGCTCCATTCTGGCCAAATGGTGCCTGGCGCATCATGCCGAGAACTTTCTCTACACGCACTTTGAAGAGATCTGCGAGATCATGAAAGCTTACGATGTGACGTTCAGCCTCGGTGACGGGCTTCGGCCCGGTTCCATCGCCGATGCCAATGATGAGGCGCAGTTTGCCGAGCTCGAAACCCTGGGAGAACTGACGAAAATTGCCTGGAAACATGACGTGCAGACCATGATCGAGGGACCGGGACACATCCCGATGCACCTGATCCAGGTCAACATGACCAAGCAACTTGAAACCTGCGGCGAGGCGCCTTTCTACACACTGGGTCCGCTGACAACCGACATTGCGCCCGGGTATGACCACATCACCAGCGCCATCGGGGCCGCCATGATTGGCTGGTATGGAACGGCAATGCTCTGTTATGTGACACCGAAGGAGCATCTTGGCTTGCCGGACCGCGGGGATGTGAAAGAAGGCGTTATTGCTTACAAGATTGCCGCGCATGCAGCCGATCTTGCGAAAGGCCACCCCGGCGCTCAGGCTCGGGACAATGCCCTGTCGATTGCTCGTTTCGAGTTTCGGTGGGACGATCAATTCAATCTCGGGCTTGACCCCGAAAGGGCGCGGGCGTTCCACGATGTCACACTTCCGGCCGAAGCCGCCAAGGTGGCACACTTCTGTTCGATGTGCGGTCCGCACTTCTGTTCGATGAAAATCACCGAGGACGTGCGGGAATATGCGAAGAAGCTGGGCCTCACCCCCGAGGAAGCACTCGAAGAGGGCATGGAGACGAAGTCTGACGAATTCCGGCAGTCTGGCAGTCATATCTATCAGCGACTCTAGCTACGGCCTCGTCCACGCCTTCGCACCACGACTCCGAGAAGGCCTGGACAGAGACCCGGGCGTGGCATGCACAGGGCGCGGCCTGCCATGTGTGCGAAGAGAATCGCAGACATCGCACATTGAGATCAGTCGGCAACACACAACACTGGATCTCGTGCTAGCCGCGTCAAGCCGGTGAATTCCGCGGTCTCATAAAGTATTAAGTCTGGATGGGGCTCGGCCCCCGCCAGGTAGTCGGGGAAGGAGTTCACATAGAATCAACACCGCCGGCCTAGATTTCCGCAGGGCTTGGTCTACGTGAACCTACCTGCAATAGCAATGCCCAGAGATAGTGAGGACCTATGAACTCGAAACCGGACATATCCATGGACGACGAAGCGAGACAAGGAACCGAGGCAACCGCTGCGGAGGGTGAGGTACAACACAAGACGGCATCGAAAAAAGCCGCCTTGCAACAGAAGTGCGACGACATCCTGGAATCTCTGGCAAGCTTCCAGGAAGTTTACGACGGCATTCTGGCAACACTGGCAGAATCGCATGAGCAAGCACTCCAGGCCCTGCGCGATGAACTTCAGCAATTGAAGGATGCCATTCCTGGCCTCGAAAAAAAATCCATCAAGCGCCTCAAACTTGCCGGCACCCTGACCGCCATCGAGAACGAGAGTCAGAAAGCCAAGCTGAAGGCTGCACTCCGCCGCAAGAAAGACTTGAACCGGATCGACGACTGTGTGACGGGGGCGTTTCGCACGCTGAGGGCCTTGAATCAAAAGACCCCCGGGCAGGACACGGATTAACTGGAACGAATTTGCCCTGCTTCCGCACCCGGGTTGTTACATTTCCCAGCCTCTGCCCTTCCCGCCTCCTTCACCATCAGTGCCTTGGGTGCTATGACAAACGTTGGATCTAGAGCCGTGCTGACTAAAGCCAAACCTATCCTGCGGGATCAGAGAATTCGCGAGTTTGCTTCTGAGATGGCACTTCACTTCACCGCCGCAGTATTCGCCAATATGGAAGGAGCGAAGCGCGGAGAGGTTGAGCCGATTCACGACATGCGCGTCGCCACGCGGCGATTGCGCGAGACACTGCGACTTTTCCGACAGTATTACGCACCGGCGCGCTTCAAGAAGCTATCGCGCAAAGCGCGAAAAACCACGCGCATCCTGGGTCTCCCCAGAGAAATGGATGTGAATCTGGAGTTACTCCGCAACTGCCAGTTTGCCGGCGGATTAGTCGTTCACGCCACCAGCGAGCACCTTCTGGCGCTGTTCGAGAACGAACAGTCTCGTTTGAAGCGCCGGTTGGTGCGGGAGTTTGCACGCCTCGATCTCAAGGTTCTTGAGAATGACTTGCGGCTTCTGGCGGAAAGCGCAGTGCCTCCGCGCAGCAAGACGCACCGTCTCTTTGCTGAACACCAGGCCGCGGAGTTCGAACTCTTCATGCAACAACTGCCGCAATTGCTGCTCGACAAGGCCAAACCGATTCTGGAATTCACCGCCACGCCTGAGGCAATCTCAAGCGACGATCGCCTGCATGAGCTGCGTATTCGTACCAAAAAGTTGCGCTATCTTCTGGAGATCTTGAGGCCCTTGTTCGCCGTTCAGCCAGAGCCGCCGATTGAGCTTTGCCGCACGCTCCAAGACGTTCTGGGTAACTTTCATGATCACACCGTCTTGATTGAACGGCTGCACCGGCATCAGCAGGATCTGCTTCAAAAGGGCCTCCTCCTGCTGAGTCACGGCTGCTCGCGAATTGCGTCCGAACTGGAAGAGACAAGGCAGTCGCTGACGCCTCAGATTGAGCCGGCCCATCGTGAACTCGTGGTGGCGCTGGAAAGCTATTTGAAGCCTGGGAAAGAAGCCTCTGCCCTGCCCACAACAGCCTGACGGAGTGGCGCCCATTTTAGACGGCCTCAGCGGGCAGATCGACTTGCTCAAAGTGCTCCACACGAAGTCAAACTCGCTGACATCGCTAAGCCGAGGGCTTTCACGTCGCTTGGGTTTCTCCATTGTCACCCAACCGAGAAGGAACTCGCATCGAACGCCATGCAATCTGCTGACAGCCACACTCAGAAGTATCGAGCCCTCTTGGATTTGTCCAAGGCCATGGTCGTGCATCGCGACGTGCCAGAGCTTCTCCGGGCACTTGCCTCTCATCTTGCCCAGGTTGTTTGTTTCGACCGACTGGCGCTAATGCTTCATGACGCAGAGAAGAACGTGATGCGTGTAGAGGCCATGGAATCGGACGGAGTCCAGGGGGTACCTCGCGGTACAGAATGGCCTGTCGAGACCAGCATCGGAGGCTGGGTTTGGCAAAATCAGGCTTCTTGCGCGATCACCGACTCTATCTCAGAAAACCGGTTCCCTGATGCAGTACGGATCATGCGGGAGCTGTCCATCCGTTCTTTCTGCGTTCTCCCCGTCACCACACCCCAGCAACGCTATGGAGCCATTTGTTTTGCGCACGCCCTCCCATCAGTCTATCTGGAAGCGGACATAGAGTTTCTTCAGATGGTCGCGAATCAGGTAGCCATGAGTTACGAGAATGCCCTCGCGTTCCAGCGCATCAGGCAACTGCGCGACCGGTTGGTGCAGGAGAAGCTCTATCTTGAAGATGAGATCCGTTCCCAGTTGAATGTCAACGAAATCGTTGGTGGATGCTCTGGTCTTAAGCAGGTCCTGAAAATGGTGGCAACGGTGGCTAAGACCGATTCGACCGTCCTGATTCGTGGGGAGACCGGTACCGGAAAAGAGTTGGTCGCGCGCGCGATCCACCAGGCCAGCCAACGCAGCCAGAGGATCTTTGTGAAGGTGAATTGTGCAGCCATTCCTTCCGGACTGCTGGAAAGCGAGCTGTTCGGCCACGAAAAAGGGGCCTTCACGGGCGCGATCAGCCAGAGGATTGGCAGGTTTGAGCTCGCCCACCAGGGGACGCTTTTCCTTGACGAGGTGGGTGACATTCCGCTGGAGTTGCAACCAAAACTCTTGCGGGTGCTGCAGGAGCTTGAGTTCGAGCGGTTGGGCAGCAGCCGGACCATCCGTGTCAACGTGCGACTGGTAGCTGCCACGCATCGTAACCTCAAACAGATGGTGGAAGAGGGCAAGTTTCGCGGTGACCTGTACTACCGCCTGAACGTCTTCCCCATCCATCTCCCCCCCTTGCGGGAGCGCCGGGAAGACATTCCGCAGCTCGCCAGCCATTTTGCAGAGAAACACGGCCGTCGCATGGGAAAGACAGTCGCGTCCATTCCGCCACCCGTTGTGAACGCGCTTGCAGAGTATGATTGGCCAGGCAACATCCGCGAACTGGAGAACTTCATGGAGCGGGCCGTCATCCTCTCGTCTGGGCAGGTGTTTGAAGCCCCGCTTGCCGAACTCAGCTCCTCAGAAGTCGTGCGGTCAGGTACTGCTTTTCGACCTTCCGCTCAGACTCTTCCGGATTCTGACCCGCCAGGTCAAACAGCTACGGGAATCACACTTGAACACGCAGAGCGGCAACACATCTCCAGAGTCTTAGCTGAGACGCAATGGCGGATTGCCGGGCCCAACGGCGCCGCCGCCCGTCTGGGCATGAAACGAACCAGTCTCTATTCAAAGATGAGAAAGCTTGGCATCTCGCGCACACGGGCGTGACGCGATTTCGTCAGATTGACTTCCCTGAAACACTTCGACCTCGCCTGCAATATCAGCATTCGTCACCACAATAGCCCGCCATCCGAAAACACCTCATTTTGTTAGGCCATAGTCTTTCCGTCCTTTGGAAATCGAGTTGCCTTAGGCACACCGAGGGTAGAAAGTCTCGCGATGCTTCCCGGGTGCAGGTCGGGCAGACGACGAACCGAGAGCTCGCAGCGGCGGCCCTTACTCGAAACAATCTCTCATTCAAGGTAGGCGGTAAAGACAGAAAGGAGACCGATGGGTCGCTTCCGATTTATCCTCTTAGAAGCAGTGGTCGTGCTGGCGGGTCTCTTGATGGCACGCTGTGCGGTGGCATCGGATTATGCCGGGGCTGACATTCTGGTGCCTGTGGTTGTGCGAACGCCGGGGGTACTTGGCTCCCAATGGCAGACGGATTTGGTAATCTCAAACGTCTCGCGAAAACCAATCAAAATTCCCTTCGTCCTGACGTTCTTTCGCAATGGCGTTCCTCACCGGGTATTCCAGTCGGAGCTGCAGCCGCAAGCAAGCATGCTGCTCAGGGACATTCTGGGTGAGACGTTCGGTCTTCAGAATGGCATCGGCATCGTCCGAATCACTGCCTCCTCTCAGGATGCAAAGATCGCGGCACGCGTCAGAATCTACAACACGGCGGGAAGCTTCGGAGAGGTCGGATCGAGCCTCACAGGTTTACCCGTGTCAATGCTCGGCCGCAACACCTATCTGCCAGGATTGTCTGGGATTGGAGGGAACCGAACCAATGTGGGTGTCAGTAATCCGCATGACACAGCGGTGAACCTCTTCGTCAGTCTGTTCGAGCCCAGCGGAGAATTGCGTGGCGGGTTTGCGACAACGGTACAACCGCGAAGTTTGTTTCAGATCAACGACATTTTCGTCTCCTTTGGAGTCACTCCCTTCGAAGGGGCCAGCATTCGGATCACATCCTCGCGGGGTGTTTTTCCCTACGCCACAATCATTCGCAACGATAGTGGCGACGCCGACCTGATCACTGGTACCGCTGAAGTGGTCGGCGATGAAGTGGTTACCCCGGCTTGTTCGAATCCCGCGCCCCTATATTTCGAAGCGCGGCCAACTGGGGACTGGATCGTGATGTTCACTGACGGTGTCGACGCGGTTCAAAGGACCGGCGAGTTGGCGATCAAGTACGGGTTCACGCCTAAGCAGATCTGGGAAGCGATCCTGGGGTTCGTAGCCCCACTGACGCCGGAAGTCATTGCCAAGATTCGTTGCGAGCCGGGTGTGCGTCATGTATCGCAAAGCGGCATCATCGAATTGCCGCGGTGATCGTCCTCTGCATGGAGGGCGTAAACCTCGGAACCCGTATCGTTCTTTCATCTCGGAGAACCCAAAAGAGAAAAAGGAAGAAGAAGAGATGCGTAAAGATTGGATCGTTCCTCTGTTAGTCGTAGGCTTGCTGCTTGGCTGGGACGTTCCCTGCGGAGCAGAGATTCCGGGTCCCAGAGCCGTTCGCGAGAAGAGCATTCCACATCTGAGCCACTCAAAGTGGGCGAGATCGCTGAGCAACCTGGAGTGGTCTCGCGAACGCGTGGCGGTTGCTGGGGGCTACTCGTACTTTAGCGTTATTCCCTTCGTCACCACGGCGGACAACACGCGCACCAACCTGGGACTCAACAATTTCAGCCAATCCTCGCTGATGAAGGGCAGCAATCCCACCGCTAGCGTCTTCGTTCTGCTAATAGACCAGCAAGGATTCATGTGTGGAGAAGGCATTTACGAAGTCCAACCGAATGAGATGAGACAAATCAATAACGTGATCTCTGAGCTGAGAGGGGATATCACAACTGGCTGGCTTTTAATTCTCTCCGATGAACCATTAACCGCTTGGGCGTCCGTGATTTCCAATTCCACCAATGACCCTAGCATTCAGTTGGCCGCCGGATCGGGAGCTCAACGTTTGATGATTCAGTCCTCCGTCAAGACGACCAGTCTTGAGTCTTCGCTCATCATAACGAACATCGGTTCGGCGGGAGGCAAAGTCGCTGTTACGATCTATGACAATAACGGCCGCGTCATTAAGTCCAGGACAATCTCCGTTGCGCCGTTTGGAATGTACGTTGAAAAAGACATTCGAGCCTCGGTCCCGCAGACCTTTGGCCAGATCGTGATCGAGGCCATGGATGAGGGGATCATGCTGGTGGCAAGCTCCATTGTGAAGAACGCTGATGGAACCGGTGCGTTCTTTCCGGCTACTACCCTTCCGTCACCTCGCATCCAATCGATCGCCGGAACCTGGGTAGGGTCCCTCACGGGAGGCCAGATCAACACGCCAATTAGGATGACTCTGTTTCAGGAAGGCGCCCGCCTTTTCGGCGAGCTTCACCTCGATGATCGCGGCAGTTTCCCGACGGCCTCAAAGAACTTCTCCATCAGCGGATCCGTTGAGAACGACGGCACGCACGACCGCTACTTCCTCAAACTGAATGAACATGTCGATGCATCAGTCAACTTGTTTTCCTTGTCGATGCGTGGGGCTCTCGCCCAAGGTCCACAAATAGAGGGAAAGTTCCTGTACGTCGACGAAAGCAAACAAACTGACGTGGGAATCCTGGCATTGGCGAGAGCAGGAGCCATCATCATAGTCCCGCAATAGAATCCGGCGATTGCTTTCTGCACGCCGAAACAACCATCTCTCTCTGTCCTTGAGGCGGAACTTTGCTGAAGGCTGAGAAGAACACACCTCGCTTGAGAAACCCTGCAGTCGCGTGTTCGTGCCTCTGCTGCTGGCACCAGGCGGTTTTGGTCTGGCATTAGGAATGCGAATGCTTGTCAATGAACCCCGCGGTTTCTTGATAACTTCCCCCAACAGAACTGCGACTTGCTTCTGGATATGTCCTGGGTGGCATGGGATACTATCTCATCCGTGATGATTCGGATCGCAGCCGCGAGCTCACCTACGCAACTGCCCAGCCAGGTTTGAGATGCGTTCCCCGATCCGTCCCGGGCGGGACCTTCGCCGAGTCCGCTTGACACCGTAATCTGTGGAGACTGCTCACATCACTCAACGCTTGACAGGTACCAGGGTGGGCCTCAACACTTTGTCTGGATGTAAGATCCGAAAACGATTCTGCTCATAGGTACAGTAGGGACAAATACTTCTTGGTAGTTCAACTCCCGAGCGCGAAAGATGGCAAACCTGACCCGTTGATCCTGTAAACTCCGGGCCGCACTGTTGATTTCGCTTTGACGGGCGTGTTTCGACATTGCCACGAGGCACCGAGCCTGGAAGCTCTAAAAAAATGCTGGATGCTCCTTTTCGCCCTAGGACCGAACCTGCCGCCCTATGGAGGGTTGCTAAGGATCATCCAAGCCGACTAGCTAAAGAAAGAGAGGCGATTGCAAATGAATTCGGCCATCGAAATTGCTGACATCAAGATCGACAAGAGACTTCACGACCTCGTGCGAGACGAGATGACTCCGGGTACCGGTATCGATCCCCGGGCGTTTTGGACATCGCTTGGAAGGATCGTCCATGACTTGGCGCCGAAGAATCGGCAGTTGCTCAACCAGCGCGACGCGTTGCAGCAAAAAATCGACGACTGGCATTTGGAGCACAAAGAGCGTCCCATTGACCAGGAGGCCTACAAAAGCTTTCTCACCCAAATTGGTTACCTCGTACCTGAAGGGGAAGATTTCCGCATCGGAACTACCAACGTGGATCCCGAAATTGCTGAAGTTGCCGGTCCGCAGTTGGTCGTCCCGGTGGATAACGCGCGCTACGCCCTCAATGCGGCCAATGCCCGCTGGGGAAGCCTTTACGACGCATTGTACGGCACGGACGTGATTCCTGAGGAGGGGGGAGCGGAAAAAGGCACCGGCTATAACCCAGTCCGCGGGGCCAAAGTCATCGCGCGCACCGCAGCCTTTCTAGACCAACACGTCGGGCTTGCGAAAGGAAGTTACTCCGACGTGACACAGTTTCTTTTGAAAGATGAGACTGGTCGCAAACAACTCAACGCCGAGCTTAAGGACGGCACGCAGGTTGGATTGGCCGACCCCGCCTCATTTGTCGGCTATCTGGAGTCGAGCGCGCAGCTCAGCAGCATTCTGTTCCGCCATCACGGCCTCCACATAGAAATCCAGATCGACCGGAAGCATCCGGTCGGCAAGCAGCATCCCGCGGGCGTAAAGGATGTCGTGCTGGAAGCCGCTGTCACGACCATCCAGGATTGTGAGGACTCTGTGAGCGCCGTCGATGCAGAGGATAAGCTTCGCGTCTATCGCAATTGGCTTGGAATCATGAGAGGAGACCTTACTGCCACTCTCGAAAAAGACGGGAAGGTCATGACGCGTAAACTGAATGCGGACAAGACCTTCGTTGCACCGGACGGAACTACCTTGACCCTGCCCGGCCGGAGCATGTTGCTGGTCCGGAATGTTGGCATTCATATGTATACAGACGCGGTGACCACCCTGGCAGGGGAACCGATTCCTGAGGGCTTCCTGGATGCGATGATGACGGCACTGGCAGCTCTTCACGATTTGAAGAGACTGGGCCAACACCGTAATAGCCGCAGCGGCAGCCTCTACATCGTCAAACCGAAGCAGCACGGACCCGCTGAGGTCGCTGCGACCGTGGAGCTATTTGGCCGCGTGGAAGAAGCGCTGGGACTCAAACGCAACACCCTGAAAGTCGGCATCATGGATGAAGAAAGACGCACCACGGTGAACCTGAAGGAATGCATCCGGCAGGCCCGAGATCGCGTCGTCTTCATTAACACGGGTTTTCTGGATCGCACCGGGGATGAAATTCACACCAGCGTGGAAGCCGGTGCGATGATTCCCAAGATGGATATCAAGAACTCAACCTGGATGCTCGCCTACGAAGACTGGAACGTGGATATCGGCATCGCGACCGGACTGCCAGGCAAGGCCCAGATCGGCAAGGGCATGTGGACAGCGCCCGATCGCATGCAGGCGATGCTGGAAACCAAGGGATCGCACCCCCAGGCTGGGGCGAACACCGCCTGGGTTCCGTCGCCTACCGCAGCCGTCTTGCATGCGATCCACTACCACGAGGTGAGCGTCGCTGACCGGCAAGCCGAATTGGCCAAGCGGCAGCGAGCACAACTGGACGCCATTCTTACGCCTCCGCTACTGGGCAGCCGAGTCCTTGCTGCAGAAGACATCCAGAGAGACCTGGACAACAACGCCCAGGGGATTCTCGGCTATGTGATCCGCTGGGTTGAGCAGGGGGTCGGTTGTTCAAAGGTTCCCGACATTCACAACATTGGCTTGATGGAAGATCGTGCCACTTTGAGAATTTCCAGCCAGCACATCGCGAATTGGCTTCATCACGGTTTGACCGACCGGGAGCAGGTGACTCGCACCTTTGAGAAGATGGCTGCAGTCGTTGACCGCCAGAACGCAGGCGATCCCAATTACCGAAATATGGCGCCTCACTTTGAACGCAGTGTCGGGTTCCAAGCAGCGCTGGATCTCGTGTTTCAAGGCCGGAAAGAGGCAAACGGGTATACGGAACGGATTCTCACCTCGCGCCGCCGCGAAGCGAAAGCCGCCGGGGGTCAGCGAACGACTGTTGGCGCTGGATAAGGCAAATTCGGCATTGCACACAGGCAGCGTCCTGTCCGCGCTACCCAAAGTTTCATGGAGAAGAATGTATTGAATCGGAAAATTCTAGTCAGGAACAATGTAAACCTGTTGGGCAACGGGACACAACCGATGATGTTCGCTCACGGCTTCGGTTGTGACCAGAATATGTGGCGTTTCGTGACGCCGGCTTTTGAGGACGACTACCGCATCGTTCTGTTCGATTATGTGGGCTCAGGCAAGTCCAAGCTGCACGCGTACAGTCCGGAGCGATACAGCAGCCTGAATGGCTATGTGCAGGACGTACTCGATATCTGTACGGCACTCGACCTGTCGAACATCGTATTTGTTGGGCACTCGGTAAGCAGTATGGTCGGGATACTTGCGTCCATTCAAGCACCTGAGCGCTTCGATCGCCTCATCCTCGTTGGTCCTTCGCCTTGTTACATCAATGACCCGCCTGACTATGTAGGAGGCTTTGAGCGTGCCGACATCGAGGGGTTGCTCGACATGATAGACAAAAACTACATCGGCTGGGCCAGCTTTCTTGCTCCCGTTGTCATGAAGAATGCCGACCAGGCCGAGTTGACGCAGGAACTTCAAGAAAGTTTTTGCTCGACCGATCCTCAAATCGCGCGCAGATTCGCCGAGGCGACTTTCTTTTCCGATAATCGCAAGGACTTGGCGAAGGTGCCTGTCCCGTCGCTCATCATGCAATGTTCCGATGATGCCATCGCTCCCCTGGCAGTGGGTGACTATCTCCACCAGCATCTGCCTGAAAGCGTACTCCGTGTAATGCAGGCCAATGGCCATTGCCCGCATATGAGCCACCCGGAAGAGACGATTCAGATCATGCAGAATTATTTGACTGAATCGCGGACTTGACCACCGATCGCAAGTATGGATGATTTAGTAAAAACAGCCCCCTGTGGATTCCTGGAATTTGCAGACGATGGTACGATCCTCGCCGCCAACCCGATGCTGCTGGAGGTACTCGAATACCAACCAGGCGAGTTGGAAGGCCGGAGCATCAATTTAGTTCTGTCAGTCCCCGGTCGTATTTTCTACCAGACTCACTTCTTTCCACTCTTGAAGCTTCACGCGAAGGTCGAAGAAATTTACCTGTCGCTGCGATCCAAAAGTGGCCGTGACGTGCCGGTTCTCCTCAATGCTGCCCGTCGGGAGCGTGACGGGGCCGCCGTCAACGATTGCGTGCTGATTCCAATTCAACAGCGCAGTCAATACGAAGACGAACTTCTTCGGGCAAAGAAAGCGGCCGAAGAAGCCACCCAGGCAAAGGACGACTTTCTGGCATTGGTTTCACACGAGCTTCGTACGCCCTTGAACGCAATACTTGGATGGGTGCGGATGGTGCGAACAGAGGAGCTGGATGAAGAGATCGTCAAGCGAGCGCTAGAGACTATCGAACGGAGTGCGAAATCGCAGGCACAGCTCATTGAAGACATATTGGATTTCTCACGGATCATCTCCGGCAAGCTCCGCCTCGACGTTGGACGGGTCGAACCGGTCGATGTGATTGAGGCATCTCTGGATGTTGTATCTCCTGCGGCCGAGGCCAAGGGAATTCGGCTACGTTCTGTTCTCGATCCCAGGGCCGGCCCCATATCAGGGGATCCAGATCGCTTGCAACAGGTCATGTGGAACCTGCTGTCAAATGCCATTAAGTTCACTGCGAAAGGAGGAGAAGTGCAGGTACGACTTGAGCGGATTCACTCTCACGTTGAAATCTCTGTGAGCGACACCGGTCAGGGTATTAGCGCAGAGTTCCTGCCCTATGTCTTTGACCGGTTCCGACAAGCCAATAGTACGGGTTCCAAAAGGCACGGCGGTTTAGGTTTGGGCATGGCGATCACGCGCCAGATCATCGAGCTGCATGGCGGGAGCATACGTGCGGACAGTGCTGGACAAGGGCGGGGCGCTACCTTCGCCATAGAATTGCCTTTGATGATCATTCACAATCGGAAGCATGTTTCGCCAACCACCGCAGAGCAAGCATCATTTACTGGCAGGCAAAATGAACCCCTCTCACGTTTGCCGAGACTGGATGGCCTGCATGTGCTGCTTACGGATGATGAAAGCGAGGCGCGTGAACTCTTGTCGGCCGTGCTGAAACGAAGTGGAGCTGATGTAACCGCGGTGGCAACAGTTGCTGAGGCGCTCGAAAAGCTGCAGCTAACGAAACCCGATTTAATTGTGAGCGACATCGAGATGCCAGGTGAAGATGGGTATTCTTTGATTCGCAGGGTGAGGTCATTAGGGAAGGCAGAAGGCGGCACAACACCTGCAATTGCGCTGACGGCGCATGCCAGATTCTCCGACCGTATGCGCGCGCTCTCGGCAGGGTTTCAGATGCATGTGTCAAAGCCAGTTGAGCCGGCTGAATTAGTGACCCTGGTCGCAAATCTTACAAACCTGCGGTTGAGCCTGTAGCCAAGTGTGACGGCCAGAGCGCAATCGTTTCTGACAAATGCCTCAAATCGGAGTGCGGCGAGTTTGAGACGGAACGAGCATGGATGCACGGTCCTGGCCTTTCGGGTTCCTGTGCGGGGCCATCGTACTCGGGTCTCTTGTCCGCAGACTGGCGAGGCGCCTTGAGTCGCACCTGTCGGACGTGACGGGTCTCCGGTTCGTCAGGGCGTTCGCCCAGAGGCGCTTATCGCAAAACCATAGGGGCTTCCGTTTCCTCAACCACGCCTTGGGCAGCAATTCCTCACAACCCCGGATATCCTTAAAGGCAGAACCCACTGCTCTTCTAGCCCACGTCCAGCTTGAACAGCTTTGCCGCATTCTTCCACAGGATCAGCTCCTTGGTTTCCGGCGGAAGTTTCAGCTCGTCAACAAATTTCAGGTACGATCTCATCCGGCAGATCGGCCAGTCAGTGCCGTAGAGCAAGTATCGCGGCTCACCCGCATAAAGGATCATTTCTTTCACTTGTTTAAGCATGAACTCCTCAAACTGCGAGGAGAAATCGCCAAGAACCAAGCCCGAAATGTCCGCAAAGACATTGGCGTTCTTGTAGACGACCTCCATGCAATCGCGAATCCAGGGGTTCCCAATGTGACAGATGACGATTTTCAGGTTGGGATTGTCAACGGCGACATCATCAATATTGATGGGGTGGGAATAGCGGATTCGGCCTTTCGGCGTGTAGGTATCTCCTGAGTGGAACATGACGGGAACGTCATATTCCATCGCCAAATCGTAGAGGACCTGACAGCGCGAGTCCGCAGGATAGAAGGGTTCATACCCGGGATAGAGCTTGAGTCCCTTGACGAGACCGTCTTGGAGATAGTCACTGAGCTCCCGCAGATCCTTTTGCTTGTAATTCAGGAAACTGATTCCGGCGACAACGTACAGATTCTTCATGTCGCGGGTCGCATTCACCACGTCACGTGTGGAAGCGCGGTGCTCGGTGACTTTGTAGGAAGTGAGCACCAGCGCACAATCGACTTTGTTATAGGCAATCGATTCCTGGAGCTCATCGATACACTCTTTTAGCGACACCACCTTTTCTTCGTGATAGTTGTTGACGTGAGTATGAACATCGATGATCAATTATCGTCCCTCCTTTTCTTTCAGATGACGTTTCTCTCCTACCAGCGGGTCCGACAGTTTTCGGCTGAACACTTCTAACTATAGCCGCTGCTCCCAAGCCCGTCAAAAAACCGGAGCGGGTTTCACCGCCGCAACCGGGACCTCGTCAGAGACGACTCTCCGGGAGCGGTCTGGAGGCTTGGAGACTCACATGCAAAATTCAGGCAGTAGATTTCAAATCCCCTCCGAGACTAGGAGGGGCAGAAGCCGAAGGCTTCGGGGTGGGTGTTCGGCCAAGCGGAACCCACCCCGGCGCTGCGCGACCGCTGTCGCTGCGCGCCACCACTCCCGAGGGGATTCCCAAGCAGGCCTCCAGGTACTAAGTTTTTCGAGATGACGAAGAGCATCGTCACTATATTCTATTCTGTAATTTTCAATGACAGGCAAGAGAACCCACCAATGAACGTGAGCTCGCGAGACAGTTGGCGTGGGCCGCACAACCCAAGCGTTTAATACCACAGTGCCTTTCGAGTGACATTGCGAAGTGGCGTGCCCCGGACAAAGCGCTCAATGTTGTCCAGCAGCAGCTCCAAGTGGCGTTGCGGAATATGCGGAGAATAACCTGCCACGTGAGGCGTGATGATGACGTTTTCCATGTTCCAGAGGGGATGCGCCGGGGGCAGCGGCTCGGTCTCGAAGACGTCCAAGCCCGCGCCGGCAATCTCTCCCGCTTGAAGCGCTGCGGTTAAATCGCCGAGGTCAACAATCATGCCACGCCCGATATTGATGAGGTAGGCGTTCGGCTGCATGCCTCTGAACTGCTCGCGGCGGAAAAGCTTCTCCGTCTCTGGAGTGTGGGGCGCGGCAATGACGACGAAACGGCTTTGGGAAAGCAGATCCGGGAGGCGATCCATCCGCCACAGGCCCTCCACGCCCTCCGGCACTTCAACCTGAACGGGATCGACAGCCAGAACCCGCATGCCGAAGGCCAGGCCGCGGCGTGCAACTTCCGAGCCAATACTACCCAAACCGACGATTCCCAGCGTGGCATCAGCGAGGTGTAGATGAGCAAGATCGATCCGACTGACGCTTGCCGGACCTGTGGCAAAAGTTGAACGCTCCCCTTCCCCGCCCCAGGCTTCCCAACGCGCCTGGAGTTGCTGCCGGATGTAGTGATGAAAGTTACGAGCGAAACACAGAATATAGCCGAACACGTGATCGGCGATGACGTCGGAATACAAACCCCGCATGTTGGTCAGCTGGCAGGGATGGGCGATCAACTCCGGAAAGATAAAGTGTTCCAGACTGGCCGTGGGTGACTGGACCCAACGAAGCCGAGTGGCTGCTGCCAGCAAGGCCGGAGTGATCTTGCCGAAGAAGGCATCCGCCTCGACCATTTCCTTTAAGGCTTCCGCTTCATCCGAAGCGTTAGCAACCTTCATGGTGCCCGCCGCGGCCAGGATCTTCGCGAGGCGTTCGGATTCTATCAGTGGATAAATGACAAGCTTCATGGCCGACACTCTCTTGTTGGGTCAAAATGGGATCGATCAACAAGATGATTGAGGTACCCTAAGAACCTGGAGCTCAATCCAAGAGACAGGTGTCCGAGAAGCCAGGAGTCTGGGGATGACTCGAGTCGAACAGCCGAAGCCTCGAGATTCCCACTCCCGTTACAACGGGTCAGGCTTCCGGACCAGACCGAGTCCCGCGATGATCTTTGAGGTCGTGATCAGCTGCCCTGCATGCCGCTGAGCATGCTCAGCCGCGTGAAAGAGCAAACCCAGGACGGTGGAGGGCAGTTGGGCCCGACCCACAAGCCGGGCATCGATCAGCGCGGATTCCGGTGTAGCGGCAAGTTGGCGGAGAGCGCTCTCAACGGTGGCCTGCCACCCGGTCAACAGCTCGTCCAGCGTGGGATAAGGAACCGCCAGTGCTCTTTCGGCCGCAAGCGCGGCCCGCTGTGCCGCAGAGAGAGCCTCCCCGCGGGCGTAGGTCAGAAGCCGATCCGTGCTGCCCGCCAGATGCAAAAGATGAAAACCCAGCGAAGCGGCCCCACCGGGTTTAAGCCAAAGCTGATCAGCTGCCACACCAGAGACGGCCGCCTCAGCATCCTCGGCGGCCAGTAGAAATGCATGAGCTACCGGCTGCAGGAGTGCGGGAATGCCCGGCACTGGGCCCCGCAGCCAGGGCTCGGGTTGGGAACTAGTCATCGTGTGCTCCTGTTGCGACAATCAGAGCTCTGCCTGCTCTTAGGCAAACATCTCAGATGGTTCTAAAAATGACAACCGTCCTTAAAGAGCCGGAAGCACCCAGCTATCTATGGACGACTACCGAATCATATACGGTCGATCGTTTTGTTGTCTCGAAAACTCATAGAGCTATCGCCGCCTCGAGCCGTGTGCTTTCCTTCCCTGCTCACGACCTCCGAATGTCCGGATGACTGAGACTGAAAAAGAGAGTCTTCCCTCTCCTGCCAAAGGTCTGAGCTTCAACTAAAGTGCTGAAACTTGGGCGCACCTCCGCAAACTTCAAGCTGGATCGGGATAGTGCCAGGCTTTGGTATACTTCGCATATGCGTTCCTACCCGTTGTCGCTCGCAGGACTCGTCTTCTGGTGCGGATTCCTGATGTCTGAGGGCAGTGGCGCGGCTGATTCGCGGCATGCCGAGTTCTTCGAAAAGCGGGTTCGCCCGATTCTCGTGAACCGATGTTACGCGTGTCACGGTGAAAAGATTCAATGGGGAGGCTTGCGCGTCGATTCGGCCGAAGGCCTGAAAACTGGAGGTACGCGGGGTCCGGCTTTTCTGCCTGGCAAACCGGAGGCATCATTGCTGGTCAAGGCCGTTTCCTACAAAGATGCCCAATTGCAGATGCCGCCCGCCGGAAAGTTACCCGATGAAGAAGTAGCCGCCTTGACCGAATGGGTCCGAATGGGCGCGCCAGATCCTCGAGGGACAACTGTCGGCAGCACTCCAGCCAAAGATATTGAAAACGGCCGAAAGCATTGGGCCTATAGACCGCCCAGGAAGCCGTCGGTGCCGGACGTGAGCCACACGCTCTGGCCTCGCACCGACATTGATCGCTTCATTCTTGCAAAACTCGAAGACAAGCGCCTGAAGCCCGTCGGTGATGCCCAACGCGGCACGTGGCTCAGGCGTCTGTACTTTGATCTGATCGGGCTACCGCCGAAGCCAGATGAAATCCAAGCCTTCGTCAACGACGCCCGTCCTGAAGCACGCGCCATTCAAGTGGACAAGCTCCTGGCTACAAGAAGTTTTGGAGAACGGTGGGGGCGGCACTGGCTCGATGTGACTCGCTTTGGCGAGTCGGTCACGCTGCGCGGGATTATTTTCAAGGAAGCATGGCGGTATCGAGACTACGTTATCAAATCGTTTCACAACGATTTCCCTTATGATCGATTCATCAAAGAACAGGTGGCCGGCGACTTGCTACCCTACCATTCGCTGGAGGAGCGCCAGCGCGGGCTGATTGCGACCACGTTCTGGATGCTCGGAAACACCAATCTGGAAGAGCAGGACAAGAAGCAACTGGAAATGGATGTGGTTGATGAGCAGCTGGACACGCTGGGTAAGACCTTCCTGGCTCAAACCATCGGCTGCGCGCGCTGCCATGATCATAAATTCGATCCGATTCCTACCCGAGATTACTATGCAATGGCCGGGATTCTGGGGAACGTCAAGTCGCTGGAGCATGCGAATGTATCAAAATGGATGGAGCGCCCTCTGCCGCTTGATGAATCTCAGGAAGCAATCTACCGGGAACACGAAGCGAGGGTAGCCAGCCTTCAGTCGCAGATCGAGCTCGCAAGAAAGGAAGCCCAGGCACTTGCATCCCACAGTGTCGAAGTGAGCGGTCCGGTCAAGCCTGGCATCATTTCTGCGGATGCACTTCCAGGAATTGTCGTGGATAGTTCGCAGGCGAAAGCCGTTGGCGAATGGAAGCATTCGCAGTATTCCAGCCACTTTGTCGGCGACGGTTACCTCCACGATTTGAATGCTGCCAAGGGTCAAAAAACCCTCACCTTCCTGCCGGATATCAAGCACCCAGGCAGTTACGAAGTGCGCCTGGCCTACGTGCCCGCACCAAACCGTTCCGCGGGCGTTCCTGTGACCATATTTCACGCCGACGGAGAAACTCTGGTTCGTGTGAATCAACAAGAATCTCCAACCATCGATAGTCATTTCGTGTCACTTGGCCGGTACCGCTTTGAAGGCAATAGCTTTGGCTATGTGCTGGTTTCCGGCGAGGGCACTGAAGGTTATGTGACGGCGGATGCGGTGCAGTTCCTTCCGGTGGACGTCCGGAACACGCCCGGGTCTAGTGACATCAAGCAACAAACGAATCCCCCAACTTCGATCAAGGAGGGCAACGATCCAGCCTCTAAAGCGACAACTCGGGTAAAGGTCTTGGAGGCCTCGTTGAAGAAACTGAACGACGAGGGGCGCCCTCGACCGATGGTGATGTCGGTACAGGAAGACATCGGGACTGGAGACATTCCCATCCATTTTCGAGGCAGCGTGCACACGCTAGGCGAGAAGGTTCCGCGCGGCTTTCTGCAAATCGCCAGCCACGGCAAGCCCCCTGTAATTCCAGCCAACGAGAGCGGTCGGCGCGAGCTTGGCCAATGGCTGGCCAGCCCCAGTAACCCGCTGACGGCCCGTGTGATGGCTAACCGGGTTTGGCACTGGCTCTTTGGTTCGGGGTTGGTCCGCACCGTCGACAACTTCGGTACGACCGGCGAAGATCCCTCGCATCCCGAATTGCTCGACTACCTTGCGATTCGATTCGTGGAACAGGGCTGGTCGATCAAGAAACTTATCCGCGAGATTGTTCTGTCGCGAGTCTATCAGCTAAACTCGGCTGCCGACGGCGGGATTGCGTCTTCCTACAAGGATCGGAAGGCTCTACTGGCGTCCGCCTCCAGGGCTGCGCAAGCCGACCCGGAGAATCGCCTGCTATGGCGAATGAATCGTCGGCGTCTCGAGGCAGAGTGCATTCGTGACACAATCCTCTCTGTGAGCGGACAGCTTCAACCAGGCACAGGCGGCCCAACCATCACACCGGGCACTACTGCCGACTACGCGTACCAGCACACTATCAAACAACGTAGTGTGTACTTGCCGGTTCTGCGCAACGCTTTGCCAGAGCTCTTCGAGGTTTTCGATTTTCCTGATACCAGCAGGGTGACCGGTCAACGAAACGTGACAACGGTCGCGCCACAATCATTATTCTTGCTCAATCACCCCTTCCTCATGGAGCAAGCGGGTCACTTTGCCGATCAACTTCTCGCTCAACCTGGTGTGGACGACGAAGCGCGTATCACGGAGGCACATTGGATTGCTTTGGGCCGGGGCCCGGCCGACGGAGAGCTTCGCATCGCTTCGAAGTACTTGCGTCAAACGACATCGAGCTTAGCCGAAGAGCGACGGCAAGCCTGGACACAACTGTGTCACTCAATTTTTGCCTCGCTGGATTTTCGTTATTTGGACTGAGTCGCCGGTTTGAAGCGACGGGCGCGGGGTGTCCACACACCCTCACGTTACCGCGTTGAAGTTCAAACAACCGGGTCCGGGAATACTGCTCCGTTGTCACGAGTAGATTTCCGGCGAGCCGAGCGGTACAGCCATCGGACGCAATGTCCGCGCTCGTGGACGTCTTCCTGGAGGTCTTTCGCAATGGCTTCAATTCAGACTTGCCGTGGAACATTTCCTTTCCCCGCGCCTCGGATGACGCGCCGACAGGCGCTGAAGGCGGCTGGCTGTGGATTTGGTTATCTCGCGATGGCTGGACTGGCGACCGGCGAAGCTGCCGCCACGCTAAACCCTCTTGCGCCGAAAGCTCCTCATTTCCACCCTAAGGCGCGGCGTGCCATCTTCATTTTCATGCAGGGTGGGCCGAGCCATGTGGACACCTTCGACTACAAGCCGATCTTGAACCGGCATGACGGCAAGATGCGGGGCTTCGACGACGCACGGACGATCGCCAATACCGGTCAACGAGACACGGCCCAGCGCGTGATGAAATCACCCTGGCAGTTTGCGCAACACGGCCACAGCGGGCGCTGGGTTTCTGAACTCTTCCCTGAAATGGCCCGGCACGTGGACGATCTTTGCTTTGTTCACTCAATGCAGACCGAAGGCGTAGCGCACGGGCCAGCGACTTTGTTTCTGCACTGCGGCTCCACCAATTTCATTCGCCCTTCGGTGGGCGCATGGATGACCTATGGACTGGGCACCGACAACGCGAACCTGCCCGGCTTCGTGACGATCAGCCCCTCCAGTGGCAATGGCGGTCCCCGCAATTACGGCAATGCATTTCTGCCTCCTGTGTATCAAGGAACGCCGATTGGGAGGGCAGGATCTCCAGCGTCTGAAGCAACGATTCGGAATCTATCAAACCCATTGCGGTCGGCTGCGGAGCAGAAGCGGCAGTTCGATCTCTTGCAAGAGCTGAACTCGGAACAGATGAAAGCTAGCCCTGCAGATCAGGAACTCGAAGCGGTGATTAACTCTTACGAACTCGCCTGGCGGATGCAGCAGAATGCACCCAGTGTGCTCGATTTATCGGAAGAGTCGCCCTCCACGCTGGCTCTTTATGGAATCGGCGAGAAGGCAACAGACAACTTTGGCAGGCAGTGCATGATGGCGCGCCGACTTTGCGAGGCCGGAGTTCGTTACGTACAGGTGACTTATGGCGACAACACGGCCAATCCGGCTTGGGATCAGCACTCCAATCTGGCGAAGCACGCAGATCATGCCGTCGCTGTGGACAAGCCCGTGGCCGGTCTACTGGCCGACCTGAAACAACGGGGGTTGCTCGACGATACTCTGGTGTGGTGGGGAGGCGAGTTTGGACGAACGCCTTACGCGGAAAAAAACGGCACGGGACGGGATCACAACCCTAACGGGTTCACGGTGTGGCTGGCAGGCGGCGGAGTAAAGGCTGGCCTCGCTTACGGCGCAACCGATGAATTCGGCCATTTCGCAGTGGAGAACCAGGTACACATGCACGATCTCCATGCCACCATCCTGTACCTGCTAGGCCTGGATCACGAGAGGCTCAGCTACCGATTCGACGGGCGAGACTTTCGTTTGACTGACGTGCACGGCCGCGTGGTGAAAGAGATTATCGTGTGATGTTCGGGCCGACCGCGGGCCTTTTCCGAGATCTGATCCTCTTCCGATTGTTAAAACTGACTCCACCGGTGACAGCGCGCAGCGCACGGGGCTTGTCCAGATACTGGACGATTCTTTTTCTCGTGGTTTGTGGATCGCGGCTGTTGGTTGTCCTCCCTGTGTGCGGGAGATATCCTGACTCAAAATTGATGCAACCTCATGATTCCTGGATTGCTCGGCCGATTACATTCGGCTCGACATGAATGATGAATGTCGCAAATTGCCCCAGGCTCGATGAATGAGGGCAGGTCTTCTCAGACGACATTCAATTGATCAAGCAGGCGGCATCTTTGGATTCTCGAATCACGAACATGTTGCTTCACCAACCCATGGGGTTCCGGTTAACGACGTGTTCTCTGATCTGAAAGTGCAAAGAGGACACAGGTATGAAAGTCATCTATCCGTTCTTCATGGTTGCCCCTGGTCATCATCCTTTCGGCGGTGGACGCAATATCTGACCGTTGGGCCGCACGCTTGGGCATCAGCGGCCCTACGGGCCACAGGAAGGGCAGCGCAATTATTTGGCGAGACAGATGTTCGCAGAGCCGAGAGTTGCTGAGCTTGACACGGTGATATGCCGATCGAAGAGCGTCCGCCCGTGGGCCTGGGCCCCGGCTACCTCGTGGTCACGCCGAACCTTCACAGCACCCGATACTTCTCCAACACGGTTTCGTCGACCTCAACGCCCGTTCCAGGAAGCTCGGGGATCTCGACATAACCATCCTTCATGGTGATGGGATTCTTTGCCAACTGCCGGCTGATCTCTCCGCTGCTGACATTGAACTCAACGAAGTAGGCCTTCTTGAGGTAGGCCAGAAACTGCAGCGTAGTGGCGGTCAGGATATCTGAACTCCAGGCGTGAGGGATGACACCGATATTGTAATCTTCAGCCATGTGCGCAATCCGCCGGGCGGTGGTAAGGCCGCCGCACCGGGTGAGGTCGGGCTGGACAATATCGATTCGGCCGCGCTCGATCAGATGGCGAAATCCCCAGTGCGTCCCCTCCTGTTCTCCGGCTGCAATGGGCGTCTCCACAGCATCGGCCAACTTTGCATACCCGTCATAATCTTCAGGCGGCATGCAATCTTCCACGAAAAACGGGCGGAAGGCTTCGATCGACCGCACCATGCGTATCGATTCCTCGGCGGTGCGCTCAACCCTCCATCCAGGATCGATCAAGAGATCACGGTCCGGCCCCAGGGCTTCCCGGGCAGCTCTCACCAACTCGATATCGAGCTTGGGATCTTCGCCGAAAATCCCCCAACCAAATTTGACGGCACTGAATCCCTGCTCGATGTAAACCCGGCAAGCCTCTGTCATTGCTTCTGGCGTCGGGCGGAACAGGGTGCTGGCGTACGCTCGCACCTTGCTGCGGCGGTGGGCACCAAGCAGTTTGTAGATCGGCTGTTTCACCGCCTGCCCGATGATGCTCCACAAGCAGTTGTCCACGCCAGAGAGGGCCTGAATCGCGGCGCCCCGCCGGCCGTAGTAGACGCTGCACTTGTACATCTTGTACCACAGCCGTTCTACTTCGAACGGATCCTCGCCGATCAACGCCTGCCGCAGCCCGTCGATCATGCCGGCGCCGCCCGCGGGAGCGTCGACTGCCGCTTTGGCCACGTGCGGCTGAGTCTCAACATCCGAGTAACCAACCAGGCCGTTGTCGGTCGTGACCTTGATGACGAGCATATAACCAATGCCATGCGATTCTTCCGCACCGGAAGGTGCAGCGTAGGCCTGAGAGGACTTAAGAACCATGGCTTCCACGTCTTTGATTTTCATGAGGACCTCTCCGTTGCGAGCAGATGCTGAACACCGGCCTTCGCCAGTGACTCAAGCGTTACCTGCGAGGCACCATCGGACCCGTTCGTCCAAAATACTGGACGACACCCGTACGCGCTGCGCTCTTATCCGTTAGCGGCTTGGAAAAGTCAAGCGGACTTCCCGGCAAATCCAGCTCGTCGATTGTCCGGTGAGTGAGTCGCGGGGCTTTAGAGTTCAAACAACTGGGAGTGACCGGACCAGTGTGGCTCGCGATCCTATTTGCACTCAATGAAGGTTCGAAAGTTGTGTCCACTATCGTGGATGTTCTTGAAAAACCCTTTGACCAACTTGCGGTTGGATAGTATCTTAGTTATCAAGTATTTAATGAGTCGAGCCGCCTTCCGATCCCTGACAAGATCTGCACTGGAAAGAACCGGGCCGTTCGGCAGGAGCGTGATGATGAATTTTTGGAGGACGTTTACACTCGCAGTTAGTTTTCTGACCGTCTGGCATGTGCCAGCTCTGGGGCCTCGTGCGGATGTGACCGCCTCAAAATCTCAATCTCAGCCTTCCGAGGAAGTTTCCAGCCAACTCTACAACCGGCATGTGCGCCCGCTGTTCGAAGAGCACTGCCAGATGTGCCACTCTGCCGAGTCCAAGCAGGGAGGCTTTGACCTGTCTTCTTCCGCAGCTTTGCTGCGTGGAGGGACTCGCGGTGCCGCCATCACGCCTGGCAACGCCAAGACCAGCCTGCTGTATCAAATGATGGCTCATGAACTGGAGCCGGCCATGCCTTTCAAGGCGTCCAAGCTCTCCAAGGAAGCCATCGCGCTGGTGGAACTGTGGATCAATCTGGGAGCTCAAGTGCCCGCCTCGGAAACTCAAATTGCTGCTTCGGTCGGGGCGAGTGCTGGGGGCCCGGCAGAGCGGCACTTCGTCGAACACGTACGCCCGGTGCTGCAAGCGCAGTGCTTCAGCTGTCATGGCGGAAAGTTCAAACAGGCGGGACTGAGTCTTCAGTCTCGGGAAACACTGCTTCGGGGCAGCGACAATGGTGCCGTTGTGGTTCCCGGGAAAGCTGACGAAAGTTTGCTGGTGAAAAAAATCCGGCACATGCATGAACCCGGAATGCCTTACAAGATGGCTAAGCTCCCCGAGGGCGACATCGTTCAGATCGTCTCCTGGGTGAACGCGGGAGCGCCGTACGATCGTCCCCTGGAAATGACTGTGCCTGCTGGCCAAGTCACGTCTCTTCGTCCCGGAAGCGATCACTGGGCTTTCCAGCCAGTGAAGCGTCCGCCGACACCCAGGGTCAACGATCAGGCCTGGATAAAAAATCCCATCGACGCTTTTGTGGCGGCAAAGCGTGACGAGAACAAACTGACGCCTGTACCAGCTGCCGACAGACGCATGTTGATTCGTCGTGTCTATCTCGATCTCATCGGACTTCCACCCACGCCGACCGAGATTCAGGATTTTCTGGCAGACTCCTCGCCGAAGGCTTACGAGAAGGTCGTCGATCGGCTGCTGGCCAGCCCGCGCTACGGCGAACGCTGGGGACGTCATTGGATGGATATCTGGCGCTACAGCGATTGGTATGGATTTGGCAGCCAAGTCCGCAACAGCCAGCCACACATCTGGCATTGGCGGGATTGGATTGTTGAGTCGCTGAACCAGGACAAAGGTTACGACCGCATGGTCCAGGAGATGCTGGCCGGTGATGAACTCGCACCCAACGATCTCAGCACGTTGCGAGCCACTGGATACCTGGCCCGGTCCTGGTACCGCTTCAACCGCAACGTCTGGCTACAAGATACGGTGGAGCATGTCTCGGCAGGATTCCTCGGCGTTACGCTCAAATGCGCCCGCTGTCACGACCACAAGTACGACCCGCTGGCACAGGAGGAGTACTACAAATTCCGAGCGTTCTTTGAACCGTATGATGTTCGCCTCGATCCGGCGCCGGGCGAGGCCGATACAACCAAGAATGGCATTGCTCGAAGCTACGATGCCGAACCCCGTGAGGCGACCACGAAGGATCCGTTTCTGCCCGGCATCTTTGCCGAAACCTATCGCTTCATTCGCGGCGATGAAAAGAGTCCAGACAAAGAACATCCGCTCGCCCCGGCTGTCCCGGAAGCGTTGGGCGGGCTTGATCTGCAGATCAAGCCAATCCAGCTACCTCCGGAAGCCTCTTTCCCAGTGCTGAGGACCTACGTCCAGGAGGACCTGCGGAAGCAAGCTCAGCAGCAATTGGAACAGTCTGAAGCGACCCTGGCGAAAGCGCAGGAAACCCTTGCCAAAGCGCGCGAAAGAGCCAAGGCCTTTGAATTGACTGCCTCCAAACCCGACCTGATCAGCGCTGCCGCGCCAGGTGGACACAACGCTCCTGCGGCACCGTCTTCAGCTTCGGTGGACTTCGAAAAGCAGGTCAAACCCATTTTTGAAAAGAGCTGTGTCTCCTGCCACCGTTCTGGAAATGCCAAGAGCGGCCTGGCACTCGATTCGCTGCAGTCCATCCTGGAGGGTGGCCAGAAGAGCGGCCCTGCAGTTCTGCCGCGCAACAGCAACGAGAGCCCTCTGGTGTTGTTTATCCAGGGCAAGAAGAAGCCGCGCATGCCGTTCGGCAGTGCGCCGCTGCCCGAAACTGCGATTGCTCTCATCCAAACCTGGATTGACCAAATGCCAGAAGAAGATCCGAGAGTGGCTCTTCAGAAAGCCGAAGCTTCGGTAGCGCTGGCAGAGAAACAATTGGCTTCTGCGCGCGCCAACGTGCCTGCCGTCGAAGCCCGCATCGCGGCAGAGAAGGCGAAACTGGCAGAACCCGCCGATCCTCAGGCTGAAGATTTAGCGAAAAAGGCTCGCGAAGTGGAGCGGCAGTTCCAGTTGGTCCGCGCTGAAGAAAATCTGTGGAAAGCTCAGCAAAAGCTGACGGAAGTTTTGAACGCTCCCAATCCGAGCGACGAGACGAGCAACAAAGAACGCGACAAGAAAGTGGCCACGGCCCGGAAAGAGCTGGAAGCGGCTCAGGGAGCCCTCACGCAAGCCACCAAAGAATACACGCCGCTGGGCGAACGCTATCCGAAAACCAGCAGCGGGCGACGACTGGCGTTGGCCCGCTGGATGACCAGCCGGGAGAATCCATTGACCGCGCGTGTGGCAGTCAATCACCTCTGGCTGCGCCACTTTGGAAAGCCTCTGGTGCCGACAGTGGTTAATTTCGGGTTAAACGGGAAACCGGCCACTCATCCAGAACTGCTGGATTGGCTTGCCAGCGAACTGATGGAAAACGGTTGGAGTATGAAAGCTATGCATCGGCTGATGGTCACCAGCAACACTTACCGCATGCGGTCGTCCGGACCCAACCTAGCCTATGCCAGCCGAAAACTGGATCCCGAGAACCAGTACCTTTGGCGGATGAATTCCCGGCGCATGGAATCGGAGATTGTTCGCGACAGCTTGCTCAGCGTGGCAGGCCAGCTCGATACGACAATGGGCGGACCGGAATTGGATGAAGCCCAGGCGGAGGTCACGCCGCGTCGCAGCCTCTATTTCCACCACACCCCCGATTCACAGGCGATGTTTCTGAAGTTGTTTAACGCACCCGACCCAACGGACTGCTATAAGCGTGAGGAAAGCATCGTCCCCCAGCAGGCTTTGGCGCTGGCTAACAGCAAGTTCAGCCGCAAGCAAGCCCGCATCCTCACCCGGACACTGCTCTCGAAACAGCGCGAGCCCGACCGGGCGGTTTTCATAAACAGTGCGTTTGAAGCAGTTTTGGGCCGGCTTCCGAACGCGAAAGAACTGGCTGAGAGTCGAAATTTCGTGGTGGAACAAGCCAGCCTTTATCGCAATGCAGAAAAACTGACTTCTCTACCGGCGACGGGCACCCCTAGTGAGGTGCCGCCCGCGGAGGAACCGGAATTACGGGCTCGAGAGAACTTGGTGCATGTGCTGTTTAACCATAATGATTTTGTGACGATAAGGTAACCCCTGAAGTTCCCATGGGATCAGGGAGACGCCTCCCTTTCTGCGGCAGGTATTTTCCGGTGACGTTCTTCAAGATTTTGCCGGACGAGCCGCGTGGGTTATGATTTCAAGTGGCTGTAAGGAGTTTTTATGAGCGAAGGAAGACTATTAACTAACCAAACCAGTGACTGCGGCCGCGTGAATCGCCGGGTATTTCTGGCAGACTGCGGCATGGGCTTTACCGGGCTCGTGCTGGGAGCCATGCTGCAGCGTGACGGCATTCTTCGGGCTGACGCTCATGCAGCGGCTTGGGCTCCTCCCGATGGCAAGCCCCATTTCCCGCCCAAAGCGAAGAACGTCATCTGGCTTTTCATGCTGGGTGGCGTCAGTCACGTCGAGTCGTTCGATCCAAAACCCATGCTGAACAAATATGCGGGCAAGAGCATCGACGAGACGCCGCATAGTGCCATTCTGGATTCTCCGTTCACCAAGAAGAATGTAGTTGAATTCGTCGCCGGCACACGGAAGATCATGACGAAGCTTTACCCGATGCAGGTTGGGTATCGCAAACGCGGCCAGAGCGGGATTGAAGTCAGCGATTGGTTTCCAAACGTGGGCGACTGCGTGGACGATCTGGCTCTCATCCGCTCGACCTGGACAACCGACAACGATCATGCGGCCCAATTACAATTTCATACAGGTCGGCATGTGTTCCAGGGGTTCTTCCCAACGATTGGATCCTGGGTCCACTACGGATTGGGTTCGTTGAATGAAAACCTTCCTCAGTTCGTGGTCTTGGGCGAGATGCCCAGTCCTTGTTGCGGCGGGACCGCGACTGTCAGCGGAAACTATCTGGGACCCGAGCACAGCGGCGTTCAGCTTGAAGTCGACCCGGTGAGGCCGCTACCGTATGCCAATCCAGGATCTGAAGTGTACAAGGAACAGCAGGTCCGCGAGTTCCAGTTCATCGACCGCCTCAACAAACTGGCTGGCGTGGAGTATCCCGATGACCCGGGCATGAAGGCGCGCATCAAGTCGTATGAACTTGCGTTCCGCATGCAGACCGCCGTGCCTGAGCTGATGAAGTTCTCCGATGAAAACAGCGAGACACAAAAACTCTATGGCCTGGACAACAAGGTGACTGAAGACTTCGGACAGCAGTTGCTCGCCGCACGCCGACTGGTGGAACGCGGTGTTCGATTTGTTCAAGTGTTTCATGGCGGCGGGAAGAACGCGTGGGACGCGCATTCGGAGCTTCGGAAGAATCACACTGAGCTGTGTGCGAAAGTCGACAAGCCTATCGCCGGTTTGCTGAAGGATTTGAAGCAGCGCGGTCTACTCGAGGATACGGTGGTGGTGTGGGCCACGGAGTTTGGTCGCACTCCAGGCGTCGAGGGAGAGCGAGGCGGACGCGATCATCACCCGTTTGGGTTCTCAACCTGGATGGCAGGCGGTGGCATCAAGGGTGGTATCGTGCATGGAGCGACCGACGAGCTTGGCTTCCACGCTGTCGAACACCGCCACTACGTCACCGACATTCACGCCACGCTGCTGCACCAACTGGGTCTCGACCCGCGCAAGCTCGAAGTGCCGGGCCAGAAGCGGTTGGAGATTGATTTCGGCGAACCGATTAAAGAGATTTTGAGCTGAAATGGCAGGCGAGCTGACTCGGGCACTTATCGAAACCGCCCGGGTCAGTTCCCTGACCGGTATGTGGCGTTCTTGTCGGTTCGGCAGTAGGCACTTTACGGAAACTTCGGCTGAAGTCCTTTCCGCACCAGAAATTCCGCAATGCCGCGTCCGCGTAGCAGCCGCAACCGGTGACCTTGCACTTCGGCTTCTCCTTCCACTTCCATCAGCAGCGGGTAGGCAACGTATTTGCCTTCTGCTCCCGTCGAGTCCGCATCGCCCCAGCCGCGAAGAAGCGGTAGTTGCTTGATCTTCGCCGAGAACGATGCCGAGCACCCCTCGCCTTTCAATTGCGTTTCCCACTGCACCGGCAAGCCTTCGCTGTCCAACCTGAGGTTCAATACCTGGCACTCGGCCAGCCAGTAAGCCTTCCCGTCACTCCAAACCATCATACCGGCCGAGTAGACGTCGTCTCGTTGACCTGTTCCATCTTCCGAGTAATAGCAAGCCAGTTGAATCCCGTCGCTGAACTGGATTGGTGCATAGAAATACCATCCAAAGGGAGCCACATCATTGGGCTGAACCACGATGCGCGGATGATCGAACACGGCTGTGCCAGAGACTGAAGAGACCTTTCCTTCTATATCAACTTCTCCGCCTACCGTAGCGGAGCCGACCGATACGCCAAAAATATTGTTGGGCATCAGGAAGTCGGGCCACACCGTGAGCTGCTTGAGCTGTACCGTAAGGTCTGCCCTGAGAGTGCCCTCGGGATTCTGAAATTGCCAGCGGGTTTCGGGCCAGCCAGCCATTCGGATCAGGTCGCGTTCGCCCTGACCGAAACGAAGGTTCAAGCTCG
>Ga0187893_10003877_pt1 | contig 29390 bp, 28 predicted proteins | sample MA1701074metaG_FD_139574 | JGI IMG/M metagenome (GOLD analysis project Ga0187893, IMG submission 139574) | White microbial mat communities from a basaltic lava cave in the Kipuka Kanohina Cave System on the Island of Hawaii, USA - MA170107-4 metaG ...
CTGCGTGCTCCGTTCTCGATGCCCGCGCGCCGCCCGGCGGCGGAGATGTCTTGGCAGGGGAACCCGGCGGTGAGCACGTCGACCGGCTCCACTGCGGTCCAGTCGATGGCGCGGACGTCGCCGAGGTTGGGCACACCGGGCAGCCGGGCGGCGAGGATCTGAGCGATGTGCGGGTCGGGGTCGGCGACCCAGGCGACGCGTCCGCTGCCGAACGCGGCCAGCACACCGAGGTCCAGTCCGAGATAGCCGGTACACACCGACCCGACGACCGGTCCAGGGCTCGCGCCATCTACGCCCTGGACTGGGAATTCGCAGGGCACTCCGATGCCGCCTACGACGCGGCGGAACTCATCGAGCATCCCAGCGCACGTGCGATCGACGACGACCTGTGGCTCGCGCTCCTTCCCGAGCTCGGGGTCAACGACGGCCAGGCGCGCCGCCGTTTCGTCGCCGCGCGCCGCACCGCCGCCCTGCGCTGGTTGGCCGTCCGCTGGAAACGACGCGACACCAACGCGTCCGCCTTCGAGCAGCAGCTACACCGCACCCGAAGCCTGATTACAGGCGACCACGGATAACCGCCATTCCAGCCCGCGCAGAGGTGCCCCGATGACGAAGAAAACACGAGCCGTCTTGAGCGCTCTCCTTGCCGAGCCGGACAAAGAATTGTACGGCCTGGAGATCTACGAACGAACCGGGCTAATGCCCGGAACGACCTACCCGATCCTCCTTCGATTGCAGACCGCAGGGTTGGTGTGCTCCCGCTGGGAAGACGCTGACCCCGCCAACCCCCATCGGCCACGTCGCCGCTACTACCAGCTCACCGACCTCGGGCTCGTTGCTGCACCAGCGAAGCTGGCCGAGGTGACCGGCCTGATTGGACTCCTGTGCCGCTGGTTGAGGTGGATGCCACAGCCCGCGGCGCAGGTCGCCACTTCGGTCACGTCCGTGAGGTAGTCGCCGTGCACCCGCCTCGGTTTGACCCCAAAGCCGTAGCTCTCGGCGATGCGCTCACCGCCGCGTTGGACCACGCGGCGACCGGCGGAGACATCACGCCGGTAGTTCAGGCCGCAGACAAGATCATCGCCGCCGACTTGTACTTCGGCTCGCGAGGTGAGTTGGTCTCCATGATGTTGTTCCGCTTGGAACTGGCGAGTGGCGTGATGCCGCCCAGTCCCTACTACGACCTCAGCGTGCGCATGGTCGAGGAAGCGGTATGCACGGCCGGGGAGATGAAGGCCGCCGTGTGCGGCACCCTGCTCATGCGCGGGCAGGAACAGGGCTGGCTTGAGCCCCACCTCTACGACATGCTGGCCAGCTGCGCACAAGGACGCCCGGACTGGCAGTTGGCTATGTCGTTGATTAAAAGGCAGGCCCCTGGTTCCGCTCACACACCGCGCCCAGCAGAAAACTAGACATCGGGGATGGCGGTCGCGTGGGTTGCGGGTGGCTGCGCATTCGGTTCACTACTCGTTGCGCTGCTGGCGTTCCTGGCAGTCGCGCAAGCGCGAGCATGGCGCGCCAACCGGCAAGTCTACTTTCGACCGCCTGACCTTTCTCCCGCGCAAGTCCGATGGGCGAACGAAAAGCGGCTCAGCGACGATCCCGAAGCGACGCTGATCATCCCCGCCGATCATCCGGACTACATCAGACCCGTTGACTGGCAAGCGTTACGTGCACGACACAGGACCTGACCGTTTCGCATCGGGCCAGATCGTCCCACTCATTGGCACTCGGACATGTCCATCGGCGCCGCCAAGCCCGCGCGTATGTCCACCTACAGCTGGAATAATCCGCAGGTCACTGCACTCGCCGCCGCATCGGCGCCTCATGCCCGCCGCATCAGCGCTCTGGAAGCTCTCACGCATGAACGATTCACTGCGTTGACAGCACAGTTGATCTGACACGACGGACAATAAGGGCGACGACGCCCGGAGAGCGTTGCCGCAACCCATGATTGCTCCCAACTACGACACAGGTCTTCACCCGCTTAGATGGGTGAGGCGTCGGCGATGACAGCGTGGCCGCCGATGCCACACATGGCACGCGCGTTCGCCGCTACGCCGACACCGGAGAACCGCTCATCCGCGACCCTCCGGATGAGTATGTCGGGCTGCATCGGTTCGTTCCTGGCGATGACAACCCAACCATGCCACCAGAATTCTTGCTCCCACCGAGGGACGACTTACACGACGCGGTCACCGCGTACCTGCCGCGTGTCGGGAGGCTCGGCGACGAGCCACCAGCCGAGACCAGTGACGACGATTTCGCGAACGAGAGAGCCGCAGCGACGCGGGCGATACGGTAGAGCGCCGAGCCGAATCTCGGGTTCCTCCGGCGAGTTTTGGATGGTTTGCGGCGGCTGTGAGTCTGCGGCCGGCGTCGTCACCCGCGGGTTGTCCAGCGATCTCAAGACGAGGTCATTCGCCAGAAGGCGTGGCGGACGGCGAACAGGGCAACAGCTATCGGCGGAAGCCACGATGACGGTCGCGCGGCGGAATATTGCCGAACTCCTCGAACCACCGCTTGGCTTCGTCCCGTTCGAGCGGGACGAGGTAGCTGAGCAGCCCTTCGTAGTCCTTGTCCTGGAACAGAACGTCCTGCAGGGTGTCCCAGTTGTAGTCAGACCGCGAGGCCGGTAGCTCGGTCTCCAAATCCGCGACGAGTTCGTCTTCGTCGTGGTAGAGCCGCTCGGCATCTTGGATCGCCAGGTCGAGCGCGATCTCCTCGGCGGTGCAGGTCGGTGTGGGAAACCGGCCGATCTGGAGATCCGAGCTGAGGTCGTCGAAGGCACGGGCGTAGCGGCGAAGGAACCATTCGTCCTGGTCGGCAACGCAGGGGACCACCGCGCCCAGTGGGCCGGGCCTTCCGTCGCGGCACATTCCGGTCCGGTAGATGTAGTCGTACGCCTCGTCGGCGAGGATGGCCAGCGCATGGCCGAGCACCGCGGCCGTGCGCGGCGTCAGCGTCACCGGGAGGCAGATCTCGCACCCGCCGTCGGCGCACTCCGGGCAGCCGACGCAATCGTCACGACACGTCCCGCAGAACTCGCAACGGCCAGGGCAGTTGGTCGTCGGGAACTGTAGAAAGCCACCGTCTCCGATAGGCGGGAGCTGCCGGGCCACTCGCAGGGCCGCCGGGTCATCGGCGGTGGCTGTGGCCAGCACAGGCAGCAGCGCGGAGACCGCCTTCCGCACGGGATCGGGTGCACCGTCCAACACCGCTTCCAGACGCCGCTCGGCGGTGACCTGGTGCAGCAGGACGCCGTTGAGCGCCGACGCCAGCATGGTGGCCGATGGGGCATCGGAGAGGGCCACGAGGGTCTCAGCCTCGGGACCATCGCCGCGCTCGACCACCGCCAGCACGCCGTGGCTGTTTGCAGTGTGCTGTGGCACGAAGGCCAGGTAGGACCGGCTTGTACTGGACATCGAGCTCCTCGGCGATGGTGAAAGCAGATCGTACGATCTGGCGTCTCCGCTGGTGGGCATACCTCGCACGTGTCACGGTGACGGGTGAGGTCTGGATCAACGGTGCAGCGCTCTACACGCACGACGTCCGAGTTAAAGTCGAGTCCACTATGAGCCGAACTTGTGAGACCCTGGTGCTCACGTGCAACGTTCAGCGAGCCAGCGTTTCGAGGGCTCGTCGGCAAGCCGCGTGGTTGGTTGATAGTGGTGCTGATGTCCTTGTTCTGACTGAGGTGTCGGCAGGGGAATCAGGCGACGAACTGGCCAAGCTGCTTGCGTACGACGGCTTCGGGGTGGCGCTTCCGAAGCCGTCTGAGAATGATCGATATCGGGTGCTTGTGGCAGGACGAGGCGTCGAGCTGACGGGTGTCGATGTTGGAGCTGGCTCAATGGGGCATCGCTGTGTCGCCGCTCGGGCCGCTCTACCGGCGGGCGAGATCGGTGTCCTTGGCCTCTACGTGCCCTCAAGAGGTCCGGCAGCTCGCCGCAACCACGACAAACGCGCCTTTCAGGAACGTGTCATGACCGTGTTGCCAACCGTCGAAGCGGCGCTTGACGTGCCTGGTCCTGTCGTGATTGGCGGCGATCTCAACGTTCTGGAACCGGCCCACGAACCACGCTATGCCGTATTCGGTGAATGGGAATACGACTTCTACCGCGCATTCGGCCGGGCGGGATTCGACGATGCTTTTCGCATCAAAGAACCGACCGCTATGGACTACTCATGGTTTGGTCGGCCTTCCGCCAACGGTGAACGAAACGGGTATCGGTTCGACCACACCTTCGTGAGCCGAGCGCACCGTACTGCGGTGCTTGCCTGCCGATACGACCATTCGGTGCGAACGGACGGACTGACCGACCACTCTGCCATGACTTTGGCACTCGACCTGACCAGGGCGGTTGCGTAAGCCCTCCGTGTCGACGAGACGAGTGGCGGCGTGTGCTCCGCGAGTTGCTGCCGGAGCGCTGCTAGGGTCCGCCACGCGCCCTCGGGCGTCGGCAAACGTCGCTGCTGGGGAGCAGCGGCTCGAACTGAGCGCGAACGTGGCGGAGGACTTCGAAGATGACGGTGGCAGGTCAGGATCCGCGGGACGTGGTGCACGACCTGGTAGCAGGTGTGACCCCCCTCGACGACCACGAGGTCCAGGACAGGGCAGCCACGTTGGAGTGGATCCGGTCGGGCGCGCCCTTGTTCCGAATCGCTCGACCGGCTACGCCCGACAAGCACCTGTGCGTCTATTTCGCCCTGTTTGACGACGCGCGACGTTCGGTCTTGCTGGTCGATCATGTGAAGGCGGGCTTGTGGCTGTTCCCCGGCGGTCACGTTGACGACGGCGAGGACCCGCGTACGACGGTGCTGCGGGAAGCCGCCGAGGAGTTGCGTATCGACGGTGAGTTCCACTCGCGATTCGGAGATGAGCCACTGTTCCTGACGGTCACGAAGACGCGCGGCGAGCACAGCCACACGGATGTGTCGTTCTGGTTCGTGCTGGCCGCCGATCAGGACATGCAGATCGTGGCGGACCCCCGAGAAGCGAACGGGGTCCGCTGGTTCGCGCTGGACGACCCCGCGGAGTGGGCACATGATCGGTTCGACCCGCACATGAAGCGCTTCCGTGACAAGCTCTTGGCTCGCCTGGGCACTCCTGCGCTGGTTGGCTAGCACCCACCTCGAGCGGCCGTTGCTTACCCGGCGCCTTGGCCGTTCATCGCCGCACGGTCGGCACACAGCCCGATGGTGGTGAGCAGGGCGGCATGATCGCTCAGGTCATCACTTCGGGTGGTGTGGTCGTAGGCGCAAGCTCGGATGTCCCCGGCGCCAGCGCTGACCAGGCTGTGGTCGAGGCGTTGGTTGCCGAAGCGCGGATTGAGCCAGCTGTGGTCGCCGCCGGCAGGGTTGAGCTCGCGGTAGGCATCACGGAGACCAAGCGCGAGAAGGTCGGTGTAGAAGGCGTAGTCGTGGTCTTCGAAGGCCGGAAGGTGCGGGCGGTGATTGGGCTCGACGACATTGAGGTCGCCCACCACGCACAGCGTTGAGTTGTTGATCTCGGCGAGATAGTCGAGGAACCGACGTTGGAACTCCCGGCGGCGGTGGCTGCTTTCCGGGGTCATGCCGTTGGTCGGGCCGTAGAGGCCCACGAGGCGCACGGCCGTGGCGTCGCTGGTGAGGTCAACAGCGACGATACGGGGATCGAACCCGGCCGGCTGCACAGGAACAGCCTCGACGCCTCGAGTGGCGACGGCGGTGAAGTACCGGACGTCCTTCCAGCCTGGCGGGCACGTGGTGGTGAATCCCTCCGCCTGGAGGGCGGCCAACATATGGCGACCTCCTTCGGAGGGCTGCATCTCGGTCAGAACCAGAGTGTTGCTCTTGGTTGCCAGCAGCCAGTTGACGATGCGTTGTGCGCGGCTGGGGTTGGGGCTGTTGACGTTGAGCGCACACACGCGCAGCTCGTCGACTGGGCCATCCTCGGTGGTCTCGCCGTCGGTTGAGGTGGCGCCGAACAGCATGCCCTGCCAAGCGTCGTCGGTCACGGTGTGTCTACCTTCCGTCGAGAGTTGCGGATCGGCTCGCCGAGTCGAGGTCCGCGATAAGGCGTTGGATGCGGGTGATGGTGTTGGCGAGTTGGTCGCGGGTCAAGCGTTTGCTGGCGCGTTGTTGAGGTGATTCTTGAGCTGCGCCGTAGACCCAGAAGAAGCCACCCGCAGCGGCATCCACGATGAGGAACCTCTGCTTGGCGGACGGGCCGCGGACAAGCAGGGAGATCGTGTCAGCCTCGGCTTGAACGGTGTGCACGCTGGTGTGGTGCAGGGCGTAGGTCGAGCCGGGTTGTTCGAGCCGTTCATGGATGGGGAGCAGGCTGTCGGGGTCGGTGTCCTCGCCGAACTGATCGTCGCGGCCGAAGATGCGGTGGGTGTAGCCGCCACGGAGGATATGGCTGGCGAAGCTCCACCGGTGGTTGTGCGGCCGATCGAAGAATCCCTCCCGGTAGACGTGCAGCCGAAGCCGAACACCGAGGTCAGCCGCGTCGTAGAGGACCAGCTTGTGCATGAAGTCGTATCCCTCGCACATGTCGGTCAGATGCGGGTCATCGGCGACGCCTGCGACTAGGGCCGACAGCAGAAGGGGATCGCTGGCCAGGGATTGGAACACGGGTGTGCAGCCGCGCAGGATCGAGGTGGTGTCGTTCCAGTCGATGTGGCCGAGCGCGGCGAAGCTGGGATGAGGTGGGCTGGTCATGGCTGGATCACCGTCCGTCGAGGGCCATCGTTGTAGGCGTAGGGCGAAGCGTCGAGCAGGCGTTTGAGATGGGGATGCAGGCGGTAGAACTGGGTTCCCGCCGCAGGTTGCGGGGTGAGGTCGGGTAAGGCGCCGGTGTCCGTGACGTGCGCGGCGCCAGCCAGCAGGAGCTGGAGCTGAGTGGCTTTCACTCTGGCAGCCAGCGTGTCCACGGGCGCGATCGGTACGGGATGCGCCGCGATGACCTCGCCGGCGTCGACCACGGGACGGGCCAGGTGCAGGCTGCACACGACTGGCTGGTTGTTCAGCAATGCCCACCCGACCGCGTCCATGCCGCGACAACTGGGCAGGGCGCCGTTGTGCGCATTGAGCACGCCCAGCCTGGCGGCGCCGAGCACGTGGTCGGGAACCACGGGCATGCCGACCAGGAGCACGACGTCAGCCTCGGCGGCTCGGATCGCTGCGGCCACATCGTCCCACGATCGGGCTGTGGTGGTGGGCACGCCGCTCGGCACCTCGGGCGAGGTCGTCGGGCCAGGTGCGGCTGGCGGGTACCAGGCGCTGGAGTAGTTCGACGACTCCGGCGGCCCGGTGTGCAAGGGCGTGTACCAACACACGGCCTGAATAGGCAGCCCTGCGGTGGTCGCTGCGGTGACCAGGCGTCCGGCGCTGCGAGACCCAGCGCTCGCCAGCACGGTGATTCGAGCCTGGTCCGCAGTGCCGCGCCGACCTGGCCAGAGCGCCTCTTCGCTGATGCCAGCGGACTCGGCAAGGACGATGCGGTTGGCCAACCGGCGCCGAAGCCGATCGGTGGCCTTATCGAGCAGGCGTGCCACGGCGGCCACCTGACCGGTCAGACCCGGTTCGTGCCACGGCCCGCCAGCCCGCTTGTGGTGCAGCCAGACCGCCCCGGTGAGTTTGCAGGCCGTGTTGAGGAAACGCAGGTCGGCGTTGGATCGGGAGAGATCAACCCAGCGCGCGGCCAGCGCCAGCCAGGCCGCGCCGACCTCGGGACTCAGGTTCGCGACCTGCTCGCGGACCGGTGGCCGGAACAGGCTGCTGGCCTCGATCCGGTGGAGGAGGATGGCGTCGGCCTCGGTCGGTGCGGACGGCGTACCGCCGAGCTCACGCGGAGCCCCGGCGGTCGATTCGGCGTCGTCGGCCGCATGAAGTCGCCGCAACGCGGCGAGGGTCGCGGGGACGGCGTGGAGCCTGCGCGCGGGGCCGACCTCAGGGAGGGCTAGCAGGTCGTCGAGCGCGAAGTCGCCGTCGATGTCGACTCGTACGGGATGACGAGCCTCCACGCGCGTGCTCGCTTGCTCGGAGGCTGGTGCTGCTGTCATCGGGCGACCGCGGCGGAGACCTTGGCGAGGACATCGAGGTAGCCGGCCACGAGCGGCTCGTCGCCCTCGTAGCCCCACAGTGGGATCTTGATGAAGGTGTCGGCGAACGTGGTCACTCCGGGCATGTCGGTGGTCGGCGGCGTGCTGGGTACCCACTGCGCGAACGGGTCCCGGCGTGCGAACAGGGGCTCGGGGCTGATGTCGCGGGTCGAGCCGGGGGCATCCACCTCCGTGGCGCCTTCGGCTTGGCAGAGGGCAACGAACTCGTCGCGCGAGACCGAGGCGTTCTCCGGGTTGAATCGCAGCCCGAGCACGTAGAGGCCATGCTGTCCCTCTGCCTCGGGCACGACGGCGGGGGCGATCACCGGGTTGTCGGCCAGGCCCGCCGCGTACCGGGCGAGGATCGTGCGACGGCGGCGTTCGATGTCGGCCGCGTTGTCGAGTTGGTGGACACCGATCGCAGCGCCCAGCGTGGTGATGCGGTGTTTGAGGCCCATTCCGGTGAAGGCGTACGGGTAGTACTCGGCGCTGGGGTCGATCTCCTTCTGACAGCGCTTGTTGTAGTGCCCGAACAGCAACGCCAGTTCCCGGTAGCGGTCGCTCGCGGTGACGAGGACTCCACCTTCGCCGGTGGTGATCGCCTTCTGGTTAGTGGAAAACACCGCCATATCCCCGAATGTGCCGACCCGCTGTCCTCGCCACGACGCGAAGTGCGCGTGGGAGCAGTCCTCCAGCAGCAACAGGTCGTGGGCTCGGCAGAACTCGACGATCTCGTCCATAGGACACGGGTTGCCCCACATGTGCGTGACGATGACCGCCCTGACCGCAGGTGTGAGTTTCTCCGCCAGGGTCGCGGCGGTGACGTTGCCGTAGCAGTCGGCGTCCGCGAAGCGGACCTCGATGCCGTCGTAGGCGAAGGGCGTGGCGGTGGCGAAGAAGGTGTAGGCCGGCGCGAGGATCGCGTCACCGGGTCGTAGTCCGGCGATGCGGCTCATGGCGTGGATGGCCGACGTGCCGGAGGCGAACGACACGGCGTGAGGCGCTCCGACGAATCGACCGAAGGCCGCCTCGAACTCCCCGATCACACCCGAGGCATCCCGATCGGACAGGGACCGGTGGAGTTGCGTGCGGACCGCGTCTTCCAGCTCGCCGGTGATGGCAGGCCATTGATAGTGCGGCTGCGGAAGGTCCAGGACCCTCGTGCCGCCATGCGCGGCGAGCGGGCTGGTCATGGTCATCGTGGCACCTCTCCATTCCTCGTCGTGGCCGCCATCGATGCAAGTCCGGGCGGTGTCCGAAGCTCGGCCATGATCGGCGCGAGCCGCCGCGCGGTGGCAGGGATGGGCTCGTCGGGGTCGAGTTCCACCGTGTGCCAGCCGTGCCGTTCGGCGAACGTCAGCAAGTTGGCAGCGGTCTTGGTCTGGTAGTCGATGAAGGTGTCGCGGCCCAGGTCGTCGAGGTCGCCGTAGCTGGCGTGCATCCCCAGCTCGGCGGGCCGGAAATCCTGGCGGCGGTCGTACACCGCGCCCGCGTCGGCTTGCAGCAGCATCACCGCGTCCGGCATCCGCACGCGGTCGAAGATCACGGCGAGATCCGGCTCGGTGAATCCTTGCAGGAGCAGCTTGGCGAAGAACTTGTACAACCAGCCATCGACGATGACATCGAATCCGGCCTCCAGCAGCGGACCCACGACGGTCTCGGTGTGCGCGGTGAACCACGCCGCCTGCAGAGACACCCAGAACGCGTCGGAGAGGTCGGGGGCGTCGCCGCTGTGCCAGAGCATGGTGGACAGGTGCTCCATCAAGGTGGCCGCGTAGGTCGAGGTCGTGGAGATCTGCCTGCGCGAGACGAACGCCAATGCCCCAGCGCCTCCCTGCGCCGGGCGGTGCGCAGCAGGCTGCGCGAGTCGGGCGACAGCGGTCTCGTAGCTGATGTCGGCAAGGTGGCGCGCCAGGGAGGTCTTGCCGACTCCGTCGGTCCCCTCCAACGCGATGAAGCGGCCAGGCACGCGTGCGACTCCTCCCAGTGGCGACCGTGACCCAGGGAGGGCACGACCACCGATTGTTGTGACGCCGGATGAGCGAGGCAACACCTCGGCTCCGGCAACCCGCACGGTGGCCGGAGCGACGGTGGAGGTCAGGTGCCGCATGGGTCGTTCGCGTTGATCAGACGCCATCCCGCAGCGTCACACCATCGGGTGAATTCGTGATCGAGTAGCCGCCCGTTCGTTGGTGGCAGGCTCGGAAGCACGTGCTCGATCGCGAGCGAGATCGTCGTGGCCAACTCGCCCAACGCGGTGCCCAGGAGCGCGAGCACCGCAGTGTCCAGGCCGGGATTGGGTATCTCCGGCTTGTAGGTGTCGATGAGGTCGAGCATTCCGGTGAGCACTCGGAATGAGCCGTCTTTCAGCACGACCCGTGCGGCGCGCAGGCGACGCCGGGGCACGCCGTCGAGGATCTTCTCGAGGCTCTTGAGGGTGTAGTCGAGAGCGAAGTGGCGATCGACCCACATTTGCGCGCGGCGGGAACAGACGCCGATCCGCCAGTCCGCGAACTGTGCCTCGACCCGCCCCATTGCGGGGTCCGCGGAACCGGCGAGGCCCTGGGACTGCACCGCGCGGGTGTACGGGGCGCCGATCAGACACTCCATCGAGACCAGCATGTAGGAGATCTCGGTGTAGAACGGTCGCCCAGTCCTGTGTGTGGCCACGAAGTCCGGGTCGGTGACGCCGTCGACGATCTGTTCGACCGACAGCTCTGGCAGCGGAGCCAGCAGCAGATCGGTGCGGGCCTGGAAGGCGTGGCTCGCCGCCAGTTCGTCGGCGGTCATCAGGTGGTCGAAGGTGATGTAGGTGAACCGCGTCGGCACGCCGAGGGCCGACAGGGTGCGGATCGCCAGGGCGTTTTGCTCGGCGGTGCTGTCCTTGGCGAACCGTTCCAGGATCGAGGTCACGCCAGACTCGACGCCGAACAGCATCCTGCGCAGGCCGGCGCCGAGCAGGCTGCGCCACATCGAGGCGCGCTTCACGTGCCAGGCGCGATCACGATCCGGGCGAACGACCTGGTCGATCCGGCACGACGACTCCCAGGTGAACCCGGCGCTGTTGATCGTGCTCGCGACGTCGAGTGCCCGGTGGACGGCGTCCTCGCCGCGGCCGATGAACTCCTCGTCGACCACGTAGAGGGTGCGTGAGATCGCCGGGTGCCGATCGGCGACTTTGCCGATCTCGGCGAGCATCCACGGCAGCCCGTCGGTGTTGCCGCCGGACCAGGAGCCCTTGTGCCCGCGGGGACAGAACGAACAATGGCTGGTGCACCCTCGGGAGATCTCCAGCTGCGCCACACCGTTGCGCGCGAAGGTGGCGTCCAGCAGGTCGAGTTCGGGAAGGAAGTCGTCCTGGAGCCGGTTCGGCTGCACCGCAGTGTGCCGCGGCCTGCTGCCAATCGCGATGGCCCCGCCCCGAGGTGCTCCGCGATAACCGATGCCGCGGACGCTCGCGAGCTCGCAGTCGCCGTGGAAGTGCGCCATCGTGTCAGCGATCGTCGGCTCGCCGGCCCCGCGGGCGATGAGCAGCTTCGGGTACTGCTCCAGCAGCATCGCCTCGTTGCGCACGGTCAAGCTGCCACCCGCGAGCACCAACGGCGGAACAGGCATCCGGTCCAGCCGGTCGAGTAGCTCGCTCATCAGGTCGTGCTGGCCGAACGTGGCCGAGATCCCCACGATGTCCGGGCCGTGATCATGAACCCACTGGGTGATGTCGTCCAGCGAGGAGCCCAGTTGCATGTCGATCAACCGCACCTGCCCCATCAGCGTCAGCCGGGCAGCCCGTGCAAGGTCAGAGATCGCCAACGGAAAGCGAGGCAGCGGAAACCACTCCGGGTGATAAAGCGACGCCAGCAGGACCCTCGGGCGCGCCAACCGATCCGCGGCATCACCTGATAACTCAGCGACGGACAGCCAGCGATCGGGCTCAGCGAGACTCACCCGACCGGCCGTCCACGCTGGCCATTCACGCGTACTGTGCGGCTGTCCGGACAGGTCGGCGACCACCCAGCCGCCCAATGCGACGGACCGTTCGGCGAACAGGAGACGGCGATCCAAGCCTCCCGTGAGGCTGAACCTGCCGGGCACAGCATCCGCCACGAGCCTGCCCAGCCTGGTCAGATCCGTCTCGGGGACTTCCGGCAGGGCGGCGATGATGTGGTCCGCGACGACGCCATCCGCCGAGGTGGCGCGGATTGCCTCCGCGAGCCTGCCGACAAACGGAGAAGTTGCGCGCCAGTCCGTGGTCGTCGAGGTGCTGATGCCGTGCAGCGTGCGCATGCTGTGCTCCCCACCAGGATGTGCCGTGGATCCTTAGCAGACCTGCACGAGGCCCTGGCCGACAAGCACACCGGACACACCCGGACTGTCCGAGTATTCGCACGTCCCTTACCTGCACCAACACGCGACCAACGGCACGAAGACAGGTAAGGTTTCGGACAGTATGGGACACCCTCCGGTCCACCACAGAGATCGATGACATCACCGACAGACGACATCGACCCGCTCGACGCGACCGACGTCGCCGAATTCGCCGAATGCCTTCGCGCAGTGCGTCTCCGCGCGGGCAACCCGTCCTACCGGACCCTGCAGCAGTGGGGCGCGCGCAACAAGATCGCGCTCCCGCGCAGCACCGTCCAAGACGCCCTCGCCGGCCGCCGCCTGCCCCGCAAGGCCCTTGTCCTCGGACTCGTCCGCGCCTGCGGCATCCCCACGAGCGATCGCCGCTGGGAAATCGCCTGGACCCGACTGGCTGATCAAACGAGCAAATCCACTCCACCACGGACTCAGATCCAGCAGAGCCTGACGCGCGACTTCGCGACCGCGGGCCTTCTCCGGATCGGCTCCACCTACCTCGGCGAGCTGGAATGGAAACAACTCTTCGCCGAGGTCACCGAACTCGACATCGTCGTGGCGTACGGCCAAACCTGGCGCAACATGCACGCCCGAGAACTTGCTCAGGTCGCCGCCAGGCCCAACAGCCGAATCCGCGTGTTCTTGGCCGACCCCGAGGACGAACTCACCGTCGCGGTCCTCGCCGACCGCTTCGACGCGACTCCCGACGAACTACGCTCTCGCATCACAGCCACCCGTAGCGCCTACGAGACCCTCCGCCAGCTCAACGGCGCGCAGATCGAGGTGTACTACCGACCGGGTGATCGTCTCTTCAGCTTCTACCGGTTCGATGACATCGCCGTCGTCGGGCTCTACAGTCACTCCCGCGCCCGCGGCGCCGCCGTACCGGTATTCGTCTGCGCGCGGCCCGGCGAACTCTACGAGTTCATCCAGGACGAACTCGCCGTCATCCTCGACCAGAGCAGGCTGGCATGACCTCCCCCCACACTGATCACCACGTCGATCGCCCGCTGATCCCGACCCGCCAGCTCGGTGCCACCGGCATCACCGTGCCCGCCATCGGCATCGGCTGCTGGGCCATCGGCGGCCCCGACAACAATCTCGGTATGCCGATGGGCTGGTCCACTGGCGACGACGAAGCACGCTCCCTAGCTGGGCTGGAAGCCGCCTGGCAGCATGGCGCCCGCCTCTACGACACCGCCGACGTCTACGGCCACGGCCGATCCGAACGCCTCATCGGCAGGCTTGTCACGCAGGTTCCCCGCCGCGAGATCGTGCTCGCCTCCAAGGGCGGGTACTTCGCCGGCACTGCCGAGCACGGCTTCGAGCCCCGGCACATGCGTCGCCAACTAGAACAATCGCTGGACAACCTCCGCACCGACCACCTCGACATCTACGCCTTGCACCATCCCAACTTCGGCGCCGACGACCGCTGGCTGCACCCCGCGATCGAGGCCATGCGAGCATTCCGCGACGAGGGCCTCATCAAGGCCATCGGGATGCGCGGCCCCCATCGGTTCGCGCTCGATCGCCTCACCACTCCGCCCGATCAACGCGGTGACAAAATCGCGCGCTTCAGCGCTCTGTTCGACATCGTGCGGCCCGACATCCTGGCGATCCGAGACAACCTCTTGACCCCAACGGACCGGTCCGAGGGCGTGTTCTCCTTCGCCGACGAACACAACGTCGGCATCCTGATCAGCAAGCCCCTCGGACAGGGACTACTCACAGGGACTTACCGTTCGGATGTGCAGCGCGCGTTCGGCGATGGAGATCACCGGCTCCGCAAGCGTTGGTTCCAGCCTGACGCGATTGAGATCATCAACGCAGGGCTCGATCGAGTACGCGCGATTGTCGGCCCACGCACCGAAGACCTCATCCGGGTCGCGTTGTGGGGATGCCTGGACCGCTCACCCAACGCTGTGGTGCTCGTGGGATTCACTACCCCTGATCAAGTCGGGATGAACGTCGGCTCACTCGGGCTACGACCAGACGCCGCCGAGATCGCAACAGCGCGGGAGATCATGGCCGACATTCAGGCGCGTCTCGACGCTGCCGGTGAAACCGTTCTGGCTACGCCCATACCTTCCACTCCTCGCTAAACGACTGCCAGGGATGCCGTCCGGAGTCGTGGCGGTCCATCAGCTGCGCGACGCCTTCAGCCCACATCGGGAGGTCTGCCATCTCGAGCAGTAGCCGCCGCTGCATCTCAGCCCAGCGCAGCTCGATGTTTCGAGTGCCACGGTGCGCGCGGAGCACGACCTCGTCGGGTTGGACGGCTTCCTGATCGCGAGGGAGTACCCACTCCGCCGCGAGACCGGCATCGTCCAGCGCGGCCAGCAGCGGCTCGCTGGACATCGTGACGAAGTACATGGCGTAGTCGGTGATCAGCCGCGCGCACAACGCGGGCGACAGCGGATAGATCGACCACGGCGGCATCGTTGGCGAGCGCGCCACGAGGTCATCGCTGCGCGCCCAGACCAGGTGCCCGACATCCAGGATGCGAGCCCGTTTCACGGCCTGGAGGTGTTCGGCGGCCGTCCGGTCGATGAATTCACGTTCCGACCACAGGTCGTAGCCGCGCACGATGTCGGCAGCCACCAGCGCCCGGCCGCCGGGAACCCTCATCCCCTGAACGCCACGCTCGTGGGCGAGGTCCAAGGCCGTGCCCAGCAGGTTGAGGTGCGTCTTGTACGGGATGTCGAGCGGCACCAGCCGACCGGGCAGATCGCCGGGCAACGGCCCACCGGAGCGGATCGCCTCCTCGGCCATCCGCTGCCGCCGCGCTTGCCGCGACACGGAGCGGTTGGGATCAGACTTGATCTCATGCAGGTACGCCTCGTAGTCGTTGCCGACCTCCTTGAACAAGGTGGCGTCGCCGATGGTCAGGCACGACGTGAGGTCGTGAAGCAGGACGAACCGACCCTCGTCGCGCCACCACTTGGTCACGAAGTCGCGTTCGGCGGCCAAGCCCTTCTTGCCAGCCATCGGGCCAGGATGCTGATTGCGGGAGAGCGCGATGATGACTCGCCGGTCGTAGCTGAACACCCGCCAGGCCAGACCATCAGCGACCGACCGCAGTTGACGGTCCACCCGTTCGCAGACATCCGCTTCCAGATCCCAGGTCTCGGGGCTGGTCGCCGGGTTGGTAGACCTCAGCTCGGGGGCGTCGGCCGGCACGGCTTTGCCCTGCCGGAGCAGCTTCGCAACGCGCCGACACCCTGCCCGATGTTCCTGGACCTCCAGCACTCGCGCGAGCAGGTCCTGCTGGAAGTCGTAGAAGTCCTCGGCGCTCCGACATTGCCGCAACGCGGTGATCAGCCGCACCAGGGTGCCGACCCCGTCCTGGTCAATCGGGTGGCGGAAGATCTGGTTCGTTCGCTCGAGCGGCATGTCGTTGAGCAGCGGCATCAGCGCAGCCTCCCACGCCATCGCAGAGCACCAGGTCAATTAGTCGGCTGAGGCGTGTGCCGGATCGTCTGAAACGTCCCTGAACAGGGAGAATGCCTGCGCCACACGTTTGTCGGCCCCCGGTCGGCGAGCCAGCGGCTCGGTAATGCCGCGCCGGTCGGCAGCGATGGAGTGGACGGGTGGGCCAGCCTTTCCCCCTCGATGCTGGCCCGCCCGTGGTCTGGCTCTTCTGCCTACCCTGACCAGCGAGTTTGATGCGACAAGTCGATCTTCGTCAGGGGTGAGGTGAACGGGACCTCGCCCCCTCGCAAACCGCGTGCTCCGAAATCCTCCGCAGCGACGTGCCGCTAGCTGGGCATCTCCAGTCGACGCCCGCCACGGCCGCGCAGTTGCTCGTCGTTTCTCACCCGACGACCGTGTATGCCCTCTGACTAGGGCGTTTCACGCTCCAGCCCCGAGAACCGGTTGAGGCAGGAGTACCGCTCGGCAAGCCCGCGCCCCGGTCCTGCGAAGAAGATGCGCTATTGGAGTGTCGGCCTCGCCCGCAGCGGCCAGCCAGTAATCCCGCACCTCGTTGAACAGGTCTTTCACGTCAGAAAGTCGCCCACTGCCGGGCCTCAGGAGACAGTAAGGCGATGCCCGCGTCGCAGCAAGGCGACTACCAGGGCATTCACGGAGCTCCGATGCGCGCACAGTCGCGTGAGCTGGCACAACAGCGACGATGTTCATCCTTTGTGGACGCTCAAGATGGGTCGACCAGGGGCTATGGAGTGCCAGCGTCCCGTGTGGATGGCCCCTGATCAGCAGTTCCGGACAGTTTTGACCTCCGAGAGAGGGGCTGCACTGCATCTCGCGGCTGCTCTGGCACTGCCGCGAGCCGCTGGTGCCCGTTTTATCCGGAATTCTCCGTCGAACCCGTTTGTGCTGGTCAGAGCCTACGGTCGGCGTGGTCGATGTCGACGGCATGGCCTCTGACCTGGATTTACGCGTTCCGGCGATGCGTGCCCGAGGCGTCGCGACGACGACGTCCGTGACCAGCGGAAACGACCGCGACCGGCGTCGGAACGAGTGTTTCCGCAGGTCAACGAGGGTTTGGCCGACTCCGGCTGCGATGGGCAAGATCCGCTCAAATCGGTGACACAACTCACATTCGAGAGGGGTCCTGTCCGGACAGCGTGCGTTGCCGATCTCCCGCCGCGGTCCTCCATGATGGAAAAGCCCCGGCGAGAGCGGTGGCAGGCCACCACCAGAGTTGCTCTCGCCCTCAGCACGTCGACAGCCCTCAACCGCTGACACCCAACTGGAGTGACCACCTGATGTCCGCATTCTCGCTTTCGGGGCCGATGCCGCCTCGTACAACGTGTGGTGCCGCACCCCGCGCTCAGATCATCACCCTCGGCGTCCTGGCCGTCTTCGTCGTCGTGATGGTGGTGCTAGGCCAACCGCTCACCGTCGCTGCCGGTGTCGCGGGATGGCTGGTCACGGTGACGGCCCCAGCCCCGAGGCGGAACAAGCGACGGAACGAGGTCTGATGTGACGACGATGAGCATCCCTCCCACACAGGGCATGCCGGCCAACGGAAGCAGCGCGGGTTGGCGCCCAGACGCGGAGCTGCTGCGGTCGACCTTTGCGCGGCTATGCGAGCGGCCCGTCTCTGGTGCGATCTGGCCGCCGACGCTCCTGGCCTTTGAAACGGGCCTGCCGATCACCGAGGTGGAACTCGCCCTCGATCCTGGCCGCCAACGTGACCGTGCCTCGAAACCGGAACTCGCTGCCTGGTCGATCTACGAGCAACTGCTGTACAGGTTGCAGGCTGATGATCACGACCGCGACGTCTGCCGGGCAGCACATGAACGGCTCGCTCAGCAGCTATGGCAGCGCGTCCCTGCGCCGCGCGACATCGCCGCCATCGTCAGCGAGGCGGACTTCATGGCCGCCATGGCGGCTCTGACTGTGAAGGCAGACATGAGTTTGCGGGCGATCGCGGCGGCGATGCAGGACCGTGACCGCGAGCGCGCCTGGAGCAAATCCGGGCTCGCGCCGTATGTCGCGGGGAAGGAGCTGCCCCCGTTGGACAAGAAGGAGCACCTGCGCACCTTGCTGTTGGTGTTGTGTGAGCGGGCTGGGCGGCCCGTCGAAGATGTCGAGCACTATCTCTGGGCATGGGACTCGTTCCGACCTCGTCCTCAGCCCGCCCGTCCGCGGCTTGGGCTCCCGTCGGCTGTCTCCCAGCGGCAGGAGCAGAACCCGCCTCCCGCTGCCGCTCGACGAGTACCCCGCACGATCCAGCTGACTATGTCCGCCACGACGGTCGGAGTCATTGCTCTGGTCCTGCTCGTCGTCATCGTCGTCGTGGCGCTCTTGATCTAGGATGGGGGCGGTGACCAGGCACAACAGAGTGCGGAGGAAGGGGTTCCTACCGATGATGTGGCGGAGACGCTTCGCTGAACCGCCCCGGCCTTGATCTTGAGGTCACAGCTCTAGGAAGGCGAAAATGCCCAGCCGCAGACCATTGGACGCCGACACGCTGCTCAGCGGCGACGAGACCGAAGCGCTCCTCGCCCTTCTTTCCGACATCTCTCAAGGCCACGGTGGCGATCCTGGAGTTCGTGACGCAGCGAGCGCGGCGTGGTCGTTGCTGGGCAACCGCTCGGCAGCTCAAGGCGGATACGCCCAGGCTCGCGACGACGACTACTACACGCGACTCCTGGGAAGAATGCAGAACCGGGACCGGCCCTGGCGCCCCACGGGATAGCCACCGCAGCCGGATCCGGCCCGCTCGCCCATCGTCGCGATCGGGCCGGGGCGGGGCGGGGTGGAGTCCGCGACATTCAGACCTGCTGGTCAGCTCGGGTGTGGCGGTACCACGTCGAGCCGACCAGCAGGAACAGACGAGCGGCTGGTGCTCACACCTTGAAGGTGTCTTCGAGTACCAGCCGCTCGCCTGTTGATGTTGCCCATGTTTTGCGTGCCCCCGGCAGGATTCGAACCTGCGGCCTAGCGATTAGAAGTCGCTTGCTCTATCCAGCTGAGCTACGGGGGCCCGGCGTGAGGTGCGCCAAGAGCAGGGTAGCGAGCGGTGTGCGCCGGCGAGCAGCGGAGCAACGCACCTCACCACCCCACCGTCAGCGGGTACCGCCCAGGAAGCTCGTGCGGCCGGTGGGCGGACCGGCACACCGTCCCGGCTGGACTGCTGCGGCGATCCCGCTACGCGAGCGGAGGCAGACGCGTACGGTGCCCCGACTTCGCCGATATCGCCGCACCGGTTGCGCACTGAAGGCTATTGTCCGCTCTGTCACCGTCACGCCCACGTCGGGGTGTCGAGGGGTTCAGATGGGGGCACCGAGGAGAGGGGCTCACTGGCGTGCAGTTCGATCTGGTGCTGCTGTCGCTCGGTGGTGTGCAGCGGTTCATCGGCGAGTCGCGCAGCACCGCCGATGTCGCCGGTGCCAGCCAGATCGTGCAGGACCTGGCCAAGCTCGCCGCCCGAACCGTCGAACGCAGGCTGGGCGGCTTGCCCGGACCAGGAGGGTTGATCTTTCCCACCGCCTGCGACGCGCCGAGCGTCACCAACAAGATCGTCTTTCTAGCACCGGTGGGAACCGGACCGGATATCGCCCGAGCCGCTGTGGCGGAGATCCGCCAGGACTGGTGGACCAGGCTCCAGAAGATTTTTAAGACCGGCGAGCCGCCGCCCACCCCGGGCATGCCGGATCTCGCCTGGGCGAGCGTTACCGGGCCGGTGAGCAGTGACGATTACAGCGTGCTCTGGAAAGCCGCCCGAGCGGAGCTGGACGGCGGGCGGCGAGCGCGGGTGTTCGAGCGGGTGGAGATTGTCCAAAGCAGGTTATGCGCGCAGTCGCCCGGGTTGCCCGCCGTGGCGGTCCCGCCGGATGCGCTGCCCCACGAGCGGGACGAGGCGCTGTCGGCTGCGGGGTGGGTCAAGCGACGGGCCGGCAGGCAGCGGTTCTCCTCAACGGTGAGTATCGCCTCGTCGGCGTTCCGGCGCCGGCTGTTGGAACGGGCCGCCGCCGATCCCGACGTCGCCGCCGCCCTACACGAACCCGTGCGCAGGCTCACCGCCGCACTGGACCGGCTCGGCGTGTCCACTGACCGCTCGACGCTGGGATACGGGCAGGTCCCCGCCGGCCTGGAGCCGCTCGCCGGCCGTCTCGGAGCCTGGGTGAGCCCCGAACAGTGGGACGAGGAGGGGATCGCCCGGGAATACCGCATCACCCCGGACCAGCGGGCCGTTCGCGACGCCCGCAGCGCGGCAGGGGCACTGGCGGGTATCGCCCGCCGGGCGGGCATCCCGGCGCCGAGCCCGTACTTCGCGGTCGTCGTCCAGGACCTCGACCGGCTCGGCCAGGCCCTCGACAAACTCGACTTGGACCGCCAACGCGAGGTGTCCCAGCAGCTCAGCACGCTCGCCGAAGGCCATACCGAACTCCTGACCACGGAGCACCCTCTGGCGGTGCGGGTCTATGCGGGCGGTGACGACCTGCTCGCCTTCTGCCCGGCCGCTGAAGCCCTCTGGCTCGCTGAGTCCATCCGCGGGCAGGTCCGCGACGCCATCAGCACCGGTCCGCTCGCCACCGCCGGCCCGGACGGGGCCGCGATCACCGCGTCGACTGCTGTGGTGTTCGCGCACATGTCCAACCCGCTGCAGGACGCGCTGCGCTCGGCTCGGGAGGCGATCGAGGCCGCCAAGTCCACCACAAGTGCCAGTGGACGATCACGGGACGCGCTCGCGGTGGTCGTGCGCAGGCGCGGGGGAGAGCGGGCGCGGACGGTCCTGCCGTGGTGGCCGCCGGGCACCGACGACGGCGCCAGCGCAACGGAACTGCTGAACCGGATCCGCCCCGGGCCCGACGCGGATACCCTGTCGGCGGTGCTCGGCTCCGACCTGGAACGTGACGAGGCCAGGCTCGACGAGCTCGCCGCCGAACCGGCGCTGCTGCGCGCCGAGCTCGTCCGGCTGGTACGCCGTCACGGCGGGACTCCTGAGGCGGGCCAGGCCCTGTTCATTCTCGGACGAGCCGAACGGGCCGGCAGAGCCGGACGGTCCGGCATCCTGCCGGTGCCCGCCGCGCTGGTCGCCCGGTTCCTGTCGCAGGAGGCGCGGTGACCACCAGCTGGCTCGCCATCACCCCGCTGGACACGATCATGGTGCGCGACGGGCGCCCGTTCGACGCGGGAACCGCAACGGCTGCCCGATCGGTGCCCCCGGCACCGAACACTCTCGGGGGCGCGGTGTGGGCCGCGCTCGGCCGCGACGTCGCGCACCACCTCGTCGGTCCGGTCATCGATACCGGGAAGGGCCTGGTGTTTCCCACTCCGCGCGATGTGGTCCGTGACGGTGTGGCGGTCCGGCGGCTGGCGGTCACCGGACGGGACAGCACGGCGGTCTGCGATCTCGACTTCGACGACCGGCAGCGGCTCAGCCATCACCTCACCGGTGAAGGGAAGCCGGTATCGGACTGGATCAGCCATGGCGGCTTGACGGACTGGCTGACCGGCGCCCTGCCCGGCGGCCAGGAGGTGCCGGAGCCGCCGCTGTGGCCTGACCCGGCGTGGGTGCCGGAAACCCGGCTGGGCCTGGCCCGGCACTGGAGCGGGCCGCTGGCCGGCACCGCGGTGCCGAGCCTGCTGTACACGATGACGCAGCTGCGCCCGCGCGAGGACACCCGGTTCCTGGTCGGCTGCGTGGACGAGGGGCCGCTGAAGATCCGGGATGACATCGTGCCCCTCGGCGGTCGCGGCCGGTTGGCTGAGGTGGCGGAGGTGACTGGGGACGTCCTGCCCGATCATCCGGAGGACTTCCCCGGCGGCCGGGTCGCCGTCTACCTGGCCACCCCCGCGCTGCTGGCAGGCCGCTGGTGGAGCCCGCCGCAGGCGCGGCTGTCGGCGGTCGCGATCCCGGGTTTCCAGCCGGTGGCCTGCGCCTCCCCGCGTCAGGGTTTCACCGGCAGCTGGCTGCTCGCGTGGGCCGTTCCGGCGGGTTCGGTGTTCTTCTTGACCTTCGAGTCGCCGGATCGGGCGAGGGACTGGGCGCAGCGCCACCACGGCGGCCTGCTACCGGGCCAGTCGCCGCTGCCCATCGTGACCGCCGGGTTCGGTACCTGTCTAGCCGGGAGATGGTAAATGGAACGACGGTTGTTGACCCTGCTCGCCGAGACGCCGGTGCACGCGGGCGGCCCCGAGTCGCTGGCCGCGGTCGATCTGCCGATCCAGCGCGAGGCCGCCACCGGGCTGCCGGTGATCTGGGGGCAGAGCCTCAAGGGCGCGCTGCGCCAGGCCTGGCGTGACGCCGGGCTCGACGGCGAGGTGGCCGCGTTCGGCTCCCGACCACCCAGGCGAGCTGAGCCCACCGAGGATGGCTCTGCCGAGGACGGTGCAGCTGAGGCGGCGGGCGGCGGCGAGGCGGGCGGTGCCCTGACCAAGGGTGCGATCTCGGTGGGCGACGCCCAGCTGCTGCTGTTCCCGGCGGCCACGTTCCGGCAGGTGTTCGGCTGGGTGAGCACGCCGCTGCTGCTCAGCCGGCTGGCCCGCAAGCTGCGCCTGCTCGGCGCGGACCCGGGCGCGGCCTTCGCCGTACGGTTGACCGGCGGCTACGGCCTGGGTACCCCGGAGTGGGCAGGACCCCAGGTGATCGGTCCGTTCTTCCAGAACGTCCACACCGACGCCCAGGCGGGCACGATCGGCACCGCCCTGGCCCAGCTGGTGTGCCCGGACGGCCTCGCGTTCGACTTCACCCGGCAGAAGATAGCGGCGGACCTGCTGCTGGTCGAGGACTCGACGATGACCGGGCTGGCCCGGATGGGCACCGACGTGGTTGCCCGGGTCCAGCTGGAGGAGGAGTCCAAGACAGTCGCGCACGGCCCGTTCTACTCCGAGCACCTGCCGGCCGAGACGGTGCTCGCCGCGCTGCTGGCCGGTGCCGGCGAGCACCTGGACCGGCTCGCGACCCTGCTGGACGGTCAGCCCATCCAGCTGGGTGGTGACGCGACGATCGGCAAGGGCGTGCTGTGGTGCCGGGTGCACTCCCCGGCATCCTCCGCGGCCGCGATCGAGCCGGCCGCTGCCGCCGCGCCCATCCCTGCCGCCGACGAAGCAGTTCCTGCTGAACGCCTTCCCACGACCACCCCGCTGGCTGCTCCTCGGCCCGCGGCGGCGTCGCCACCCGCGAACCGGCCCACCCCAGCGTCGATACCCGGGAGGAAACGTGGCTGAGCGAGTTGATCACGGTTTGGCCCGGGCCGCCGCCAACGCGCTCCGGAACCAGGTCGTCAATGCCGAGCTGCGCACCAGGATGCGTGGCCTGCCCGCCATGCTGCAGACCAGCGGGCTGGCAGCCACCTGCGCGTTCCTGCTGGCCAAGGCCAAGAACCACGACCGCACCGACGCCTACTGGGTGGCCGCCAAGACCCTGCTGGACGAAGCGGCGCAGGCGGCGGGCATCGAGTCGGACCCCACGGATCCCAACCGCACGCTGGACGCCGTGTCCCAGGCCACGGGGTCACAGTACGTGCTGGCCGAGACCCGCGCCGCGATGCTCGCACTGTGGCTGTCCCGGCTGGCGCAGGCAAAGTCGATCGCCCAGAAGGAGCAGGCGTGACGGCACACGGCGTGCTGCGCCACCTCCTGGCTGGTGAGGTGGCCCAGCTCACCCAGAAGATCGAACAACAGGTGCGTTCGGGCCGCCGCGACCTCACCGCACCAGCCGGGTTCGATGATCTGGGCACGGTCAACCCTGCTCTGCTGCTGAACCGGCTATGGCTCGACGCCGACCGTGACACGGCCAAACGCGACGAGGTGCAGACCGCGCTGCACGACGCGCACCTGCGGGCCGTGGCCACCGCATGCCAGACGATGCCCGCCGACCTGCTGCAGGCGGTGCACGCCCGCCGTGAGGCTGCTGCGGCGGCCCTAGCCGCCCGCCATCGGGGGTGGATCTGGCGCTCAATGCTCATCGCGCCGATGTGGCGGCTTGTCGTGGGCCACGGGGAGGACTCGGTCCACGAGACCGCACTGACCTTCTCACCCATCTACGGCGTGCCGATGCTGCCGGGAACCGCGCTGAAAGGCTTGGCGGCGGCGACCGCGAGAGCGGCGGCCAGGGACCGGGACAGTGACCGATCCGATCTCGACATCCATGACGTCGAGATCGGTACGCTGTTCGGAACACCGCGCCCAGGGCAAGGATCTGGGGCACACCGCGGGTCGGTACTCGTCTTGGATGGCCTGCCGATCGACCCGCCCCACCTGGCGCTCGACGTGCTGACCCCTCATGTCAAGGACTACTACGACAGCGCCAATACCACCCACGGCACTCCGGACACCGTGCCGGCCGAGTACTACAACCCTGTGCCGATTCGGTTCCTCGCAGTGGAGAAGACCCGGTTCCGCACCTACCTCATCGGTCCGCCCGATGACGTGACCCAGTGCGTCAAGCTGATCAGAAGCGGACTGGACGAATGGGGTATCGGGGGTAAGACAGCGGCTGGCTACGGCTACTGCGTCTCCCGCCAGGAGGCCACCTGAGATGCGGATCCTGCACCTGATTCCGGTCGGGCTCTCGCTGCTGGACCAGATCGACCGGGGAGTGCTGCCGGCACTGCGACCAGCGCTCGCGGTCGATGAGCTACCCGGCACGGCGGACACGGTCGGCGAAGCACTGCAGCAAGCCACCGACCGGCATCGCGAGCTGGACCTGAATCATCTAGGACTCACTGGCGTGCCACGAACGGCGGGGGCACTTGATCCCAGCATGGCGGCCGAGTGGACGTCGGTCACCGCCGTTGCCGCCGAGCCTCGTCACGGTGCGGCCGGCGGCGAAGCGTACGTGTTCATCGCCACCGACAGCGATGGCGGCTTGCGCGCCGCCACCCTGGTCGCCGCGCGCTACCGGCGGACCACAATGCGGTACCTGCACGAGCCTGTGACGACCGGAAGGCTGCTGTTCAAGCCCGGCGAGGTGTACATCTGCCGGATTCCCGATCTCGATCTGGGCAACAGGGAGCCGACCATTACCACGTGGAGGTCGCTGGGCGTGGTGGGGCGACTGGTCGCCGACACCGCCCAGCAGACCGGGCGCGGCGAGTGGAACGTGGTCGTGCACCTGTCCGGTGGCTACAAAGCCATGATCCCGTACCTGATGGTGCTCGGAGAAGGCATCCATTCACGGCTGCGGGATCCGCGGGACGCCGCGCGGCGCCGTCCGAAGATCCGGACGGTTGCAATCCATGATCCGAGCACCGGGCGAGATCCCACGAGAGTGCGCATTGTCGTCGACGTTCCGGTTCGCGCCCTCGGTCCTGACCTGCTGGCCGATGTCGAGAAACTCAAGAAACTGAGCCAACCGGACAGTGACATCGTCGGTGCTGGTGCCCCCAAGGATCTCCTGGGCCTGTTCATCGAGCGCGAGGACTCGGTCTACCGGCTGACCGACCCCGGCCTGATCATGGTGAACGTCCTGTGAACGCCGCAGCGCTCACCGACTACCGGTCCGTGTTCGAGTGCTATCTCGACGACTTCGTGGCCAGCGCGGAGACGACGGGTGCTCAGGTGGAACTGCCTGACCACCCGCAACCGGTTATCCAGCCGGGCGACCTGGAGCGTGCGCTGAACAATCCGCGCGTCTTGTTCCCCTCGGCTGATCAGGACGAGCCCAGGGAGTGCTTCCGGCTGCTGTGCACCTTCGCGCTCTGGCTGCGGCACAGCCCGCCCGGCCACGTGCCCCGCCACCTCGCGTCCCGGGCGGCGCGGCTGCGGTTCGCGGTGTGGACCCTACCGCCGAGAATGAACTGGCGGGAGTGGCGTTCGCTGACACTGGAGTGGTCGTGGAGCCCCGGCGGGCATATCGAACTCTCGCGAGAGATGGTCCTGGCCGAGGCGCGAGCCGCCCGCGACGACTGGTTAGCTCAGCTCAACGCCTGGGAGGACGACCCCTGGCTGGCCGCGCGACACCAGCGGAAGCCCGCAAAGCTCGAATCCGATCTCCGGTGGCTGACCACGATCTGGCCCCGGTCCCGGCCCGGCAAGCCCGCCTGGCCGGGCAGCGGCGGCTATCTCACGCTGGAACCGGGCGGTGTCCAGAATCGCGGTGCTTACCGGCGGGTGGCTACCGACATAGCCGAGCTGCACTGGTTGCCCCGAGGATCGCTGCGCTCGGCGACGGCGGTGTTGCTGCCCCGGCACCGCGTGACCCGGTTCCTGCCCTGGCTGTTTCCTTTGGCCGCGCTGGGCGTTGTCGGCATCTTCATCGGCACCCTTGTCGTTGGCGCCTACTGGGTCGCCACTCTCGTGCAGGTGGCGGTCTGCTCCGCGTTGGTCTTGCTCGCCCTGGGCCTCGTGGTCGCAGGCGCGATGCCGAGCCGACTGATCGGGTTGGCGCTGTTGCGGATCCCGGCCGCCGCCGCAGTCGGTCAGGTGGTGCTGCTGAGCCTGACGCCGCGGTGGTGGCTGGCGCCGCAGGGGTGGACGATCGGCGCCGCACTGCTCGGGATTGCCCTGCTTTACCTGGTGCTGGAATCGCGGCTACACGGTGCCCGGCGGCGGTGGGCCTACCCGCGTGGAGTGGTCATCGCCGGTATCGGTGCGCTGTACGCGTTCGTGCTCAGTCTTGTCGTGCTCGCGTTCGTCGCACCGTCGGTGGCCGAGCGGGGGGAGTGCCTGGCCGGTTGGTGGTTAGCCAACCCCTGGTCGGCTCGCCCGCTCCTCGAGCGTTGCGCCGAGCTGAACGGTGGGCACGCCGCCGCCCCGGCCGGGGTGCTGCTGTTAATGACCGGCTGGTCGCTCGCGGTGGGCCTGGCCGCGCAGATCCTGTGGGACGACCGTCCGGTGACCGCGCCGCTCGGGCGGCTACGCAGAGTGCGAGGTTCGACGCCATGAGCTGGACGAGACTGTCCCTGCAGGTCCGTACCCCGCTGTTCGGTGGCGAGGACCCGACGGGGGACGACGGCTCCCCGACCAGGGTGCCCTCCATCCGCGGCGCGCTGCGGTTCTGGTTCCGGGCACTGGCCACCGGCCACGGCGTATCCGATCTGACCCAGCTGTGGAAGGCTGAAGAGGCTGTGTTCGGCAGCACCGGCAAGCCGTCGGCGATCGGGCTCCGCGTACCGAAACAACCGACCATGGGCGGACGTGGCAGCAAGCCGGACTGGGCGACCAGCGAAGAGCGCGCTCGACAGCGCGGGTTCGACGGGGCCCAGTACCTGCTCGGCCAGGGTCTGTGGGATTACGAGAGAGGGCTGCGGCGTGGCTACGCCAAGGCCAATGTCGAGTTTCCCCGGGGAGTCCGGCCTGATACCGAGTTCTTCCTGGACATCCGCTTCAGCCGGGACAGGCAGGTCAACGCCCGGTTCATGGTGGCCCTGTGGGCTTGGCTGACCTACGGTGGCTTGGGTGCCCGGACCCGCCGTGGCTTCGGCCAGCTCGTGTGCACCGGTGTCCGTGGCGATCTGCCCTACGGTTGGCGGCTGGCAGATCTGCTGCCCCCGGTGGACGTCGAGGGCTGGCAGTCCCTCGGGCTGTGTGCTGTGCCTGACTTCCTGCCCGGTCGCGACGCGCTTGGCTGGGGTGAGCTGCTGCCCGAGGATGCCCCGGTGGACGAGCTGCCCGAGCTTCCAGCGCTCGCTCCTCGCTGGTGGGCCGGGTTCATGCTCGATGAGGAGGCGGACTCGTTGGGGGCCGTCCTGCACCTGGCCGGTCTGCGGTGGCGCCGCTTCCGCGCGGCGAATGGCTCCGACTACCTCGAACCCGAGAAGAAACCCGACACGTCCACCCGGTCCCCGGAGTGGACCAATGTGATCCACAAAACCGACAGCCGGTACCCGATCGCGGCGTTCGGCTTGCCCATTGGCTACTTCTCCCTTTCACAGGACCGTAAATTCACCGCGACGGTGACTCCGCACCTCGGTGACAAGAAGCTACGGCGAGCCTCCCCTGTCTGGCTACGCCCGGTCCTTCTCGGCGACGGCCGGTGGGGTGTGTTCACCCAAGTGTTCTCCTCCCAGCTGCTTCCTCCGGACGCACGACTTCGGATCACCGGCGGGGTGACCCGCACCCTTCCACCGCCGCCGACCGAGGACGTCAGGGAGACGTGGAACCGCTGGATCAGCGGCGAACCCCGGCTGCCCGACGGCTACTACCCGGAGTCCTGAGATGCCCAGTCTCTGGCGCTGCCAGTGGCCCGAGGAGCCGGATCGGCAGGCTGTACACCGCGCCTTGTCGCGCTGGCTGGACACCGAACATCACGCCCAGCGCAAGCCGTGGTCATGGGTGGCCGGGGACGCCGACGTGCTGATCGGTCTGCTGGATGACCGGCTCGCTGAGCGCCTGTGCGGTGGGGCAGATGCTGCGGGCCTGCCGGTTGCGCAGGTCGCATCGGTCAGCTGGGCTGAGCTGCGCAGCGGCGGGGTGCGGGAGAGCTGGCAGCTGGAGTTCGTCAGCCCGGTCACCTTCCGCCGGGGTAACCGGTTCCTGCCGTGGCCCTCGCCGTCGGCGGTGTTCGGCAGCCTGCGGGCGGGCTGGCGGCACTTCGGCGCCCCCGAGGTAGGGGATCTAGACCTGGATCTGCGCCTTGACCCGCTGGTCGTCATCGCCTTCTGCGGCACCAGCCGCACCGAGCGGGTCACCGTGCACAGGCAGGACAGCGTGCTCGTCGGCGGGTTCCTCGGCACGGTGCGCTACGCCATCGAGGGCGCCGCGGACCCCCAGGCCGTTGACGCGCTGGTCCGGCTCGCCCCGTTCAGCGGGGTGGGTGCCTACACCACGCGCGGTTTCGGCGGCCTTCGCAAGCCTGCGGAATAGCCGTGGGCGCGCTGCTGGACCGTGCCGCCAGCGTGAGCGCGCTCGCCGATTCCTGGAAACGGGTACTGGCCAACGACGCGGCCGACGATGTGCTGTCGCCTGGGGTCCAACGCTTCGCGCAGGACGCCGAGCGCCGCCTCGACGAGCTGCGCGAGCGCCTGCTGGGCGGTGATTATGTACCGGCCCGGCTGGCGAGGGTGAGCATTCCCAAGGAGGACGGCACCGAGCGCGTCCTGCATATCCCGCCGGTGGCCGACCGGATCGTGGAACGTGCCGTGCTCAGCGTGCTGGCTCCGCTGATCGACCCGATACTCGGACCTGGTTCTTTCGCCTATCGACCCGGTCTCGGTGTCGTCGACGCGGTGCAGGAGGTGGCCCGGTTCCGGGATGAGGGGTTCAGCCATGTGTTGCGGACCGATATCGATGACTGCTTTCCCAGCATCGAGGTGGACCGGCTCCGGCGGATTCTCCGGGTGCTGGTCTCCGATCCGGAGCTGATGGCGGTCCTGGATCTGCTGCTGACCCGCCCGCTGCACGGTCCCGGCCAGCGTCGAAACCGGCCCGGCGTCGGACTACCACAGGGATCACCGTTATCGCCTACCCTGGCTAATCTCGTGCTGGAACATCTCGATGACCGGCTCCGGCGGGCCGGCTATCCGGTCGTCCGCTATGGCGACGACCTGACAATCTTCGCGACCAGCCGGGACGATGCGCTCGAAG
>Ga0187893_10003878_pt1 | contig 29387 bp, 20 predicted proteins | sample MA1701074metaG_FD_139574 | JGI IMG/M metagenome (GOLD analysis project Ga0187893, IMG submission 139574) | White microbial mat communities from a basaltic lava cave in the Kipuka Kanohina Cave System on the Island of Hawaii, USA - MA170107-4 metaG ...
CGAGGGTCTCGCCGACGCAGACGATCGGGCGGATGCCCGCCGCGAGCAGCGCCGCGGCCTTGCGCGCGACGAACTCGCTCGTCTCGCCGTAGAGGCTGCGCCGCTCGCTGTGCCCGACGATCGCATAGCGGCAGCCGAGCTCGGCCAGCATGCGCGGAGCGATCTCGCCCGTGAACGCGCCCTCCTTCTCGGGGTTCGCGTTCTGCGAGGCGAGCGCGACCGGCGAGCCCGCGAGCAGCTTCCCCACGCGCTCGAGCGCGGTGAAGGGCGGGGCGATCGCGATCTCGACGCCGCTCGCGCCGGCGACTCTCGGCAGGAAGGAGCGGACGAAGCCCTCCGCCTCGGCGGCGGTCTTGTACATCTTCCAGTTCGCGGCGAGGATCGGCGTCCTCACGGCTTGCGCTCCAGCGCCGCGACTCCTGGCAGCACCAGGCCCTGGATGAACTCGAGGGAGGCGCCGCCGCCGGTCGAGAGGTGGGTCATCGCGGCGGCGTGGCCGAGCTGGTTCACGGCCGCGAGCGAGTCGCCGCCGCCCACGATCGTCACGCCGCGGCACTCCGCCATGCCGGCCGCGACGCTCCGGGTTCCCGCCGCGAAGGCATCGATCTCGAAGACGCCCATCGGGCCGTTCCAGAACACGGTCGCCGCGCGACGCGCCTCGTCCGCATAGCGCTCCGCGGTCCGGGGCCCGATGTCGACTCCCATCCAGCCCTCGGGGATCCGCTCGACCACGCGCGTCGCGGCCGCTGCGTCGAGGCGCTCGGCGACGACGTGGTCGACGGGCAGCAGCAGCCGGCGGCCCGCGTCGGCCGCGCGGCGCTCGACGCTCCGCGCGTCCTCGATCCGGTCGGCTTCGACGAGCGAGCGGCCGACGGGCTCGCCGCGCGCCGCGAGAAAGGTGTAGGCCATGGCGCCCCCCACGGCGAGACAGTCCGCGTGGGGCGCGAGCGCCTCGAGCACCGCGAGCTTGTCGCTGACCTTGGCGCCGCCGAGCACGACGAGCAGGGGCCGCGCGGGCTCGAGCACCGCGCGCAGATGCTCGAGCTCCGCGCGCAGCAGGTCCCCGGCCGCGACCCGCTTCGCGAGGGGAACCATGCCCGCCGTCGAGGCGTGGGCGCGGTGTGCAGTGCCGAAGGCGTCGTTCACGTAGTCGTCGCAGAGCGCGGCGAGCGAGCGCGAGAAGTCCGGGTCGTTCTTCTCCTCGCCCTCGTGGAAGCGCAGGTTCTCGAGCAGCAGCAGCTGGCCGTCTCCGAGCGCGGAGACGGCGTCGCGCGCGAGGTCGCCGACGCAGTCCTCGCAGAAGGAGACGCCGACGCCGAGCCGCTCCGCGAGGCGCGGCGCGAGCGGGCGCAATGACTGCTCCGGCTTCCGCTCGCCCTTGGGACGCCCGAGATGCGAGGCGAGCACGACGCGCGCGCCGGCCGCGAGCAGCTTCTCGAGCGTCGGCAGAGAGGCGCGGAGGCGCGTGTCGTCGCGGATCTGGCCGGCTTCGAGCGGCACGTTCAGGTCGGCGCGCACGAAGACGCGCCGGCCGCGCACGCCTGCCGCGAGGAGCTCGTCCAGCCCGGGGATCGCCACCGGGCTAGGCGCGACCCATCAGGACCGCGAGGTCCACCACGCGGCACGAGTAGCCCCACTCGTTGTCGTACCAGGCGAGGACCTTCGCGAAGCGGCCGTCCATCACCTTCGTGCTGAGCGAGTCGAGGCTCGACGAGTGCGGGTTGCCGAGGAAGTCGATCGAGACGAGCGGCGCGGTGACGTACTCGAGGATGCCCTTGAGCGGGCCCGCCGCGGCCTTGCGCATCGCCGCATTGATCGCGTCGGCGTCGGTGTCGCGCGAGAGCTGCACCGAGAGGTCGACCACCGAGACGTCCGCGGTCGGCACGCGCATCGCATAGCCGTCGAGCTTGCCTTTGAGGGCCGGCAGCACGAGGCCGATCGCCTTCGCGGCGCCGGTGCTGGTCGGGATCATCGAGAGCCCCGCCGCGCGCGCGCGGCGCAGGTCCTTGTGCGGGAAGTCGAGCGTGACCTGGTCGTTGGTGTAGGCATGGATCGTGGTCATCCAGCCGCTCTCGATGCCGAATTCGTCGTGCAGGACCTTCGCGACCGGCGCGAGGCAGTTGGTGGTGCAGGAGGCGTTCGAGACGATCCGGTGCTTCGCCGGATCGTAGGCCCCGGTGTTGACGCCGAGCACGAGCGTGACGTCCGGATCGCTGGCCGGAGCACTGATGATCACGCGCTCCGCGCCGGCCTCGAGGTGCTTGCCCGCGCCCGCGCGGTCCGTGAAGTGGCCGGTGCTCTCGATCACGAGACGCGCGCCGAGCTTCTTCCAGGGCAGCCTGGCGGGGTCGCGCTCGGCGCAGACCGGAATCCGCTTGCCGTTCACCACGATCGCATCGCCATCGGCCTCGACCGTGCCCTCGAAGCGGCCGTGGACCGAGTCCCACTGGAGCAGGTGCGCGAGCGTCTTCGCGTCGGTCAGGTCGTTGATGCCGACGACGTCCAGGGGCTTGCCCTGGGCCGCGCGGAACGCGAGGCGTCCGATGCGTCCGAAACCGTTGATGCCGACGGGTGTGGCCATGGATCGAGTCTCCTGCGAGGGCTTGGGCTGCGCGCTGGAATGCGGAGGGGGCAGGGTACCGGCGGGTCGCGGCGCGGTCGAGAGCACTCGACTCGAGCGGCCGCTCCGCCGATGAGACAGGAGGGGACAGCTCGCGGGCGCGGGGTCGGGGGGAGTCTCGGTTGGCGGAGCTGCGGTGAAGCGTGCCTCGACCAGCTTTCCGCGCCGGCGCACGCCGGTCGGCGTGGTGGTCTCCGTAGTGCTCGCGCTCTCCGCGGCGCTGGGCCTGCTCGCGCACGCGCTCGAGACCCGCTCGGCGGCCCGCGCGAGCTTCCCCGCGAGCGAGGGCGAGCTCGAGATCGAGGGGCTCCGCGCCCCGCTCGAGATCTTCCGCGACCACCGGGGCATCCCGCACGTCGAGGCCGAGAGCCAGCAGGACGCCTTCTTCGGGCTCGGCTTCGTGCACGCGCAGGACCGGCTCGGGCAGATGGTCTGGCTGAGCCGCGTCGCGCAGGGGCGTGCGGCGGCGCTCGCGGGCGGTGGGCTGCTCGACTCGGATCGCCTCGCGCGGGTGCTGGACTTCTCCGGCCTCGCCGCGCGCGAGTACGAGCGCCTCGACGTCGCCACGCGCCGGCTGCTCGACGCCTACGCGCGCGGCGTGAACGCCCAGATCGCGCAGATCCGCGCGGGTCGCGCTGGCGCCCCGCTCTCGCTCCAGCGGCTCGGAGTCAAGCTCGAGGACTGGAGTCCGGCCGACAGCCTGGCCCTGCTCAAGACCTATTCCTGGGGGCTCTCGGGAACCCTCGAGGTCTCGCTCGTGCTCGCGGAGGTGGTGCAGCAGCTGGGTCGCTATGGGGCAAGCCCCTTCTTTCCCGAGCCCACCCTGGCGCAGGGCGAGGGGCCCGCGCCCGCTCCGCTCGCGCGCGCCGGGTCCCCGAGGCCCGCCGACCATCCGGCGCGGCCCTGGAGCGACCCGGTGCGCCGCGCGGCCCACCTCGAGGGGCGCAGCATCGGCAGCAGCGCCTTTGCGATCGCGGGCGCGCACACGCGCAGCGGGCTCCCGATCCTGGTGGCCGACTCGCACCAGGAGCCCACGGTGCCGGCGCTCTTCCACGTCGCGCACCTGCGCGCGACCGAGCTCGACGTCGCGGGAGCGATGCTGGCCGGCGTGCCACTCGTGTGGACCGGCATGAATCCGCACCTGGCCTGGGCCTCGACCCATGCGCGCGCGCTCACGACCGACCTCTTCGAGGAGACCCTGCACGAGAGCGACGCGCATCTCTACCACGATGGCCGCGGCTGGCGGCGCTTCGCGGAGCGCACGGAGACGATCCAGGTGCGCGGGGGGCAGGACCACGCGCTGCTCGTGCGCGAGACCGGCCACGGCCCGCTGCTCGACGAGGTGCTGCCCGACGCTCCGCGACCGCTCTCGGTCCGATGGGTCGGCGCGGACGCGCGCGGTGGAGAGACCCTGCGCGCGATGCTCGGCGTCGCGCGCGCGCAGAGCGCCGCGGAGCTGCGCAGCGCGCTGCACGCGCACCACGAGCCGCCTCTCGCGCTGGTCTACGTGGACGATCGCAGCGCGCTCGGACTGCAGGTGGCCGGCTGGATCCCGGACCGCGAGCTCTCGGCGGGCCCCGTGCCGCTGCCGGGTCGCGCCCGCTCCTTCGAGTGGAAGGGCCGGATCCCCTTCGAGCGGCTCCCGCATGCCGCGCTCGAGGGCAACGGCTGGGTGATCGCGGCCGACAATGCGCTCGCCGACCCCGATCCGAAGTCGCCGATCGAGTGGCTCTGGCGCACCGGGGAGCGCGCGCGGCGGATCGAGACGCTGCTCGCGCAGTCGCTGCGCGGTGGCCGTGTCTCGCTGCGCCAGATGGCTTCGCTGCAGGCCGACGTCCACGCGCCGCGCTCGCAGGAGCTCGTGCGCGCGGTGCTCGCGCTCTCCGAGCCCGCGGCCGCGCTCGCGCCCGAAGCCCGCGAGGTGCTGGACCTGCTCGCGAGCTGGGACGGCCGCGCCGCGCCCGAGAGCATCGGAGCCGCTGCCTATCACGTGTTCCTCGAGCGGCTCACGCGCAGCGTGCTCGAGCAGCAGCTCGGGCCCGAGCTCTCGCGGCGCTATGCGGCACTGCCCCAGGCCGACCCGGAGCAGGTGGTGTTCCAGCTGATGCGCCAGGCCGCCGAGGGCAGCTCGCGGGATGCGCGCAAGCGCGCGGCCGAGACCGTGCGCGCGACGCTGCGCGAGACCTGGTTCCAGCTCTCGTACCGGATGGGTCCGAACCGGCGGAAGTGGTCCTGGGGCCGCCTGCATTCGCTCGCGTTCCGCACCTTCGTGCCGGGAGCGCCGGGCCGGCTGGTCCGATCGGCGCTCGGGCCCTTCCCCTATGGCGGCAGCGGCAGCACGGTCAGCGCGGCCGAGTATCTGGCGGGCGACGACTACGCGGTGCGCGTGGCCTCGACCTTCCGCTTCGCGATCGACGCGGCCGCGCTCGACGAGGCGCTGATCGGCCTCGCGCCGGGCCCCTCGGAGCACCCCGGACATCCGGACTACGACGGCGGCCTGGCGCGCTGGCTGGCCGGGCGCCCGGCGCTGCTCGCGACGAGCCGACTGCTGGTCGAGGAAGTGAGCCCCGCGCGGCTCACGCTGCGCCCGGTGCGCACACCCGCCTCGTAGTAGGCTCTGCCGCATGGCGGTGCTGTTCGCGGAGGTGCCGCAGTTCTACGCGCTGGTCGAACGCGCCGACGACCCGGCGCTGGCCCGCCGCCCGGTGCTGGTCGGGGGCGATCCGCGCAAACGCGGCCTCGTCCAGGCTGCGACTCCGGATGCGCTGGCTGCCGGCGTGCGCCTCGACATGCCGGTCGCCGAGGCGCTCGCGCTGTGTCCCCGCGCGCGCGCGCTGCCGACCGACATGCGCCGCTACCGCGAGGTGTCGCGCCGGCTCTTCGCGCGCCTGCGCGAGGCCTTCGCGCGCCTCGAGCCGAGCGGACTCGGTGCGGCCTACGCGGCGCTGCCCGCGGTCGGGCCCGAGCAGGGCGAGCGCTTTCGGGAGCTCGCGGCGGGGATTCGCGACGAGCTCGGTCTGCCGCTGCGCGCCGGCATCGCGAGCGGCAAGTTCCTCGCGCGCCTCGCGGCGTCGCACGCGGAGGCGGGCGAGCTCCGGCGCGTCCCGGCCGGCGAGGAGGCGAGCTTCCTGGGGCCGCTGCCGGTCAGCGAGCTCGAAGGGGTAGGGCAGAAGACCGCTGCGCTGCTCGCCGAGCTCGGGGCGCGGCACATCTCCGATCTCGTCGCGCTCGGCCGGGAGCCGCTCGAGCAGGCGCTCGGCAACCACGGGCTGCGCATCTTCGCGCTCGCCTGCGGCCGGGACGACGTGCCCGTGCGAGCGGCCGCGCACTCGCAGAGCCTGAGCCGCGAGGTCCGGATCGACGCCGCGGTCGCAGGCGACGCGGCCCAGCTCGCGGAGGTCGTGCACGACCTCGCGCGCCGACTCGAGGAGGAGCTGCGCGTGCAGCGCCTGGTGGCTTCCAAGCTGGTCGTGAAGCTGCGCTTCGCGGACGGCATGCCCGCGTCGCGCAGCCTGACCCTCGCGGCGCCTGCGGCCGCCGCGGCCGAGCTCTCGCGCATCGCGCTCGAGCTCGTCGAGCGCGGCGGAGGCGCGGCCCGTCCGCTGCGCGGCCTCGGGATCCAGCTCGCGAAGCTCTCGCCGGCCGCCGACCGCGACCGGCAACTCCCGCTTTTCCAGACGACGTCCTGAGCGCTATCCGAGCGCCGCAGCTCAAGCGGCATCCCAGCGCGGCCGAAACGCATGGGGCCTGATCGGATCAGGCGTTCGCCCCCCCGGCGGAGCCGCGATGCCGCGCGCAGTCCCGAGCGACAAGGCCGAGCGCCGAAAGTACCGGCGCATCGGCACGGACCAGGTGATCTCGTTCGCGCCGATCGACCAGCGCGACCTGCTCGGGGTGAGCCGCGACCTCTCCGCGGGCGGCATCCGCTTCGAGGCGGTCGGATGCGAGATCAATCTCGGCGACGTGCTGCGCGTCACCTTCAACCTCGGCGAGCAGACGGTCGTCGCGGCCGGCACCGTGGTCTGGGCGACCGAGGTCGACCCGCTCACGACCGACGTCGGCATCGAGTTCCTCGAGATCGAGCCCGCCGCGCTGCGCGCGCTCGAAGAGATCACGGCCGAAGAGCTCAAGCCTCTGTAACAGCGGTTGACAGCGCGGGTCCCACGGTGCCAGGGTCTTGCGACCCATGGCCGACTTTCATCAAGGGGGTGCCATCACCACACTCCACCGCCTCGGTGGGCCCGCGGTGGTGCGCCTCGAGCGCGAGCTGCTCGGCTACAGCCGGACGCGCCCGGTCGCGCTCGTGCTTCCCTGCCTGTTTTCCGAGATCCACGGCGAGGGCCTGAAAGGCATCGTCGACGTGCTGCGCGGGGTCGGCTACCTGCGCGAGATCGTGGTCAGCGTCGGCGGCACGCGCAGCGAGGCCGATTACCAGGCGCTGCGCGAGTTCTTCGACGGTGTGCGCTGCGTCGATGGCTCGCCCCCGGTGCTGCTCTGGAACAGCGGGGCGCGCGTCGCGGGTCTGCTCGAGCAGCTGCGCGACGAGGGCCTGCAGGTCGGCGAGCACGGCAAGGGCCAGGCCAGCTGGCTCGCCTACGGCTACGTGCTCGCGAGCGGCCGCTGCCGCGTCATCGCGGTCCACGACTGCGACATCATCGGCTACCACCGCGAGCTGCTCGCGCGGCTCTGCTATCCGACGGCCAATCCGAATCTCCACTACGAGTTCGCCAAGGGCTACTACGGCCGCTTCACGGACCGGCTCTACGGGCGCGCGACGCGGCTCTTCATGACCCCGATCCTGCGGGCGCTCAAGTCCGTGCTCGGCTCGCATCCGCTGCTCGAGTACCTCGACTCCTTCCGCTACGCGCTCGCGGGCGAGTGCTCGATGACGGTGGAGCAGGCGCGCATCAACCGGATCCCCGCCGACTGGGGTCTCGAGGTCGGGATGCTGGCCGAGGTGTACCGGAACTGCTCGCTCAAGCGGGTGTGCCAGGTCGAGCTGACCGACAACTACGACCACAAGCACCGCGACCTCGCGGCCGGCGACGGCGCGGGCGGGCTCCAGCGCATGGTCTTCGACATCGCGTCGTCGCTGATCCGGAACCTCGCGAGCTACGGCGTCGAGTTCGACGCGGGCTTCCTGAACACGCTGACGGCCGCATACCTGCGGACCGCCCAGGACGCGATCGCCTCCTACAGCGACGACGCCGCGCTGAACGGCCTGGTGTTCGATCGCCACGCCGAGGAGGTCGCGGTCGAGACCTTCTCGGCGGCGCTGCGCGCGGCCGGACTCTCCTTCGTCCAGGATCCGATGGGGAAGCCCCAGATCCCGAACTGGAACCGGGTCACCTCCGCGCTCCCAAGCTTCCTCGAAGAGCTGCGGGCCGCCGTCGACGAGGACTCCAGGGACGTGCAGGCCTGAGGGGCAACCCCCAGTCTGGTCAACACAGCCCGCGGTTTGCCGATACGCTGGGGCAACCCCCTCGCGAGGCGGCCCGGTCCGCCTCGAGGGAGACGGGCTTCCGCGTGCGGCAGGCAGGTTCGCAGGATGCGCAGGGCTGGAGCGGTGTCGGGGCGGCTCTCGGGGTCGCGCTGCTCGCGGCTGCGCTGCGCGCGCTGGTCTGGACGCGCACGGCCGCGATCCACAACGACGGCCCGATCTTCCTCGGGCTGGCACAGCTGCTCGCCGAGGGCGAGTGGCGCGCGGCGCTGGCCCACGCCTTCCACCCCCTGTACCCGGCCTGCACCGCTGCCGCGCACGCGCTGCTCGCGGGCCTCGGCCTCGCGGAGGGACCGGGCGGCTGGGAGCGCGCCGGGGCCCTGGTCTCGATCGCGTCCGGGGCGGCCGCGGTCTTCGCGGCCTTCTGGCTGCTGCGCTGGACCGTCGGCCGCGAGCTCGCCCTCGCGGGCTCCGCGATCCTCGCGGTGCACCCCTACGCGGTCGCCTATTCGTCGGATGTGCAGAGCGACGGTCTCTACCTCGCGCTCTTCCTCGGCAGCACGGCGTGTGGCTGGCGGGCGCTCCGCGACGGCGATCCGCGCTTCGCGGCCGGCGCCGGTGCCGGCTCCGCACTCGCCTACCTGACGCGGCCCGAGGGCATCGGGGTCGCGGCGGTCGTGGGGCTCTTGCTAGGCGTGCGCGCCGTCCGGGGCCCGCGCTCCCGCCGCAGCGTCGCGGCCGCAGCGTCGCTCGCAGCGGTCGCGCTCGCGCTCTGCGCCCCCTATCTGCTGCACCTGCGCGAGAGCTCGGGAAGCTGGGCGCTCACGCGCAAGAAATCGGTGCTCGAGCTCTCGGGCGCCGCTCCCGTGCGCGCATGGATCGCGATCGACGGGCCCGCGGAGCTGCTGCGCGAGCAGCCTTTCCTCGAGACGGTGATGCACGGACCGCGGCGCGCGGAGCTGCTCGCCGCTCCGGCCTCCGCGCCGATCGGGCCGAGCCCCTGGGCGCGCCACGCGAAGGCGCTCCGCTCGCTCGCGCAGGGCTGGGTCTCGGGTCTGCGGCCGGAGCTCTTCCTGCTCGCGCTGCTCGGCGCCGGGTGGCGCGGTCGGCGCGCGCCCGAGCTGCCGTTCTTCGCCGCTCTCGGTCTGCTCTACGGCGCAGCGCTCTACGGCATGGCCTATGGCGCGGGCTATGTGAACCGGCGCCACGTGCTCCCGGTGGCGCTGCTCTCGCTCGGCTTCGCGAGCGCCGCTCTGCCGCCGCTCGGCGCCGCGCTGGGCCGCGTGCTCTCGCGTTGGATCGCGGCGGCGCCCGGGTGGACGCGCCAGCGCCGCGGCGCGGCGCTGGTCGGAGCGGCGCTGCTCGCGCTGATCGCGCTGCCGAAGACGCTCGAGCCGCGCCGCGGCGATGGGCTCGCGGAGCGGCGGGCCGCGGAGTGGCTCGCGCGACAGCCCGGCGAAACCGGCCCCGTCGCAGCCGCGAAGCAGCGGGTGGCCTATTATGCGGACGCATCGTTCGTCCCCCTCCTGGCACCGGATCCGAGCAGCGCGCACGCGGAGGTCCTTCCGACGCTGGCCTATCTGCAATCCGCGGGGGCTCGCTTCCTCGTGGTCGACGACCGCTGGCTGGACGGTGCGCTCGCAGGCGACCTCGCGGCCGGCCGCGGACTGCGCAGGCTCTACCGGGCCGAGGCGGGAGAGAGCGGGGCGTCGGTCTACGCGGTCGAAGCGGGACCGGGGAGCTAGGGATGTTGTACCGCTACAGCGAGGTCTTCCGGACCTCCCTGCTGCTGTCCGACATGGCGCTCGTGACCGGCTCCTGGCTCGCGGCCTACTACGTGCGTTTCCACACCATCTTCCCCGCGCCGCTCGGGATCCCCGCGTTCCAGGCCTACCTCCCCCCGCTGCTCGTGATCCTGCCGCTCTGGGTCGGGCTCTTCCGCGCGCGCGGCCTCTACGAGCCGCAGCGCACGGGCTCGCTGCCGCGCGAGGCGATCGGCGTGCTGCGCGCGACGAGCGCGGGCGTCGTGGTGCTGGTCGCGATCAGCTTCTTCCTGCGCAGCTACTTCTACTCGCGCGGCGTGGTCGCGCTCTTCTTCGTCTTCGCGTCCGTCTCCGTGCTGGGCTTCCGGCTCTCGGGCCGGCTCTGGCTGCGCGCGCTGCGCAAGCGCGGCTACAACCTCCGCTACGTGATCGTGGTCGGGGCCGGACGCCTGGCCGAGGAGGTGATCGATCGCCTCCACGCGCATCCGGAGCTCGGCCTGCGCGCGCGGGGGGTGCTCTCCGAGAGCGGCTCGCCGCCGGGTCGGAGGCTGCGCGGCGTGCCGATCCTCGGCGACTACTCGCAGATCAAGCCGATCCTGCACCACCCCGAGGAGCGGATCGACCAGGTGCTGATCGCGCTGCCGCGGGACGAGGGCAACCGCCTCGAGAAGGTGCTCGCCGATCTCGACGACGAGATGGTCACGGTGCGCCTGGTCCCCGACCTGCTGCACGTGATGACCTTGCGCAGCTCGGTCGAGGAGCTCGACGGTCTGCCGATGATCAGCCTGCGGCAGAGCCCGCTCGTGGGCTGGTCGGCGGTGCAGAAGCGCGGCTTCGACGTCGTGGTGGCTGCGCTCGGCCTCGCGTTCGCCGCGCCCCTGATGGCGCTGATCGCGCTCGCGACCTGGGCCACCTCGGGCCGCCCGATCTTCTTCGCGCAGAAGCGCATGGGCCTCGATGGCCACGTCTTCACCATGTACAAGTTCCGCACGATGATCGAGGGGGCGGAACGCGAGACGGGACCCGTCTGGGCGCGCCCGCAGGACCCGCGCCGCACGCGGCTCGGCGGGCTGCTGCGGCGCCTCTCGCTGGACGAGCTGCCGCAGCTCTTGAACGTGCTGCGCGGCGACATGAGCCTCGTGGGCCCGCGCCCCGAGCGCCCCGTCTTCATCGAGCAGTTCCGGCGCGAGATCCCGGGCTACATGCTGCGCCACAAGGTCAAGGCGGGCGTCACGGGCTGGGCGCAGGTGCGGGGACTGCGCGGGAACACCTCGCTCCACGCGCGCATCGAGCACGACATCCACTACATCCAGAACTGGTCGCTGCGCCTCGACCTCCGGATCCTGTGGCTCACGCTCTGGCGGACCTGGTTCCATCGGAGCGCCGGCTGATGGGCTGGCGCATTCCGCTCGTCGACCTCGCCGCCGAGGCGGCCTCGCTCGGGCGCGAGCTCGAGGACGCCGTGCTGCGCGTGCTGCGCTCGGGCGCCTACGTGCTCGGACCCGAGACGCGGGCCTTCGAGGCGGACCTCGCGCTGCGCGTGGGCACGCGCTTCGCCGTGGGCGTCGGCTCGGGGACGGAGGCGCTGCTGCTCGCGCTGCGCGCGCTCGGCATCGGGCCGGGCGACGAGGTGATCACCTCGCCCTTCAGTTTCGTCGCGACTGCGGCGGCCGTCGCGCAGGTCGGGGCGACGCCGGTCTTCGTCGACCTCGCGCCGAAGAGCTTCCTGCTCGACCCGGCGCGCGTGGAGCAGGCGCTCGGCCCGCGCACGCGCGCGGTGCTGCCGGTGCATCTCTTCGGTGCCTGCGCCGAGCTCGAGGCGCTCGCGCCGATGCTCGAGGCGCGCGGGATCGCGCTGATCGAGGATGCCGCGCAGGCGCTCGGCGCGACGCGCGGCGGGCGCGCCGCGGGCTCCTTCGGGCGGCTCGGCTGCTTCAGCTTCTACCCGACCAAGAATCTCGGGGCCGCCGGGGATGCGGGCGCCGTGACCACCGACGACGAGGCGCTCGCGGAGAGGCTCCGGCTGCTGCGCGCGCACGGCAGCCCCGATGGCGAGAACTTCGTGCAGCTCGGAACCACCTCCCGCCTCGACTCGCTGCAGGCCGCGGTGCTGCGCGCGAAGCTGCCCTTCCTCGAGGCCTGGACGCGCGCGCGCGAGCGGAACGCCGCGCTCTACGCCGACGCGCTCGCGGGCTGTCCCGGCATCGCGCTGCCGCAGGGCGGCGTGAGCGGAAGGCCCGTCTGGAGCCAGTACGTCGTGCGCGTCGAGCGGCCCGACGCCGCGCGCGAGGCGCTCGCGGCGGAGGGCATCGAGGCGCGGCGCTACTACCCGCGCCCGCTCTACGCGGAGCCCGCGCTCGCGGGCGCGCGGGTACCCGCAGCGGGTTGTCGCGAGGCCGAGGCGGCCGCGGCATCGGCGCTCGCACTGCCGATCCGCCCGACGCTCGCGCGCGAGCAGGTCCTCGAGGTCGCGGCGCACCTGCGCCGTTTCTGCGAGGAGCACGCGTGAGCGCACTCCGCGTCGCGCTCGTGCACGACTGGCTCACCGGCATGCGCGGCGGCGAGCGCGTGCTCGAGGAGCTCGCGCTCCTGTTTCCGGACGCGGAGCTCCACACGCTCATCCATCGGCGCGGCTCGACCTCGCCCGCGATCGAGCGGCTCCGCATCCACACGAGTCCGCTCTCGCGGCTCCCGGGCGCGACCCGCCACTACCGCGCGCTGTTGCCGCTCTTTCCCTGGGCGATCCAGCGCTTCCGCCTGGCCGACTTCGACCTGGTGATCTCGACGAGCCATGCGGTGGCCAAGGGCGTGCGCGTGGCCCGGGGGATTCCGCACGTGTGTTATTGCTTCACGCCGATGCGCTACATCTGGGATCAGGCCGACGCCTATCTCGGGCGCTCCGCGCGGCGCATCGTTGCGGCGCCGCTGCTGCGCTACCTGCGCGACTTCGACCGGCGCACGAGCGGCCCCGATCGCGTGCAGCGCTTCCTCGCCTGCTCCGCCAACGTGGCCGAGCGGATCCGGCGCTGGTACGGGCGCGATGCGGCGGTCGTGTACCCGCCGGTCGCGCTCGAGCGCTTCCGCCCGAGCGGGAAGCCCCCGGGCGACCACTACCTGCTCGTCGCCGGCTGTGTTCCCTACAAGCAGGAACGCCTCGCGATCGAGGCCTTCCGGGGCCTGGACCGGAAGCTGCTCGTCGCGGGGGACGGCCCGCTGCGCGGCCAGCTCGAGGCGGCGGCCCCGCGCAACGTCGAGTTCCTCGGCCGCGTCTCCGACGAAGCGCTCGCGCAGCTCTACGCGGGCTGCCGCGCCCTGGTGTTCCCCTCGGACGAGGACTTCGGGCTCGTGCCGGTCGAGGCACAGGCCTGCGGCCGGCCCGTGATCGCCTTCGGCCGCGGGGGCGCGCGCGAGACGGTCGTCGACCACGGCGGGCCGCATCCGCCGACCGGGATCTGGTTCCACGAGGCGACCGCCGCGGGCCTCGCTGCGGCGATCGCGCGCTTCGAGCGGCTGGAGCGCGACTTCGATCCCGAGGCGATCCGCGCCAACGCCGAGCAGTTCTCGCGCGAGCGCTTCCGCGGCCTGCTGCAGCGCGAGCTCGCGCGCGCGCTTCAGCCGCCCGAGACGGGCTCGAGGGCCAGCGGGAGCGCGTTCTCGATCGTGTCCACGAGCTTGACCTGAACGCGCTCGAGCACCTCGGGCGGGATCTCGCTCAGGTCGGTCTGGTTGCGCGAGGGCAGGATCACGAGCTCGATCCCCGCGCGCGCCGCAGCCAGCACCTTGCCCTTGATGCCGCCCACCGGCAGCACGCGCCCGCGCAGCGAGATCTCGCCGGTCATCGCGGCGTGCCCGAGCGCGCGCCGGCCCGAGAGCGCCGAGACCAGCGCCGTCACGAGCGTGATGCCGGCCGAGGGTCCGTCCTTCGGGGTCGCGCCTGCGGGCACGTGCAGGTGGATCTCGCAGTTCTCGAGCCGCGCGGAGGCGATGCCGAGCGCGGACGCGTTCGAGCGGACCCACGACAGCGCGGCCTCGGCCGACTCGCGCATCACGTCTCCGAGCTGGCCGGTCAGGCGCAGCCGCACGCCCTTGCCGCCCGGGGACACCGTGGCCTCGATGAACAGGATGTCGCCGCCGTGGCTCGTGTGGGCGAGGCCCACGACGACGCCCGGCTGCGTGGTCCGCTCGGCCGTCTCGGGCAGGTGCGGCGGCGCGCCGAGCGCCTCGGCGACGAAGGCAGGGCCGATCTCGAGCGGCGCCCCGGCCGCGGGAGGCGAGGGCGCGGTCTGCGAGTCCCCCGCGCCCGCGAGATCGGCCGCGACGCGCCGCGCGACCTTGCGCATCAGCGCGGCGAGGTGCCGGTCGAGGTTGCGCACGCCGGCCTCGCGCGTGTACTCGCGCACGACCTTGTCGATCGCCTCGTCGCTGACGACGCACTGCTCGGGGCGCAGACCGTGGGCCTCGAGCTGCTTCGGCACGAGGTGCTGTCTCGCGATCACGAGCTTGTCGCTCTCCGTGTAGCCGGGCAGCTCGATCACCTCCATGCGGTCGAGCAGCGCGGGCGGGATCGTCGAGAGGGTGTTCGCGGTCGCGATGAAGAGCACGCGCGAGAGGTCGAAGGGAACCTCGATGTAGTGGTCGCTGAAGCTGTGGTTCTGCTCGGGATCGAGCACCTCGAGCAGCGCCGAGGACGGATCGCCCCGGAAGTCGGCGCCGAGCTTGTCGATCTCGTCGAGCAGGAAGATCGGGTTGCGCGTGCCGCAGCGGCGCAGGCTCTGCAGGATGCGTCCGGGCATCGCACCGACGTAGGTGCGCCGGTGGCCGCGGATCTCGGCCTCGTCGCGCACCCCGCCGAGCGAGGCGCGCGCGAACTTGCGCCCCATGGCGCGCGCGATCGAGCGGCCGAGCGAGGTCTTGCCGACGCCGGGCGGTCCGACGAAGCAGAGGATCGGGCTCTTGGCCTCGGGCGCGAGCTTGCGCACCGCGAGGAACTCGAGGATGCGCTGCTTGACCTTCTCGAGGTCGTGGTGGTCGGCCTCGAGCACGTCGCGCGCCTCGGCGATCTCGAGCTTGTCGTCGGTCTCCTTCGACCAGGGGAGGTCGGCCATCCACTCCACGTAGTTCCGGATCAGGTGCCGATCGGGCGCGTGCTGCGGCAGCGCGGCGAGCCGCGAGAGCTCGCGCTCCGCCTGCGAGCGCGCGATCTCGGGCAGCTCCGCGGCGTCGACGCGCTCGCGCAGCTCCTCGACCTCGCGCATGCCCGGGTCGCCTTCGCCGAGCTCCTCTTCGATGTCGCGCATGCGCCGGCGCAGCAGGCGCTCGCGGCGGTGCGGGTCCATCTCGGCGGACTCGCTCGATTCGCGCAGCGTGCGCTGGGTCTCGGCGATCGTGACCTCGCGCTCGAGGTGCCGCGCGACGCGCTCGAGGCGCAGCGCGGGATCGGCCTCCGCGAGCAGCGCGATCTTGTCCTCGGGGGACATCGGGAGCGTGGAGCCGACCACGTCGGCGAGGGCTCCAGCGGCGGGAATGCCCTCGATGAAGACCTTCCACTCGTCGGGGTAGTCGTCGTGCAGATCGATCACGCGCTTCGCGAGCTCGACGACGCGGCGCCACTCGCGCTGGGTGCGCTGCGGGTCGTGCTCCTGCTCGGCCAGCGGGTCGATCCGCATCTGGTGCGCGGGCTCCCGCGCCACGAGCGGACCGAGACGCGTGCGCACGACGCCCGCGACGATCGCCTGCTTGCCGTCGCGGCGCGCGTCGATGATGCGCAGCACGCGCACGACGCAGCCGACCGGATGCAGATCCTCGGGCTGAGGCTCCTCGATGCCGGCCTCGCGCTGGGTCGCGACGATCAGGAAGCCGCCCTGTCCGGCTGCCTGCAGCGCCGCGAGCGAGCGGGCGCGGCCGATCGCGAGCGGGACCGTCACGCCGGGGAAGACGACGACGTCCCGCACCGGCAGCACCGGCAGGACGCTCGGAATCTCGACGTTCTCGCCGCCGGCCGGCGGCGCCGCCGCCGGGGGCGCTCCGCGGGTCTCGTCCTGCCTCGCGTCGTCGCTCACGCTCTTCCTCCGGCCCGGCCTCCGGGCGGTCCCGCAAACCTAGGGCCCGGTGCACGCGGGTCAACCGCGGCCGGGACGCGCGTGGCGGAAATGCGGAGCCGGGCTAGCCTCGCGAGCCGTTGCCCGGGTGGCGGAATTGGTAGACGCACTAGATTCAGGGTCTAGCGGTCGCAAGGCCGTGCTGGTTCGAGTCCAGTCCCGGGCACCAAGCAACTCCCGATCCCAGTCCTGGGCACCAAGCAACTCCCTCGAGCCCTCTCCTCCATTCCTCCCTTGAGCTGCGTCTCCCGCGCGGAGTCCGCGTGAAGCGCGGGCGCGGGCGCCGCCCCGCGCGCGCGGCGCGCCGCGGAAAGGGCGGGCGGCCGCAGCGGGACCGCGGGCGCTCGGCCCGCGAGCCGCGCCGGCAGCCCGCGCCGAAACCCGCGCGAGCCGGGGGGCCGGTCGAGGCGGTCGTCGCGCGCCGCAAGGGCGGGCTGGTCGCGGTCGACGAGCGCGGGCGCAGCTGGCGCCTCGCGGATCCCGGGGCTGCGCGCAGCGGCGACCGCGTCGCCCTCCGGCCGCTGCGCGGCAACCGCGCCGAGCTGCTCGGTGTGTTAGGCGGACCGCGCACGCGCTGGCTCGGCATCCTGCGGCGCCGCGGCGGGGGCGGCGGCGGCGTGATCGCGCCCTATCGCGACGCAACGCCCTGGAGGATCCTGGTCGGCGAGGGCGGGCTCGCCGGCGCCGAGGACGGCGACGTGGTCGATGCCGAGCTCTCGAGCCACGGGCGGCGGGTGCCGGCCTTGCCGCGCGGCCGCGTCACCCGCGTGTGGGGACGCCCCGGAGATCCCGAGGCGGACTTCCAGGCGGTGGTCTGGCGCCACCGGCTGCCGCTCGAATTCCCGGCCGAGGCGGAAGCGGAGGCGGCGAGCTGCTCGCCCCGGCTCGACACAGCCTCACTGCGCGAGCGCCTGGACCTGCGCGAGCGCGCCTTCGTGACGATCGACCCCGTGAGCGCGCGGGATTTCGACGATGCGGTCTTCGCGGAGCCCTCGGCAGGCGGCGGCACCCGGCTCTGGGTCGCGGTCGCGGACGTCTCGCACTACGTCCGGCCCGGCAGCGCGCTCGACGCGGAGGCCTTCCGGCGCGGCAACAGCGTCTACTTCCCCGAGCGCGCGCTGCCGATGCTGCCCGAGCGCCTCTCCGGCGACCTCTGCTCGCTGCGGCCCGGGACGGATCGCCTCGCGCTCGTCGCCGAGCTCGACTACGACGCGCGCGCGCGCCTGCGCGCGCGCGGCTTCCACGCGGCGCGGATGCGCAGCTGGGCCCGGCTCAGCTACGCCGAGGCCGCGGCCGCGCTCGCGGACCGCCACGCGCTCGTCCCCGAAACGGCCGCTTCGCTCGCGCGCCTCGACGCGCTCACGCGCGCGCTCCACGCCGGGCGGCGCGAGCAGGGCTCGCTCGAGCTGGAGCTGCCGGAGCGCGTCGTCGAGGTGGACGAGCGCGGACGCGCGCAGGCGATCCGCCGCGCGCAGCCGACTCCGGCGCACCGCCTGATCGAGGAGGCGATGCTCGCGGCCAACCGCGCGGTGGCCGAACAGCTCGTCGCGTGGGGCGTGCCGGGTCCCTTCCGCAATCACGAGCCCCCCGCGAGCCTCGAGCGCGAGGAGCTGGTCGAGCTGCTCGTGGACCTGCGCCTGGTTCCGGCCGGCGCCGAGCTGACCCCGCGCGTCCTCGCCGACGCCTTGCGGCGCGCCGCAGGCAGGCCCGAGGCGCCGCTCGTGAACCTGACGGCCCTGCGCAGCCTGCCCCAGGCGCGCTACGGCGCCGAGAGCCTCGGGCACTTCGCGCTCGCGTTCCCGCACTACCTGCACTTCACCTCGCCGATCCGGCGCTACGCCGATCTCGCGGTCCACCGCGCGCTGAAGGCGCGGCTCGGAGTGGACGCTCCGGGGGCTGCCGCGCTGTCGGCCGAGCAGGCGCGCGGCGTCGCGACGCGCATCTCGTGGCGCGAGCGCGTGGGCGAAGCCGCCGAGCGGGAGCGGAACCTGCTGCACGCGTGCGCCTTTCTCGCGCCCCGCGTGGGCGAGCGCTTCTCGGCGCGCGTGACCGGGGTCGCGGCGCACGGCCTCTACGTGACGCTCGAGAGCTGCTTCGTCGAGGGGCTGATCCACCTGCGCAGGCTGCCGGGCCGCTGGCAGCACGACGCGCGCGCCCACCGCCTCGTCGAGCGCCGCCGGCGCGAGAGCCACGCGCTCGGCGACGCGCTCGAGGTGCGCCTCGCGGGCGTGGACCCCGCACAGGGCCGCATCGACTTCGCACTCGCGCAGTGAGGCGCGAGCCGGCTAGAGCGCCGCGAGCAGCCGCTGCAGGTCGCCCTCGTGGTTGTAGTAGTGGGGCGACGCGCGCACGCCGCCGCGGCGCGCAACCACGAAGACCTGCGCGGCGCGCAGCCTCGCCGCGGTGCGGGCGGGCTCCTCGTCGCGCCAGCGGAACGAGACGATGCCCGAGCGCAGCGCGTCCTCCTGCGGCGAGAGCAGCTGCGCGCCCCGCTCGGCGAGCTCCGCGGCGAGCCGGGCCGAGAGCCCGAGCACGCGCGCGGCGATGCGCTCGATGCCGAGCTCGAGCGCGAGGTCGATCGCGGCGCCGAGTCCGAAGATCCCGGCGGTGTTCGGGGTGCCCTCTTCGAAGCGACCGGCCGTCGGCTTGAGCTCGGTCTGGTAGGTGTCGAAATCGCGGTCGCGCGCGACGCTCCGCCAGCCGACGATGCGCGGCTGCAGCCGGTCGATCACGCGGCGCGCGCAGTAGAAGATGCCGCAGCCCTCGGGGCCGAGCAGCCACTTGTGGCCGTCCGCGGCGAGGAAGTCGATGCCGCAGCGCCCGACGTCGAGCGGCAGGCAGCCCAGGCTCTGGATCGCGTCGACGCAGAAGAGCGCGCCGCGCTCCTGGCACAGGCGGCCGAGCCTCTCGAGGTCGTTGCGCGCGCCGCTGCCGAACTCGACCGACGAGAGCGCGACCAGGCGCGCGCGCGGGCTGCGCAGCGCGTCCTCGACCGCCTCGATCGGCAGCCGGCCCTCGCGCCCGCGCAGCATCAGGGTCTCGACGCCGCGGCTGCGCAGGCTCCACCACGGGTACACGTTCGAGGGATATTCGAGATCGCAGCTCACGACCTGGTCGCCCGGGCGCCAGTCGAGACCGGTCGCGACGAGGCCGAGGCCCTCGGTCGTGTTCTTCGCGAAGGCGATCTCGTCGGCCGAGGCGCCGAGCAGGAGCGCCGCGCGCGCGCGCACGCGCTCGATCTCGGCGTCGTAGTCCTCGGCGTAGTCGAGCGCCCCGCGCGCGGTCGCGAGGGCGAGGTAGCGCCGGAAGGCCTCCTCGACCCGGGTGGAGATCGGCGCGACGCCCGCGTGGTTCAGGTACGCGACCTCGGCCGCGACGGGAAAGAAGCTCCGGGTCCGCTCCCAGTTCATGCGCGCCGCCCGCTCCGCGGCCGCTCCGCGGCGCCCGCCGCCGCGAGGCGCAGCTGGCCCGAACGGGCGCGCGCGTCCTCGAGCAGCGCGGCCAGCGTCCAGCGCGTCGGGATCCGCACGCGCTCGCCCCCGCGCGTGCGGAAGCAGAGGTGGCCCTTGTCGATCGCGTGGCAGACGAGGTCGCGCAGCAGGGCCACGTCCTGACGGCAGTACGCCTCGATCAGGTCGATCCGGCCCTCTTTCCACCAGAGCAGCGACTGGCGCCCGTCGGCGCTCTTGCTGGCTCCGAGCGTCTCCTCGGCGAGCTGCCCGAGCGGCAGCCGGAATCCGATCCGGCGCTGGATCTCCTCGAGCAGGTCGAAGGTCGGCAGCGCGGCGAGATCGTCGTCGGTATAGCCGCGCAGGACCTGGTAGTCGAACCGGCGCACGTTGAAGCCGACCACGAGATCGGCGCTCGCGAGATCGAGCAGCAGGCGCGGGACGTCGCGCTCGGCGTAGCTCTCGAAGCGCTCGCTGCGCGTGTCGTAGGAGACCGCGAGCGCGACGCGCATCAGCCGGGCGTTGTGCCAGCCGCCGACCTCGTCCGCGCTGCGCTGGGTCTCGAGGTCGAAGAAGAGCAGGCGCGGCGCGGGCGGGGTCTCGACCGCGCTGCGCGCGGGCAGCGCCTCCGCAGCGGCGGCCGGGGCGGCGGCCGGGGCGAGTGCTGGCAGCGGATCGAGCGCGAGCAACAGCCGCAGCACCTGGATCGACGCCTGCTTGTCGATCGGGCGGTTGCCGCTGCCGCAGCGGGGCGAGTGGACGCAGGCGGGGCAGCCCTCCTCGCACTCGCAGTCGCGGATGCGCTCGAGCGCGGCTTCGAGCAGCGCCTCGACGCGCTCGAAGAGGCTCGCGGCGAGGCCGACGCCGCCGGGGTGGCCGTCGTAGAGGAAGACCGCCGCGCATCCGAGCTGCGGGTGCTGGGTGTAGGAGATCCCCGCGACGTCGTGGCGGTCGCAGAGCGCGAAGAGCGGAAACAGCGAGAGCGCCGTGTGCTCGAGCGCGTGGATTCCGCCCATCGGGTGGCGCCCGGCCCGCTGCACGGCGCCGGGGATCTCGCCGGGCAGCTCGAGCCAGATGCCGACGGTCTCGAAGCTCGTGGGCGGCAGCTCGAGCGTCTCGCTGCCGAGCAGGTCCTGGCCGCGCACGCGCCGGCGCTCGTAGCCGGTGATCGTGGTGGTGACCCGCAGCCGCCCCTGGACCACGCGCGCGTTGCCGGCCGGCCGCGCGCGCTCGCGCGAGAGGATCTCCGTCTGCTTCTCGGAGAGCGCGCGCGTGTAGTAGCTCGCGTTCACGGGCTGCACGCGGACGTTGCGCCGCTCCTGGTCGAGCTCGCTGACGGCGTAGTGGCGGCCCCGGTGCAGGTAGATCGCGCCGACGTGGCACTCCGCGAACACGCGCGACGCGCCGATCGAGCCGATCGGCAGCGGGCGCTCGCCGGGCGCGCCCGCCTGCGTGATCGCATAGCTCGCGCCGATCTGGCGCAGGCTGACCTCGCGGTGGGGCCGGCGCGCGGAGGCGAACCACTGCGCGCCGGTGTCGCTGCGCAGGAGCGAGCCGCTGGCCTCGAGGCGCTCGAGATTCGCCTGCGCGCCCGGCTCGGCGAGCCAGGGCTCGCCCTCGCGCAGCGGCAGCTCCGCGGCGGCGCAGGGCAGGTGCGCGGCCGCCACGTCCGGGTTGTGCGGGTCGAGCACGGCGTGCTCGACGCCGCGCGCAAAGAAGATCCGGGGGTGCGTGACGAGGTACTGGTCGAGCGCGTCGGGCTGCGCGATCAGCGCGACCGCGGCCTCGCCGCTGCGGCCCACGCGGCCGCTGCGCTGCCAGGTCGCGACCTGGCTTCCGGGATAGCCGACGAGAAGACACACATCCAGACCGCCGACGTCGATTCCCATCTCGAGCGCCGAGGTCGAGATCACGCCGAGCAGCTCGCCCGAGAAGAGGCGGCGCTCGATCTCGCGGCGCTCCTCGGGCAGGAAGCCCGCGCGGTAGGAGCTGATGCGCCCCGCGAGCTCGGGAGCGGCCTCCGCGATCCAGGTGTGCATCAGCTCCGTGATCACGCGCGCCTTCGTGAACGCGATCGTGCGCAGCCCGAGGCCGACTGCGCTGCGGAAGAGCTGGGCCGCGAGCGTGTAGGGCGAGGTCTTCGGGCGGAAGAGCAGGAAGTGGCGCTGCGCGCGCGGCGAGCCGCTCTCCTGCACCACCTCGAAGGGGCGCCCCGTGAGCGCGCTCGCGAGCTCCGCGGGATTCGCGATCGTCGCGGACGCTGCGATGCAGCGCGGACGCGCGCCGTGGAATCGCGCGACGCGCTCGAGGCGCCGCAGCACCTGCGCCACGTGCGACCCGAAGATGCCGCGATAGCTGTGCAGCTCGTCGATCACGACCCAGCGCAGCTGCGAGAAGAAGCGCTGCCAGCTGGCGTGGTGCGGGAGGATCCCGGCATGCAGCATGTCGGGCGTCGTGATCAGCACCTGGGGCGGGCGCTCGCGCAGGCGGCGCCGCGCGGATTCGGGCGTGTCGCCGTCGTAGATCGCGATCTCGAGGCCGAGCGCGCCCACGCTCTGCGCGTCCTCGGCGAGGCGCTGGCGCTGGTCCTGCTCGAGCGCCTTCAGCGGGAAGAGCAGCAGCGCGCGGGAGTCGCGGCGCGCGAGCGCGTCGCGCAGGATCGGCAGCGTATAGACCAGGCTCTTGCCGCTCGCGGTCGGAGTCGCGAGCACGAGGTCCGAGCCCGCGTCGAGCAGCGCGAGCGAGCGCGCCTGGTGGCTGTAGAGACCCGGGATGCGGCGCCGCGCGAAGAGCGCGCCACAGCCCTCGTATCCGTGCGGCAGGCCGCCGGCGAGCACGGGGTTGCGCTCGGGCTCGCGCTCGTGGTGGAGCAGGGCGCTCCGCAGCGCTTCCTCCGCCTCGATGGCCTCGAAGAATCGAGCGAGCTCGGACACGGCATCTCGGCCTCGGCGCCTGCGCAGCAGTGCTTCCTGCCTGCGTGGGCCGCGGCGTCGTGGACGGGGAGGAGGTGTCCGTCCGACGCTTCTGGGGGCTCGCGGAGCCTATCACGTTCCTGCATGCTCCGCGTCCGTGCGGCTCTCCCTCCAGGTCCAGTACGCGATCTGCGGCGTCTTCGATCTCGCCTACAACGGCGCGGGACAGCGCGTGCCCGTGCAGGAGATCAGCGCGCGGCAGGGGATCCCGGTCCGCTATCTCGAGCAGATCTTCCAGCGGCTGCGCCGGGCGGAGCTGATCGACAGCAAGCGCGGTCCCGGAGGCGGCTACGCGCTCGTCGGGGAGCCCGCGCGCATCACGCTGCGCAGCGTGATCGAGGCCGTCGAGGGGCCGCTGGCCGAGGTCCTGGTGGCGTCGGGCTCCGAGCCGCCGGGGGAGTACGCGTTTCGTCCCGGCTTCCTCTGGCCCGAGCTCGTCTCGCGTCTCTCGGCCTGCCTCGACGAGCTCAGCGTGGCCGATCTGTGTCGGCATGCGAGCGAGGCGCGGGTCGAGCGCGCCGAGCGCGAGGGTCCGATGTATTTCATCTAGAATGCGCGCGCGGCGGCGTTCGGGCGCAGGGGAGGGCCCGCTCGCAGGGGAGAGCGACGTGGGACGGCGCGTGGAGATCGACGAGTCGCTGCCCCCGGTCGCGATCTCCAGGAGGGTGCTGCTCGAGGTCTGCCAGCACGCGATCGAAACCGCGCCCGAGGAGTGCTGCGGTCTCGTGATCGGAGGCGCCGCGCTGCGCTACGAGGAAGTGGCGCGCTGTCGCAACGACATGACGCTGCACCACCGTCTGGACCCGGAGAGCTACCCGCGGGACGGTCGCCACGCCTACTGGATGAACGAGCTCGACTATCAGCGTGTCGATGGCGAGGCGCGCGCGCGCGGCCGCGGCATCACGGGCATCTACCACTCGCACGTCGGTGCCGACGCCTACCTCTCCGAGCTCGACATGCAGTACGCCGAGCACGCGCTCTTCCCCTTCCCGGAGAGCGACCAGCTCGTGGTCGCAGTGCTCGATGGCCGCGTCGGGCGCGTCGGGCTCTTCCTCGCGCGCCCGCGCGGCGGCTTCGAGGGCCGCCGGGTCGTGGCTTCCGAGGGGTGAGGATCCGCCGCTCGCGTCTGGCGCGGCTCTGCGGCGCGTCGCTCGCGCTCGCGGGGCTCGGCTGCGCGGGCGCCGGGCTGCGCCTCGACGAGATTCCCGAAGCGCGGATCGCGATCAGCTACCTCGAGCCCGAGGCCGCGCGGCGCGCGCAGCAGCGCGCGCTCGAGGAGCGCGAGCGGCGCGGCGGTGGCCCGCTCGCGCCGCGCGGCGCCGAACCGGCGCCCCGCCTCGACGTGCTCGAGCGCTACGTGGAGCGCGCGCTCGGCGCGGCGCCGCGCGACCCGCGCGCGCGCGCTGCGGCCGATCCGCGCGGCGGAGACGAGGAGAGCCCGCGGCTCGCGCTGCTCGAGCCGAGGAGCGGGCGCATCGAGCTCGTGGAGCAGGCGCTGCGCGGCTCGCGGCCTCTCGCCTGGTCGGCGGATCGCGAGCGCCTGCTCTTCTCCCAGGTCGCGCGCGGCTCCTCGCAGCTCTTCGAGCTCGAACTCGCGAGTGGAGCCGTCCGCCAGCTCACGCGGGAGCCGCGCGTGCATCCGGGGGGCTGCTATGGCCCCGAGGGTCGCATCGTGGTGGCGGTAATCGAGGCGACCCGGGAGTCCCTGCGCCAGTACCTCGGGTGGATCCCGGCCCAGGGCGGATCCGCGGAGCCCCTGACCGAGGGGCCTTCCGATCGGCGCCCGGCCTGCGCGCCCGATGGCAGCGCGCTGGCCTTCGTGCGCGAGGGACCGCGCGGGCGCAGCGAGATCGCGGTCGCCGCGCCGATCGGTGGCGAGGTCCGGACGCTCGGCCCCGGCACGGACCCGCGCTTCGCGGCCGACGCATCGACCCTGATCTACTCGGCTCCCGGGAAACGGGTATTCTCGGCCGGCCAATTCCACGAACTCTGGCAGCTGTGGCGGGTGCGCCTCGACGGATCCGGTCGCTTCGCCCTGGGGCAGGCGGCTCTCGACGAACTCGCGCCCAGCTTCTCGCCCGACGGTCGGCTCGTGGTGTACGTGGGGGTGGACGCGGCTCTCGGACGGGCGCTGTACCTGCGCCGCGCCGATGGCAGCGGCGATCGGCTGCTCTTCGATCGGGGCGACGCGCTCACGCCGGTGTGGTAGGGAGTGCCGCCCGGGATCGCCGGACGAGGCGCATCCCGCAACGAGAGAATGGAGTGACGGTGACGAGTCCTGCATCGCGCGATCTGGTTCCCGTTCACGGTGGTCTGGCCGAGCCCGTACACCGCGTGGTCCCGCTCTCGGGCCGCGCGAAGCTCAAGGCCGAGTGCGAGCGGCTCCCGGCGATCCGCGTCGCGCGCGCCGACGTCTCGAGCGTGTACCGGATCGCCGACGGCGGGCTGTCGCCGCTCGAGGGCTTCATGGACGGCGAGACCTGGCACCGCGTGCTCGAGCACCAGTACATCGAGCGCGCGGGCAGGCGCCATGCCTGGACCATCCCGATCTCGCTGCCCGTGACCGACGACGAAGCGGCCGCGCTCGCGCGCGGAGGGAGCGCCGCGCTCCACAACGAGGAGGGCGAGCTGATCGGGATCCTCGAGGGCGCCGAGGTCTTCGACTGGGACAAGGCGAAGTACGTGCGGAGCGTCTACCGGACCGGGCGCTTCGATCATCCGGGCGGGCGCCAGGTCGAGCAGGACGTGCGCCGCAAGCTGGTCGGAGGCGCGATCCGCTCGCTGCCGCAGCCGGTCCATCCCGAGTACGGCGAGTACATGCTCTCGCCGCGCCAGACGCGCACGCTGATCCGCGACCGCCAGTGGCAGCGCGCGCTCGCGTTCCAGACGCGCAACCCGCTGCACCGCGCGCACGAGTACGCACTCGTCGCGGGCGGCGAGCGGCTCACGCGCGAGGGCCACTTCACCGGGGTCGTGCTGAACCCGCTCGTCGGGGAGCTCAAGGGCGACGACGTGCCCGCGGTGATGCGCATGCGCACCTATCGCGTGCTGCACGACCGCAAGCTGCTCGGTCAGGGCGACAAGGACGAGGCGCTCTGGCACAGCGTCGGCTACGACCTCTCCGAGGTCTTCGAGCTGATCGGCCTCGACATCAAGATGTTCTACGGGGGGCCGAGCGAGGCCGTGATGCACGGCATCTACCGACAGAACTACGGCTTCTCGGACCTCGTGATCGGCCGCAAACACGCGGACGCGCCCTACGAGGACGGCAGCGCGATCTGGGGCGACTTCGATGCGCAGCAGATCTTCCACGAGCTCGAGGGCGAGCTCCACGTGAAGCCCTGCAAGATCGGCTTCGCGGCCTTCTACGAGTCGCTCGGCCGCGTCGATCTCTCCGATGAGCACCCGAACGAGAAGCCCGTGTCGATCTCCGGAACCAAGGTGCGCGAGCAGCTGCAGTCCGGGCAGACGCCCGATCCGCGCATCATGCGCCCCGAGACCGCGCAGATCCTGATCGAGGCGTATCGGAGCTAGTTCGGCGCCGCGAGCGCTCGCCGGCCGGCGCGATCCAATACCAGCGGTGCGACGCGACGGGCTGGTAGCCCATGCGGCGGTAGAGCGGCTCGCCCATCGGGCTCGCGTGCAGCGCGACGAAGCGCGCGCCGCGCGCGAGCGCGTCGTTGCCGGCCGCGCGCGTGCAGGCTTCGGCCAGGCCGTGGCGCCGGAAGCGTTTGCGCGTGCCGACCCAGTAGATCCCGGCCACGCCGTGCGAGAGCAGCGCGAGAGCGGCCGCCGCGGCTTCGCCCTCGGCGCGCGCGAGGTACACGAGCAGGTGGGGCGCGAGCAGGCGCCGGGGCGCTCCGAAGAGCGCCCGGCATTCTTCTGCGGCGAAGCCGAGATCGGTGTAGGCCTCGGCCTCCACCTCCGCGAGCTCGGCGATCTCCTCCGGATCGGAGATCCGCAGGAGCTCGACGCCGCGCGCGAGCCGCGCTTCGGCGAGCGGCTTGCGCAGCACCATCCAGGGCGTCTCCGCGAGCGGGGTGAGCCCGCGCGCGCGCACGAGCTCCTCGAGATCGCGATCCACCGGGTCGCGGATCCAGAGCGTGAAGGCGAGCGCGCGGGCCGCGAAGAAGGCGCTCACCTGCTGCAGGAAGGCCTCGGCCGGCAGGCGCGGATCGGTGCGCAGCGCGGTGTTGATCAGGAAGCCGTCGCCGCAGATCGTGGTGACGCCGGAGCCCTCGCGCAGCTCGGGACCGTCCTGCCAGCGCGCGAGCTCGCGCACGGATTCGACGAGGTTGAGGTCGATCAGGCGAAGCTCTTCCGGGTCCACCGGCAGAGCCTCGGCCGCGCGCGGCCGCGCTGTCAAGCCTGGCCTCGCGAGCGCATCCGGCTCCGCTCGGAACGCGTCGCGCGGGGGAAGCGCGCGGGCTAGACCATCCGGATGCGGGGCTCGCGCGCGCGCTCGAGCAGCGCGTCGCGCTGCTCGCCCTCCTGGGGGTAGAGCGCATAGCCGAAGGCGAGCGCCGCGCGCGGCTCCTGCTGGCCCGGGCGGTCGAGCGCGCTCGCGTCCTCCGCGACCGCGCGCGCGAGCGTGAAGACGCGCTCGCTGCTCTGGGCGCCGGGCTCCGGAATCAGCACGCTGAACTCCGCCGGGCCCGTGCGCGCCGCGACGTCGAAGCTGCGCAGATGGCGGCGCAGCGAATCGGAGATCTCCTGCAGCACCCGGCGCGGGCGTTCGGGTCCGCTCGCGCGCTCGAGATCGTCGAGGTTCTCGATGCTGCAGACCGCGAGCAGGAGCGCCCCGTCGCGGCCCTCGGCCCGGGCGATCTCCTGGTCGATGCGGCGCACCAGGTAGGCCGCGTTCGGCAGGCCCGTCTGCTCGTCGACGTTGCGGAACTGGCGCAGCCGGGCTTCCCGGAGCGCGGTCGCGAGCGCGCGCTCGAGGTAGGACGCGAAGTGGTGGAAGAGCTGCTCGTCGGCCGGGCCGAAGCGCAGCGTCGCGAAGCGGTCGGTCGCGACCTTGTCGTAGAGGCAGAGCGTGCCGATCACGCGCTCGTCGAGCTGCAGCGGGGCCGCGAGCAGCGAGCGCACGCCGGCCTCGTCCGCGCGCAGATCGGGCTCCTCGGAGGCGTCGCGCAGGCAGAGCGCCGCGCGGCGCTTGATCACCGCGACCGAGACGCGCTTGTCGAGGCGGAAGAGCCGCTCCTGCGCACGGCCGTCGGCCGCACCGAAGTAGGAGCGGATCACATAGCGCCCCGTCTCCTCGTCCTGCAGCCGCAGCACCGCGTGGTCGGCCTCGAGCACCATCGCCGCGCTCGAGGTGCCGAGGCGCAGCACCTCGGCGGCGTCGGCCGCGCTGACGAGGCGGATTCCCGTCTCGTTGATCGCGCCGATCTTGGTCGCCTGGCTCGCGGCCTGCTCCTCGCGCTGCACGCGCGCGATGCCGTCGGCGCAGGCGCTGGCGAGCTCGAGCAGGAGATCGCGGCCGCCGCGTCCGCGGGGCCCGGCGGCGCCCGACTGGAGCGAGAGCACGCCGAGCAGGCTCTCGCCCGCGAGCAGCGGCAGCGCCGCGTAGGCGACCGCGCCGGCGGCCTGGCCTGCGACGATCGGCTCGCGGCTCGCGGCTGCGCGTCCGTCGAGGCCTGCGCCGAGCGGGACGCGCACGTCCCCGGCGAGCACACCGCTCTCGAGCGAGCTCGCGGCGAGGCGCAGGCAGTCCTCGTCGGCGTCGTAGAGATACAGCTGCGCGATGCCGCCGCCCGCGCGGCGCGCGGTCGCGAGGCAGACCCGGCGCAGGCGCGAAGCCAGCGGCTCGCGGCCCTCGAAGAGCCGCTGGATCTCGCGCACCGCGTCGTAGCGCAGCGCCTGGCTGCGCAGCGCGTCCTGCTCGAGCGCGCGCGCGAGCAGGCGCGCGTCGAGGCGCGCGAGGCGCTCGGCAAAGGCCATGTCCTCGTCGCCGAAGGCGTCGGGTCGCGAGGTCGAGTGCAGGTTCAGCACGCCGATCACGCGCTCTGCGTACACGAGCGGGATGCAGAGCGCGGCCTCGACGTCGAGGCGCTCGTGCAGGATCTGGAAGGCCTGGCGGTCGGCCTTGCCCCGCACGCGCAGCGCGCGCCGCTCGGACGCGGCGCGGCCGGCGAGGCCCATCCCGAGCGGCACGCGGATCTTGTCCCAGAGCTCGGGCTCGATCCCGGCTGCGGCTCGCAGCAAGAGCTCGTGGCCGCCCGGGTCGAGCAGCAGGAGCGAGCCGCCCTCGGCTCCCGTGACGTTGCGCGCGATCTCGAGGATGCGCGCGCAGAGCTCGTCGAAGTCGATCGTGAGGTCGACCGACTCGAGCACGCCGTGCAGCGTGTCCAGCAGGTCCTCGCGGCGTTCGGGACCCCCCGCGAAGCCCCAGAGCAGCTTCGCGGTCAGCGGCGCGACGACCTCCTGGCCGCGCTCGCGGCTCTTCGGATGCCGCTCGCAGAAGGGCGCGCCGAGACCCGCGTCGATCACGGCGCCGATCGAGGGGTCGCTCGCGAGGCGTTCGCTGCGGCTCGAGAGCTTCGGGAGCAGCGCGTCGCGCAGCGCGGGCGGGGCCTGCGCGAGGCGCTCGCGCAGCCGCGGGAGGTCGGCGTCGTAGAGCGCCGCGATCTCGATGCGCGGATTCGCGAGCAGCAGCGGGACGAGCTTCAGCACCTCGTCGCTCGCGCCGTAGATGCCGATTCGCTTTCGCATCAGCGCTCGCGGCTGTCCTCGTCGAGATCGAGGGAGAGCGTGAGCACGAGCGAGCGCCGGCTTCCGGTGTCGTCGCCCAGCACGATCGGGAGCCGCAGCGAGCGATCGCCCGTGCGCGTGGCCTGGCCGACGGAGACGAGCGACCAGTTCCGGGGCGCGCTCTCCTCCAGCAGCTCGTCGGGTGCGTCCGGCCAGGTGTCGTCGAGCAGCGCTTCGGCGCGGCGCGCCGCGGCGTCGACGGCGCGGGCTTCGGGATCGAAGCGCTCGCGCAGCGAGGCCACGGAGAGGCCCCGGGCGGGCGCCGCGGCGGGCTTCGCGGCGCGCGGCG
>Ga0187893_10003879_pt1 | contig 29386 bp, 34 predicted proteins | sample MA1701074metaG_FD_139574 | JGI IMG/M metagenome (GOLD analysis project Ga0187893, IMG submission 139574) | White microbial mat communities from a basaltic lava cave in the Kipuka Kanohina Cave System on the Island of Hawaii, USA - MA170107-4 metaG ...
AACGGTCATGCGAGATAGTGATGGCTCTCTGAAGTATCTGCTCGCCGATCATCTTGGATCAACGGTTGCTGTGGTAGATGCGAATGGGTCACTGTTGAGCCAGCAGAGGTACTTGCCGTTCGGTGCGGCGCGCACGATACCGAACTCTCCCATTCTCGGGACGGATTTTGGTTATACCGGACAACGAATGCTTGATGAAGATATGGGCGGCATCATGGATTACCGCGCAAGATTCTTTTCGCCCGCACTGGGGAGGTTCCTCCAGCCTGATTCGATCATTCCATATCCAGCAAATCCGCAGAACTGGAATCGCCTTTCTTACGTGGGGAATAATCCAATTCGATATAACGACCCTACAGGTCATTGTAGAATGGACGATAACCCAGATGATTGCTTCAAATCCAGTAAAAAATATAACCCTAGCGATTTCCTTAATCTTTCAGGTTATACGACTTGGGAAAGGAAAATACTTAAGAAGCTCTATGATGAAGGTGGAGATGATGGAAAGCACGGTGTAGATTATATTCTCTCCAATGACATCCATATCAAAGTAGGTGAGCCGCATCAATGTGTTTCGCCCACCGGCGCTAGTTCAGGGAGCACAATAACTATGACCTGCACAGGAGATTGGCAGAGTCTTGGAGGTGTTGCAGGGTGGTACGAAGGTGATGACTGGATTGTTCTGAATCCTAATGAAGGATATGAACTAGGTGTAATGCCTATTCACTGGGGGTTAGCAACAATTATCCACGAGGCTTGGCACATAGAACAGGGCTACCTCAAAGCGTTTACCAAAGGTGGAGAGCTGGAGGCTTTTCAAGTTGGCATGCGTGTTCTTGCTAAGTTAGGTGGAATTACAGTAAACCAATTAAGTGCCGACAATGTAACATTATACAATTCTCTGTCCGGTTGGGATTATGGACAGAATGTAAAGGCTCTTAAGCCTGAATATTGGAAGGGCTTGAGATGGCTCCCACCTTATCGCCCTCCTACTCCGTATCCTATGCGTTAAACTGAGGATTGAAAAATGCGAAACTTCAAGTTATCGAATAACATATCAATAAGAGAATCGATGAGGCGGTTGATAATACTGTGTTGCACAATTCTTGTCACCAGCTGCGGGCGGTTTCCAGCAAATCAATTCTCGGAATACGTAGCACCATTAGGTGAGCCACCAGCAGCATCGGTGTTATGGTCACCAGTGGATCAAAACAAGATTCTTGTTAGTGCGGCCGATGCAGACTTTGACGAAGCTGAGATTTATGTTCTCGATATGATAACAAAAGAGAAAAAAATAATCGCACTGACGGAGCGTGGGTTTCTGTCCGCAAAAACATGGTCTCCGGATGGGGAGCATGTGATCATATCTGCATTTCGAGATACAGTGGGCTTCGAACTAGGCGGCTTGTGGAAATTAAACATCGAAGATAATAGTATTGAATACTTTCGCGATAAGCCGGGCAATATCATCTGGGGACCTCACGAAGCTCTGTTCACTTTTGATCGGGCTGTGGAAGTCGATAGCGAATTGATCAGTGAGATCGTGCGGATGGATAGTAGCCAGGGTCAATTAGAGACTGTGATTTTTTCAAATAGACCAGGATATATCAGCCTCGGGTTTTCTCTTTCGCCTGATGGCAATCAAGTGGCTTTTGCCTGGGGAAATTCTGAACCGCCAATGAATAATTTTGATTTGTATATTCTTGATGTGTCTTCAGGCGAGATAAGTCAAGTTACCTATGGAGGTGACAATAAATATCCTGTTTGGTCACCCAATGGTGATCTTATAGTTTATATTAACAGAGTTTACGACGGAGCGGATGTGGTTTATTCGTTCAATCTCACGAATCCAACTAATTCGTGTAATGTGAAATTGCTTGAAGCAGATTTATTACTTCCTCCATCGTGGTCGCCTGACGGTAATTATCTTGTTTACATTGATCACAGTGCAGCTGGTATATTTCTCTTCAATGTTAAGGCGTTTTTAGAAAGTAACGAGCAAGCACAATACTGTCTTTAGCTGATGCGCCTAACTGTGGATCGTTGACTCTCTGGCTCGATGATATCCAGAAGCAATCCATCACTTTCATTGACAACGACACGCGCGCATTGACCGATATCCGCTTGGGCGCGCAGGGCGTGGAAACAGGCACACGCGGCACTATATATTTCGATGATTTCGAATCTCGAAGATTCTCATATATCGGAACTTTACCCGATCCCGGCGTGGACGATCCACAAGCCAGCAACCAAGCAGGCTGGTTCGCGCGGACGTACACATTTCGACAGGCTCAATGCGGCGCCTACAGCGCGAGCATCCCTCATGCGGTGACGAGCGCGCTGAAAAAACGAACCCGCCTCCAAGTCTGTGCGAGGCGGGTTCGTGTCTACTTTATCGTTACAACGTGCATCTTAGCCTTCGTAGGCTTTCAAGAAATCCTCTCTCGAAATCCCCGATTGCGACAGTATCGTTCGTAACGTCGAACTCTTGATCGTGCGATGATTGGGCATGGTCAACGGTGTCTTTGTGCCGTCCGCATTGTCGCGGTACATGGAAATATGATTCCCTTCACGCACCAGGCGAAACCCAAGCTTCTCGAAGGCTTTGATGACGTTCGCTTTTGGCGCGTCGACGGGAAATTTGGGCATCAAACGGCGATTCCCGCTTCGGCGATAAAGGCTTCAAGCACGGGAGGTTCCGATTCGAACACATCCGCGCCAAAGGTCTCAATGTGAAAAGCAATGGCTGATTTTGCATCTGCCAGCGCGTCTTCATACGTGTCGCCTTCACCAACTACGATCCCTTTCACGCCCAGCGGATAAGCGATGTAGCCATCAGGATGTTTTTCGACGATGATCTTAAATTGTCTTGTCATGGTCAACCTTTCACGTTTCTAGAGATATTATACCCTCAACTGTATTGACCGACCCCGGCGTGGACGATCACTTCGACAGGCTCAGTGCGGCGCCCCAAGCCACGAATGGAGCCGGCTGGTTCGCACGGACCTACACCTACAGCGCGAGCATCCCTCATGCGGTGACGAGAGCGTTGAAAAAACGAACCCGCCTCCGCGTCCGTGCGAGGCGGGTTCGTTTTGAAGATCCGAGTATGAGGCGTTTCAGGCAGTCACAACTTCAACCGCATTTGCCCACAACTCGTACTCGCTCAAGTCAACCTTGTCGTCCCATGAAATGCCGTAGCCGCCGGCGTCCACTTTGACCCGTTGGAAAAACACCTCGTTTTCCAACACCGTGAATGTGTCGTATTTTTCGATTAGAGGGTTGCAATCGTAAACTTTTTCCACGCCGTTGGAAAACTTCACGATCAATTTCTTGTCCGCGGCAGGCTGGGCGGTTAGAATTTTCAGCGTGTTCATGTTTACTCCAAGCCGGGTAGTTGTTTGAATTCGTTGGTCTGCCACATGCGAAGCAGATCGGCCTGATAGTTCGATGCCCATTCTTTCACCAATTTGAGGGCGCGATTGGGCAGGTCGCCTTCCATCATGTCCAGAGTTGGATGTTTATTTCGGCTGAGTTGTGATTTAGCCTGCAATCACAGCAGGCGGGCGCGAAATGATCTTCGGCTTCTGCAAGCGTGAACGGATGGGCGCGAGCTTGCCAACGTCAATGAACACCACGCCCTCTTGCGGTGCTCTTTCCAGCATGTAGCGGCTGTAGCCTGGGTCGGCGCGGTCAAGCAGGATCACCTCCGCGCCTTTGGGAATATCCTCACCAAAATCGGGATGGGTGATGAGATAGCGCGTAAATTCGGTGAACAACTCATTGAATTTTGCGCGGTAGAATTCATTCATCGTTTCTTCTCCTTCACAAAGCGTTCTCGGTACACGCTCCAGTTATCCATGATGTCTTTCTGCCCGATGGTCAGCACATCCGCCACCGAATAGCCTTCAAACCAGTCCTTGGTTTGTTCGCCAGTGCGATGAAGAATATCGCGATGCGGCTTTCCGTGGGCTGTGTCATATCGAACGACGGGCGACCATTCTTCGTCAACGAAAACCTCCAGTTGGATGCGGAACTGGGTGATTTCCTTTCCATCCGAAACATGATAATGCCTGTAGCGGCATAACCGCGTTTCGGGGTCGAGATAAATCAGAAATTCGCGTTCGGTCACGAGTGAAATTATACTTCATTGACTCATCCGCAACCCCTGAAGCGCGGTCGAAATCCACTATCAAGACTTCACCAACAGCGGATCGTTGACTCTGTGGCTCGATGACCCTTCGACAAGGTCTCGACAAGCTCGACCACCAGCTCAGGGCAGGTTTTGAAGCAAGAAGATTCTCGTATATTGGAACTCTTCCTGACCCCAGCATGGCGTTTTCCCCCTCTGATACAATCGCACCATGAACACTCCGCCCTCCACCGAAGAGCGCGTGTGGTCTGTGCTGGCGCATCTCTCCGCGCTGGCGTTGGGCATGGGATTGATCCTTCCCGTCATCGGCTGGGCGGAACAGCGGCGCAAATCGGAATATATTGCGTTCCAGTCCTTGCAGGCGTTGGGTTATCAAACGCTGGGGTACACGGTCTGGGTTTTGGTCAGCTTGCTTGTGGCGGTCTTCAGCATATTTATTCTGTTGTTCAACATCAATGTAGGGGCGGATCGCGATCCGCCCCTACTCACAGGCTGGATGGTCGCGCACTTCGGCTTCACTTTCGCCCTCCTCGGTTTGTATTTCATCCTCCCCGTCGTTGCCGCGGTCGCCTGCGCGCTCGGTAAGGACTTTCACTATCCGCTCATGGGGCATCGCCTTGCGAAATATCTCGATTATGATTCCGCGAACGAAGGCGAACTGAACGAGACTCATGAAGACCGCTGGGTGGCGGCGATGGGACACTTTAGCGTGATCATAGTATTGTGGGGGATGCTTGCTCCGCTCACCGCGTGGATTCTACAAGGCAAACGCAGCGCGTGGTTGAAGTTTCAGTCCGTGCAGGCGATTGCGTTTCATGTCTGCGTGCTTCTGCTTGGGCTGTTGGGAGGCGCGCTGTACTTCTTCGGCTTTTTCGTATTCATCATCCTCACGGGCTTCGGCGAATCCTCATCGATGAGTTCCTCCACAGGACTCGTCGGCTTGATCGTGATGCTCGGCTCGATGCTGGTCGCCTTGTTGATTCTGCTCGTCATTCCGCTCTTTCACATCATGGGGCAGTGGGCGGGCTACCGCGTCCTCAAAGGCGACGATTATCGTTATCCGGTCATTGGGAAATTGGTTGCCCGTGTCATTCTGAGCCGCGAGCCTCAAATGGCGAGTGCGGCGAAGAATCTCCGCGCCGACATGCGAGACTCTTCGGTCGCGGCAAACGCTCCCTCAGAGTGACACATCGTAGGTCAAACATGAAAATCCTCATCGCCACCGACATGGAAGGCATCACCGGCGTCACGACGTGGGAACAGGTCACGCCGGGGCATGCGGAGTATGACCGCTTCCGCCGCCTGATGACTCAGGACGTGAATGCCGCAGTGCGCGGTGCGTTCGAAGCCGGGGCGGATGAAATCCTCGTCGCCGACGGTCATTGGAACGGTTCGAACATCCTCGTCGAAGAACTCGACCCGCGCGCCCGCCTCAACACCGGCGCGCCCTCTCCGTTCTCGATGATGCAGGGCGTGGACGAAAGCGTGGACGGCGTTTTCTTCGTCGGCTATCACGCGCGCAACGGCGCGCAGAATGCGATCCTCGATCACACGTGGTCGTCCGAAACCGTCGTCAATCTCTGGCTCAACGACATCCTCACCGGCGAATACGGATTGAACGCCGGGCTCGCCGGTCATTTTGGTGTGCCGGTGGTCATGGTCTCCGGCGACCAGACCGCCTGCGCGGAAGTGGAAGAGTTGCTCGGCGATGTGGAACGCGCGGCTGTCAAACACGCAACCGGGCGTTTCTCTGCAGAGTGTCTGCCTCCGCAAGTTGCACAAGAGATGATCTTCAATGCCGCGGCGCGCGCGGTGACCCGCCTTGCGGAGGGCGACTCGCCGGAGCCTTTTGTATTGGATTCTCCGATTCGCGCGACGGTGGAATTCTTCGCCTCCGAAATGGCGGATCGCGCCTCGTTGATGCCTGCCGCACACCGTGAAGGGACTCGCGTCTCCTTTACGGGACAAACGATGGATGTGGTCTACCGCGGCTTCCGCGCCTTGGTCATGCTCGCTTCTTCAGGGTAAGTTTCATTTTGGATCAGTTATCCCGTCGGAATGAAGCGGGGAATAATCCCAAGTTGTGTATCCCTCTTCCGTTCCCAAATCGGAAACAGCGGATTGACTTTTCGCCGTGAATTTTCATATAATTAGGCATGGCACATCCTAAACGGATATCCGGTGTTTTATTGGTATCCCATGAAAGGAGGTGCTTCGCGGGGCATAGTCGAACTTACTAGGTTTCTGTTCCAATCCAATCACATTCAAGGAGAGAGATATGAAGTCCAAGTGGTTTGTAGTAAGTTCCGTGTTTTTGCTCGCCAGCCTCGTGCTATCGGCGTGCGGCGGGGCGGGCGGCGGCGCAGGTTCCGGCGGTCCGTTACAGTCGGTCGGCGAGGGCGAAGGCGCGCTGTCCATCGTGGCGTGGGCGGGCTATATCGAACGCGGCGAAACCAGCCCCGATTTCGACTGGGTGACCAAATTTGAAGAAGAGACCGGTTGTATGGTGACCGTGAAGACTGCGGCGACCTCCGATGAAATGGTGGCGTTGATGAACGAAGGCGGCTTCGATCTCGTTACTGCCTCCGGTGATGCCTCGAACCGTTTGATCTCCGGCGGACGCGTGCAGGAAGTCAATCTTGATCTGATCCCCTCCTACAGCGCGATAGACCCGCGTTTGCAGAATGCCCCGTGGCACACGGTGGATACCGACGGCGATGGCACCGCTGAGCATTACGGCGTGCCGTATTCCTCCGGTCAAAACATCCTGATGTACAACACCGAGATCTTCGGCAGTGAACCTCCCACAAGCTGGAACGTGGTGTTCGAAGAAATGACCCTGCCCGACGGTGAATCGAACCGGGGTCGCATTCAGGCGTATGATGGACCGATCTATGTGGCAGACGCGGCTGTATACTTGATGAGCGCCAACCCCGAACTCGGCATCACCGATCCGTACGCGCTGAACCGCGACCAGTTCACTGCGGCAGTCGAACTCCTGCGCCAGCAGCGCACGTTGATCAACCGCTACTGGCACGATGCCTTCATCCAGATGGACGACTTCACCAACGAAGGCGTTGCGGCTTCGGGCTCGTGGCCCTTCCAGGCGAATCTGTTGAAGGGCGGCGGCGCGCCGATTGAAAAGGTCGTGCCCGTGGAAGGCGCGACCGGCTGGGCGGATACCACCATGCTTCACGTGGATTCTGTGCACCCCAACTGCGCTTACATGTGGATGGAGCACTCGCTCGACCCAAAGGTGCAGGGCGATCTTGCGGCATGGTTCCAGAATGTCCCGGTCCGCCTCGATGCCTGTGAGGGCAACGATCTGCTCGGGCCCGATGGCTGTGTGAACAACGGCTTGAACGACTTCGACAAGATCCTCTGGTGGCGCACGCCGACCTCCGACTGTGGCGATGGTCCCGGCGGGCAAGAGGGTTGTGTGCCGTACCATGAATGGGTCACGAATTACGTGGCTGTCATCGGCGGCCGTTAGTCCGTATCGTGTTTGAAAACATCAGGCGGGACGTGTTCTCGCCTGATGTTTTTTCATCAATAATTTGAGTTTTCATCAATGACCGATTCCTCAACGCCTGCCATCAAGTTCGATCAAGTCAGCCGCCATTTCGGGGAAGTGAAGGCGGTTGATCAAGCCGACCTCGAAATCCGCGACGGTGAATTTTTTTCCATGTTAGGTCCATCGGGGTCTGGCAAGACGACCTGTCTGCGCATGATCGCCGGGTTCGACCGGCCTACGTACGGGCAGATCTATTTGTACGGGCAGAACGTCTCTGACCTGCCGCCGTATGAACGGAATGTCAACACGGTCTTTCAGGATTACGCACTATTCCCGCACATGAACGTGGGGGATAATATCGCTTATGGACTCATGATCAAGAAAGTTCCGAAAACCGAACGCATGAGGCGCGTGGAGGAGATGCTCGAACTGGTCAAACTCCCCGGCTATGCTGGGCGCAAGCCATCTCAACTCTCCGGCGGACAACGTCAACGGGTCGCGCTTGCCCGCGCGCTGATCAACCACCCCCGCGTCCTGCTCCTCGACGAACCGCTTGGCGCGCTCGACTTGAAACTGCGCCAGCAAATGCAGGTGGAGTTGAAATCCATCCAGCAACGCGTCGGTATCACCTTCATCTTCGTCACCCACGATCAGGAGGAAGCGCTGACGATGAGCGACCGCATTGCGTTGTTCAATCAGGGCCGCATCGAGCAGATCGGCTCGCCTTCCGAAATTTACGAACACCCCGCCAGCGCTTTCGTCGCCGGGTTTGTCGGCACATCGAACCTCGTCCGCGGCGAGGTGGCGAAACGGATCACCGGGTCAGAAGTCACGTTCTCGATTCGACCGGAAAAGATCCATTTGGGGAGCGCGAACGAACTGGTATTGGCGGATAGCTACGTCACCGACGGAAATGTGCGCGATGTGGTGTATCTCGGGTTGTACACGCGTTATCTCGTTGAGTTGGATGGGGGAGGGGATCTCGTTGTGGTGGAGCAGAACTTGAAGACGACCTCGATGGATGTGCTGAAGATCAAGGGTCAGCGCGTGCGCCTGCATTGGAAGAAGGAGCACATCCGAGAGGTAGGCGGCTAGTCATGTTGCAGAGGATTTCGACGTACTTATACTTGCGTCCCCAGCTAGTCTTGGGTTTGCTGCTCGGACCCCCGCTGTTGTACATGCTCGTGGTTTACCTGGGTTCGCTGTTCAACCTGCTGGTCTATAGCTTTTATTACCTCGAGGAATTTACAGGGTTGATCGTGCGTGAGTTTACTCTACGGACGTATGCGCAGATCTTCGAGCCAGCCAACCGAGACATTTTTCTCCGCACAGCAGGCATGGCAACCGCTGTGACCATTGTTGATGCATTGATCGCTTTTCCGCTGGCTTATTACATCGCCAAATTCGCCTCGGCGCGCTTGAAGACCTGGCTCATCATCGCCGTGACCATCCCTCTTTGGTCGAGTTATCTCGTGCGCGTCTACGCGTGGAAATTGATACTGGCGCAGGAAGGGATCCTTTCGTGGTTCATCAACCTGCTTCGCCTCGATGGCGTGTTGAACTGGCTCTTGAGCATCGAAGCCATCGGCGGATCCTCGCTGGCGCTTTCGCCAATTGGGCTGTTCATCGTGTTCGCCTACATCTGGTTGCCGTATATGATCATCCCGATTCAGACCGCCTTGGAGCGGGTACCGGGTTCACTGGTCGAAGCCGCAAGCGATCTGGGCGCGAAGCCACTGCAAACTTTCCGAACGGTGATATTGCCATTGGCATTCCCCGGCGTGGTCGCCGGCTCCATCTTCACGTTTTCGCTCACACTGGGTGATTTTATCGTCCCGCTTTCATTGGGGAATTCCAAGTTCTTCATTGGACAGGCAGTGTATTCCTATCAAGGCACTGCGGGCAACATTCCGCTTGCCGCGGCAATGACGATGGGTCCGGTTCTTATAATGATCGTTTACTTGTTGATCGCCCGCAGATTGGGAGCCTTCGATGCCCTCTAAATCTTCCTCCGGTCCGAAAGCCTCGCTGGGTTTGAAACTCGCCGCGTTGGGTGGCTTGTTATTTTTGCATGTGCCGATCTGGATCATCTTCTTGTACACGCTCACGCCGGATGAAACGACCTTTACATTTCCACTACCGGGATTCACGCTCAAATGGTTTGGCGTTGCCATGCAGCGGGCAGATCTGTGGCGCGCGCTGACGCTGTCCTTGCAGGTGGCGGCGGTGGCAACGGTGGCGGCTCTCATCCTCGGGACGCTTGCCGCGGCTGCCGTCTATCGAAGTCGCTTCTTCGGCAGGGAAGCGATCTCGTTCTTGCTCGTCTTGCCGATTGCCCTGCCCGGCATCGTGAGCGGCATTGCCCTCCGCACGGCTATCGGCGGATTCGACATCCCTTTCTCGTTCTGGACTATCGTTATCGGTCACGCTACCTTTTGCGTGGTGGTGGTGTACAACAATGTGCTGGCGCGCTTCCGCCGCATGCAAGGGTCTCAGATCGAAGCCTCGATGGATTTGGGCGCGAACGCATTCCAAACCTTTCGTTATGTGGTGTTTCCAAATGTTGCCACGGCGTTACTCGCCGGCGGGATGTTGGCGTTCGCGCTTTCGTTCGACGAAGTAATCGTGACGACATTTACTGCCGGTCAGCAGACGACACTGCCGATCTGGATCTTCTCCCAACTTACGCGTCCGCGCGACCGGCCCGTGACCAATGTCGTGGCGATGTTCGTGATGTTGATCACCTTCATCCCGATTTTTTTGGCGCAACGGCTGTCCGCGCAGAGTTCGGATACCGAAGGCGAGACGAAATAGCCATGCCGGGGCACGCTCCCAATGGGCTGAGGCGGGTTTGAATCCCCCAAATTTGTCATCCAAAAATATTGACAGTAGGGCAATCCCCGTTACAATTGCATTCAATATCTAAAGGAGCGTTGAGATTCTAACGACTCGCACGAGTGTGAATGAATAAATGCTTGTGCCATTCATCTAAATTACGCCACGAATAAAATCTGGCTTCCGCCGCCCTCCAACTCTCGATTGGTGAGGCGGCGGGACTGCTTAAGGAAATCGCAGTCAACACAGTGGTTCAGAGCTGTTGTGCTTTGGCTGTTTTTGTTTGTCTGCGCGTGGAAGAGATTTCTCTTTGGGCGAACGATACCAAAGAAATATTCCGGGCAATATGCCCTCACGAGACGAAAGGAAAGAATGACCGGACAATTTTATTCCCATCTCAACCCGAAGTGTGACTCTGGCGCGTTCGAAGAGAAAGGCGGGTGCGGCGTGTTTGCGCGCGAACCCATTCGAAAAGGTGAGTTGATCTGTTTGTGGGGAGGACGTATCGTTGCCGAACACGAGCTCGACCCCAGCATGGAGTTCTTCACACAGCGCATCCTACAGATCGAAGAGGGCTTGTATCTTGAGGCGCCTCTTCCGCTCGAACCCACCGACTGCTTCAATCATGCCTGCGAACCGAACGTCGGCTTCACAGGTCAGATCGGTTTGGTTGCCATGCGCGATATTCAGGCTGGAGAGGAGCTCACCTTCGATTACGCCATGTGCGACGGCTCGAACTACGATGAGTTCACATGTTATTGTGGAAGCGCAAATTGCCGCGGTCAGGTGAAGGGTACAGATTGGATGCGTCCTGAGTTATGGGAGAAATATCGCGGTTACTTTATGCCTTACCTTACGCGGCGCATCGAAGCGCTAAAGGCAAGGGCAGTTCCCGCATAGCCCGCAACGGATTGCACGGTACAATTGTGCGATCCGTTTTATGTTTAATTCCTTTGTGTTCAAAATCTATGTTGTCGCGTTAGTGCTTCGATTGATTCCCGTCATCGCGGCGCGCGGATTGGGTATCGGTCTCGACGACATGTTCCAATACGACATGCTGGCGCGCAGTCTCGCGCAAGGGAATGGATTCCGCTGGTATGCCGAACTCGACCTGCTTCAGCTCGCGCCGTTCGTGGACTTCGACCTGAGCAGCGCTAGGGAGTACGATCCCCTCCGCGGCGTTCCCACCTCCTTTCGCGCGCCGTTCTATCCAGCATTTCTCGCTGTTGTCTACTACTTCAACGGAGTTGACTTCTCGCGCTTCTTCGCCGCGCGGCTGGCGCAGGCGATCTTCCTCGGCGCGCCGCTTGCGCCGCTAACTTATCTCGTTGCAAAGCGGCTTTTCCCCATGCCTTTGGGGGAGGATAGGGCGAGAGATGAGTCAGCCGCTCGTACTTCTGCTTGGGTCGTTGCGGCGTACCCGATGCTCCTTGTGTACCCGCTTGGTCTCGGTACAGAAAATCCCTTCTTCATTCTTCTCCTCGCCTCGTTCCTCTTTCTGCTTTCCTCAATCGAAACCCCTTCCGACTCTAACTTTCTGCTATCCGGGCTTTTTCTCGGTCTTACTGCACTTACGCGTTCCGTGATTCTTGCCTTTGCCGCTTTGGCAATCCTCTGGGTTTGGTTTTCTCTCAGGCAAAAGCGCGGGGCAATTCTAGTTGCGCTTTCGCTTGCGCTCACCATCGCTCCGTGGATCATCCGCAATTCCCTGCTTCACGGCAAATTGACAGGCATCGAAACCTCGATGGGTTACAACTTGTATCTAGGTTATCATCCAGAGGGAAACGGCTCGTTTATGTTCGGTCCCTCGCTGGATCTACTTCCCATCCTCGATGACGCAGAGCGCGACCGAATTGGCACAGAAAAAGCGGCTGAATTCATCAAAGCACAGCCTGAAAGATTCGTTCCGCTCGCGCTAAACCGCCTCGGATTTTTCTTCGGCCTTGAAAAGCGCGTGCTAATGTATTTTTACGGGAATAACCTTGTCGGATATATTCCACTTCCCATGCTCTTGACGATCTCTGCCGTCCTGTTGTTGCCTTTTGTCATCATCGCCAGCTCCGCTGCGTTTGCGTTATCACTTCTGCGCTGGAAACCTGAGCATATTCTTCTCAGCTTGTTCTTTTTGGGATACATCTTCCCGCACATATTCATCCTTTCGGAAGATCGCTTTCACCTTGCGCTTGTGCCGTATATTGCCATCCTCGGCGCGCAGTTTTCGGTGAACGGATTCGACGCGATTATCGCCCGCTGGAGGGAATCGGGCAGCGGAAAAGCGCTCGTCGTTCTCTCGGTTATTTGCGCAGTATTGCTTATAGCGAATTGGGGACTTGAACTCGTCCGTGACTGGGATAAAATTGCGCAGCTCCTCGGTCCAACCGGGAACCAATCCTACTTCCCCTACTAATACACTGGTTACTGGATACTGACCCTTGATGAATTATCTCCTCGGCGAACGCCTGAAATTCGACTGGAAAATTGTTGCGATCACTATCGTGGCCACATTATTGTTCATGGTGGATTATTATCACCGGCAATTCTTGTTTCAGCAACTTGGGCATTGGTTTCGCGTCGTGTTATATCTCGCTGTTCCGCTGTTTTTTGTACTTTTCGTTTTTCGCGAAAAGCCAGAGGAATATGGTTTCAGCCTTGGCGATTGGAAAGCGGGGCTCACGATTACTGCCATTGGAATTTTGATTATGACGCCCGTAATTTACTTGCTTGGCAGCGGAGACGAATCGATGCGTGCATATTACCAGCCTTTCGTGAACGATCTACCCTGGACGACGTTCCTCGACTTGATCGGCTGGGAATTTATCTTTCGCGGATGGATACTATTCGGCTATGCCCGAAAATTTGGGCATGAGGCGCTATGGTTACAGGCCGTCCCGTTTGCGTTGATGCACAACGGCAAGCCCGAAGTAGAAACCCTGTCCACCATCTTTGGCGGCTTTGCGTTTGGCTGGGTGGCATGGAGAACGAAATCCTTCCTCTATCCGTTTCTGATCCATTGGTTCATCGCGACGTTTATCATTTTTGTTGCCGCCGGGCTAGTTTGACCGGCATACTATCGGATATTCATATTGTATGTCTGAGTTTGCGATACGCAAGGCGCGCGAGTCTGAATCCCGCCAAATCAAGGAATTAATTCGCCTGGTGGGCATCAACCCGATGGAGTTGGATTGGAAGCGTTTCGTCGTAGCGGTTGATAGTCAAAATCGGATAATAGGCACGGGTCAGATCAAACCTCACGGAAAGGAAATCCTTGAATTGGCTTCGATTGCAGTGCACCCGGATTCTCGAGGCCGAGGCGTCGCGCGCGCCATAATCGAGCACTTGCTCAAAGACAGCCCGCGCCCGCTGTATCTCACGTGTCTTTCCAGCATGGAGTCGCTATATCAAAAATTCGGCTTTGTTACACTGTCACAGGAAACGATGCCCCGTTACTATCGGCGGTTGAGCAAGTTGGCGAACACCATGATGAATTTTACACACCGGGGTGAAAGAATGCTTGTGATGAAGTTGCAGTAAAATATCTGCCATGCAGATGATCAAGTCCATCCTTTACATGGTTTCGGGAACACTATTCGGTTTGTTCGTTGCCGCACTGATTTGGGTGGTGGCGCGCAACCCGAGCGGCGAGGCGGTCACCCTGCGTCCCGTGCCGACGGATACGCCGATCGTGGTTCACATCACTGGAGCAGTCCCGCGTCCCGGCGTGTATGCACTTCCGAAGGGTGCGCGTGTGCAGGATGCCATCTCTGCCGCAGGCGGTTTTCTTGCGGATGCAGATAAGTCAGGAATCAATTTGGCGCGGCAATTGGAAGACGGCGAGCTATTGGACGTTCCCTTCGGAGAAGGCGCCACAATCGTTTTACCCACGCCTGGTGTTGAGGTCGCACCATCTGAAACGGAGTTGATCAACATTAACACAGCAGCTCAGTTTGAGTTGGAATCCTTGCCGGGTATCGGTCCGACGACAGCGCAAAAAATCATCGAATACCGGGAAGAAAATGGACCGTTTGCCACGATCGAAGATATTATCAACGTTTCCGGGATTGGCCCCGCCACGTTCGAGCGTATCAAGGATCTAATTACAGTGGGCGAGTGAGGGATTATGCTGAAATACGTTCTTCCCGGCACAGGGCGGTAGTAACTTTCGCTTAGTGTTATTCCGCTTCATATTTTCCCTCCGCTAAAACTCTATTTTCATAAGCGACACGCAAGACCTGACTTGCTTGCACTTTGGGAATCTCAACCTGTGTGGGGCTCTCCAAGTTAGCTCTTGCTTTGTTGTCTTGCACGGTCAATTGCATAGCTCTTGTGCCATCGATTAGAACGTCAACGCGACTCCCATCTGCTAAGTCAATATTGCGAATAGAGATTTTGAAGCGATATGTGCCGTCGGCATACTGTTTCCATTCAGATTTGCCGTTTATCTTCACGCCCGGCTTGGCGGGTTTGAGATGTGCCTCAAATTCCTTAAGGACGTTTCGGATTCGCATGCTTACTCACTTGCGAGCACATGCCTCGCAATGACTAATCTCTGAATCTCGCTTGTCCCTTCGCCGATGGTCATCAAGCGTGCGTCTCGGTAGATTCGTTCCACGGGATATTCGCTCGAATAGCCATAGCCCCCGTGGATCTGGATCGCATTTCGACAGACTCGCTCTGCCATTTCGGTGGCGAACATCTTTGCCATGGCGGCTTCCTTGTTGTAGTTGCGTCCCTGCTCCTTGAGCCACGCGGCTTTGTATAACATCGTGCGCGCCAGTTCGATCTCGGTCGCCGCGTCCGCCAGCATCCATTGGATGGCTTGCTGTTCGGCAATAGGTTTGCCGAACGCTTTGCGTTCTCGCGCGTAATTGACCGCATATTCGTAAGCGGCTAGTGCTAGTCCCAGAGAGATCGCGCCGATTCCGACTCGTCCGCCATCGAGTGTGGCAAGCGTCTGATGCAAGCCTTTCCCTTCTTCGCCGATCAAATTATCAAGCGGAACGCGGACACTATCATATTTTACAGCATGAGTTGGCGAGCCGTGCAGTCCCATCTTCTTTTCCGCTGGGCCAATTGCAAGGCCCGGTGAATCCGTAGGCACCAGAATCTGACTCAACGAACGCGAGCCGCCGCTTGCATCCGTGCGGACCAGTGTGATGATGTACTCCGCGATGGACGCGTTTGTGCACCACATCTTGGCTCCGTTGATGACCCACTCGTTCCCATCTTTGACTGCCCTCGTAACCACGCCTCCTTGTAGATCGGAGCCGGCGCCCGGTTCGGTGAGTGCGAGCGCGGCGAGTTTATTTTTCCCGCTTGCGACGAGTGGGAGCCACTTCTTTTTCAGGGATTCGCTTCCAAATATCACAATTGGAGTTGTGCCCAGCCCGTTGTGCGCGGCAATTGCCAGTGCGGTTGATCCGCAACCCCAGCCGAGTTCCTCCAGTGCGATTGCCGCGCTGACTGAATCTACACCTGCGCCGCCATACGCTTCAGGGATATTGAGTCCGAGCATCCCGAGCGGACCCATTTTGCGCGTCGCGTCCCAATTGAACTCGCTGGTCACATCCACCTCGTGCGCCTTAGGCTGTACTTCCTTTGCCACGAACTCGTGGACGGTTTTTTGCCAGAGTTTTTGTTCTTCGGTCAGGTCAAAGTTCATTCATTCTCCAATGATTCGAAATACTCCGCTAGAAGTTGCTGAGCGGTCTTCACGTCTTCTTTTGGAACAAAGATCTGTACTCGCCCGAACGCATCCAGCGACGTCGGAATGAGTTGGCCGACAGCTTCCTGAAAGAGTTCAGAGTCGATCCCGTGATCGGCGAGGTAAGCCTTAATGATATCGGCCTCCCAGCGTCCTTGAATTTCGGTGAGCAGTTCCCATTTTAGTTCGTCCATCGAGCCTCCAATTGGCTTTTCTGAATTGTAGCAGATGCGGAAACGTCCGCAGGGCAGAATCGGTCAGCAGGTCGAGAAACCGTGAGACCGATGCCTAATGTGCTAGAATCGTTCGTATTACCCAGACATGACAAGGGAAAGACTCATCGCCCTGTTGAAGATTCGCCCGGAAGAAACGCGGCTTGTCGCGTTGATGGCGGTTTTGTTTCTGTCGGTTCAGGCGGGACAGGGCATCGGCGAGAACGCTGCGTTCGCCTTATTTCTCTCGCGGTTGAACGTGGACCTTCTTCCTTACATGTACATGGGGTTGGGAGTGGTGGTATTTATCGGTTCGATCATGTATTCAGCGAGTTTGAGTCGTTTCCAAAACGCCACTGTGGTCACATATCTGTTCGCAGGCATTGTCGCGTTGTTTTTCGCGGAATGGTTTGCCGTCGTTTTTCTGAAACTTGCAATTTATCCGTTGCTCTGGCTGACCACATTCGGTATGAGCGTCATCCTTGGCACGATGATTTGGACGACCGCCGGCGAAGTTTGTGACGCGCGGCAGGCGAAGAGACTTTTCCCGTTGTTCACCAGCATGGGGATCTTGGGAAGCGTGTTGGGCAACGCGCTCACCGGAACGATTGCCAACCTTGCGGGGACAGAAAATCTCGTTTTTCTGTATGCGTTATTGCTGGGCATCGGCTTTGTTGTCACGCGCCTGGTCGCCCGGAATTATTTCAGACCAGAGACAATCATGCCCGGTGCGAAATTCAATCCATTCGAGGATGTGCGGCATGGATACGAATTCGTGTCGAATTCGGGTTTGTTCAAGCTCGTGGCGGTGACTTCGATTCTGTACTCGGTCTTGTTTTTCGCAGTGGACTTTCCGTTCAGTGAGACGCTCTCCGTAGAATTTTCAGAGGATGAAGCGGGCTTGGCGGGGTTCAAAGGGGCATTTACCGGCATTACTACACTCATCACCTTTCTCGTCTCATTATTTCTTGCGAACCGGTTGTACACGCGGCTGGGTATTGTCAACACAATCCTCATCATGCCGCTGACCTACGTTATCGGATTCATTGTCTTTTATTTCTACTTCAATATTCAGGGTGCTGTATTTGCAAGATTCTCGCAACTGGTCGTGCTCGGTGGGTTGCTCGGGACGGCATGGAACGCATTGTTCAACGTAATTCCTGCGGAACGACGCGGGCAGGTACTGGCATTCAACAATGGCGTTCCGGCGCAGATCGGTGTCATTGTCTCGGGTTTGCTCATCATCCTCGGAAAACAGTTTCTCGATACGAAAGTTGTGTTGTTGTTGGGCGTGTTGGTCGCGCTTCTCACTGCGTATCTTACGTGGAGGATGATTCCCGCCTACGGCGAAGCGCTTGTAGACGCTTTGCGCGCCGGCCGTGCCGAGGTCTTCAGCGAGGATGAAGAAGATTTCGCTGTGTACCAGCGCGACCCAGCCGCTGTCCAAATCATTCTGGGCGCGCTCAGCGACCCGCGAGCGTTCACGCGGCGTCTTGCCGTTGAGATGCTGGCAAAGATGGGCATCGGGCTCGCGGTGCCCGATATGATTCCCCGCCTGGCTGACTCCGATGCAAGTGTGCGCGCCACGGCGGTCAAGGCGCTCGCGCACCTCGGATCGAAATCGTTGCTCAATGAGATTCTGATCGGCTTGGATGACACCGACGACTTTGTGCGCGAGCAGACGCTGACGGTTCTTCCCAAACTTGTGGCTGATCCATCACCCGAGTTGATACGCACCGTAAGCCGCCTGCTCAAAGACAAAAATGTGGAGATCCGCGCACATGCTGCCGTTGTGTTGATTTACTTCGGCGAGAATCGTCGAGCGTTGAATCTGCTTGCCCGTCTGCTCAAATCGGAGGATCCCGAAGAACGGCGAATCGCCATTGATTCGTACGGCCATGTTTTGGAAAACTCTGATCCCAATGTAACGGTGCGTTTCAATCCGAAAACGATCCTCGGTGTGATGAATGATCCTTCGCCCGTGGTGCGCCGCGAAGCGATTCGCGCCGCCGCAAAATTGAGTTGGAATGAATCAATGGAATCCATTGCGGCGCGCCTTGCCGACGAAGATGCCGGGGTTAGGAAAATCGCATCCGAATCGCTGAAGCAGGCTTGGCCCCGGTCAAGAAGCGTCATCATCCCCATCCTTGAAAAGATGGATGCTCCGTTGATCGACTCCACATTGGACGCGGTTCCGCCCGGCGACCCAGATCTTCGGGATGAATTGCGAAGATATATTCAGGGTGAGGTGGCAAATATCCGCCATTTGCGCATGTTGCTCTCGTCGCTTCCGGAGAATCACCACGGGTCCGCCACGCGCCTGCTTGAGCAGACCCTGCATAGTCGGGAAGCGTCGTGCGAAGAACGTTTGATCAAGGCAGTCGGTTTATTTGGAAACCCACGGGCGATGAATTTAGTGCGGAAGAGTTTGAATGCCGGGAGTGCGAATGCGCGCGCCGCCGCGCTGGAGGCGCTCGAAACACTCGGCGATAAAGAAGTCACGCGTGAGATCTTACCCATGCTTGATCGCGGCGGCATGTTCAAGGGCGAGCAGGATCTTGCGATGCCAGTGAACGACGTGATTCTCCTGCTTCTAAAGGACAAGGATTACTGGCTGCGAGCTCTTGCGGCGCGCTCGGTGCCGGAATTGGCGTTGAAGGAATTTCGCCCGGTGTTGCGTGTGTTGATGCAAGACCCAGCGCAATTTGTGAGGCATGCCGCGCGTAATGCGCTTGCCCGCATGGATGGTGAGGTGAAAATGAAAACGATGAAAACACTCTCGACGTTGGAGCGAATCCTGTTACTGCGGGAAGTGCCGATGTTCTCAAAGCTCTCGCCCGAGGATTTGGAAAAGATCGCCGAGATCGCGCATGAGCAGTTGTTTTTGAGTCGTTCCCTGCTTTGCAAGGAGGGCGATCCCGGTAATACGTTATTTATCATCGTTAGTGGTCGTGTGGACGTGATTATCTCTGTGGGCAAAAAGGAGAATGTGATCGCCTCGCGCGGACCCGGTGAGTTCGTCGGCGAGATGGCGATTCTCGAATCTGCGCCGCGCTCCGCCACGTTGAAAGCGCGAGGTGAGGTGCGCGTGCTGGTGATCGAAGGCGACTCGTTCAATTCAATTTTGATGGATCGTCCTGAAGTGGCAGTCTCTGTGTTGCGGCACATGTCCGGGCGTGTGCGTCAACTCAACGAACGAATCGGCGTCACAGCCGGTGGGTAACCATTTGTGGTCGAACGATTGAACAAGAAAAAGGCGAGTGGTCTGAAATTTGCTATGGTGACAGAAGCCCCCGGGCGATGGCGGGCAGAGGTTATTGAACTTGCACTGCGGGCTGAAGGAATTGACGTAGTCCTCGTTCAAGAGGCAATTCACCACTTAACTCATGTGACCTCATTTGCTCCTGTTAAGATTTTTGTTCCAAAGGAAAGTGTAATAAGGGCGCGTGAGTTGGTGAAAACTTTTTATGAACATTATGAAACTCCAAAGGAGAAATCAGGCATGGCAAATAAGAAGAAGATCGAGGAACGATTGCAAGTGTTGCAGGCAAGAAAGACCGAGCAGCGGATTCGGACGATCGGATTGGGGGTTATCGTTGTCGTCGTGTTGTTGCTGGGTTACATGTTCATCACGAACGGCTTTTCGGGTGAAAACCAACTTTCAATTCCAACTCTGCCGCCACCGCCCACTGAGCCTGTGGCAACCGAGGAGCCTGCCGCGCCCGTAAACTCATTGCAATACTCTGAATACCCTCCGATGACCATTGACCCCGAGAAGAAATATTTTGCCACGTTCAAGATGGCGAATGGTGGTGAATTTACGGTCGAGCTCTTCGCAGATAAGGCGCCTCTCACTGTGAACAATTTTGTCTTTCTTGCGCGCGAAGGTTTTTATGATGGAGTGACTTTTCACCGCGCGATCGACGGCTTCATGGCGCAGGGCGGCGACCCAACAGGCACCGGCACGGGTGGTCCGGGGTATTCGTTCGAGGATGAGTTCGACGGCGAGTTGACCTTCGATCAGCCAGGATTGCTTGCCATGGCGAATTCAGGTCCCAATACGAACGGGAGTCAATTCTTCATCACCTTTGTCGAAACTCCTCACTTGAATAACCGACATACGATTTTTGGCAAAGTGGTCGAAGGCATGGATGTAGTGAATTCCATCACCCGCCGCGAGCCCGGGTCTTCAATTCCGGGCGATGCGATTAAGACGATAACGATCGAAGAAGAATGAAGTTCGGTCTGTGTATTGAAAAAGACGCTGTCCATTTGGACAGCGTCTTTTTCAATTGCCATGTAAGGGGGCGACTCATTGACTTGTAGACCGCTATGCGTACATCCCCCAATCCAGCGCGGACGGGTCTTCCATCATCGAGAAGTCCCACATGTCCATGCCCATCTCGATGGTGACCGGCATGTTGAGACCTTCAATCGCTTTTGCCTTGGTCATTTCGATCATCGCTGGACCATACGGGCAGAAGGGGGTGGTGAGTATCATTTTCAAATGTGCCACGCCATTATCAACAGTAATGTCTCGTACCAGCCCGAGTTGGATGATATGCATTCCGATTTCAGGGTCAACCACCTCGGAAAGTTTCTCCCGCGCGGGTTTCACCAGATCGGGGTGCGTCTCGTGGATCGTCCATGTGATTTCGTTGACCGTCTCTTCGCTCATTTCGTCTCCAAAATTAATTCTTTGTTCCTGTATTTACCACGTACGTACAATGTGCGCTTCCATCCAGAATGCATTGCACTTTCTGCGCTGGAAGCGCCAACATCTTTGAGATCAATGTCTGGTCTACGGTGCAGACTTCGGGGTGGGCAACCCCGATTTGATAGTAAGGGCACGAGATTTCGTGGATTTGATACTCTTTGCCTTTCTTCTCCCATTCCACAGTGAACCCTTCCTGTGCGAGCATGCCTTTGACAAAGTCCAGCCGCTCTTCCATGCTCAAGCCCTTTATTTGCTCTGCATATTCGTTCGCCATGTCCTCCGCCACCTGGCTGAACAATTGCGAAACGGCTGGGGCAGGCAGAGATTCTTTCATCTGCGCCAGTAGCCGGGTGGTTAATCGCAAGTACTTTGTTGGAAACCGTTCCATCCCATCCTCGGTAAGGGAATACACCAGTCGCGGGCGCCCGACTCCGTGCCGCACCTCCTCCGCGGAAATCAATCCTTCCATCTGCAAATTGGTGAGGTGGTGCCGAACAGAAATCGCGTTAATCCCAACCGCCTCGGCGATTTCATTGATGGCGATCTTTGGCTTTCGGAGCAAGCTTTGGAGTATCTTGTCCTTCGTGCTTTTCATGGGCGCGAGTATACCCGCCTGCCGCTGTATTGTCAATATACTAGAAAAATATCATAAATATTGACTTTTCCACTCACCCCTGCTATAATGCCGCCGACTTAGGTTAAAACGCCAGCAATGGCTTAATTCTGTTTCTGTCAGGAGCAAATCACGCATGTCGCATCTCGAAATCAGGAATCTGCACGTCAGCATCGAAGATAAGGAAATTCTCAAGGGGCTTTCGCTTACGGTCAAACCGGGCGAAATCCACGCCATCATGGGACCGAACGGAACAGGGAAGTCCACGTTGGCGTACACTTTGATGGGGCATCCCAGTTACACTGTCACACAGGGCGAAGTACTGTTCAAAGGACAGAACGTCTTGGAACTTGAACCTGACGAGCGCTCTAGGCTGGGTATGTTTCTCGCTTTTCAGTATCCTGTTGCTATCCCCGGCGTGACCGTAGCCAATTTCCTGCGCACTGCCATTAACGCGCGTCGCCGCGCCGAAAACCCGGACGACAAGGGAATTCCGATTCCTGAGTTTCGAAAGATGCTGAAAGAACACATGGCGATGCTCAAAATGGATCAGAATTTTGCCGGGCGCTACCTCAATGATGGCTTCTCCGGCGGTGAAAAGAAGCGTGCCGAGATCTTGCAGTTGGCGACGTTGAAGCCGGAGATCGCCATTTTGGATGAGACCGATTCAGGTCTGGACATTGACGCGTTGCGCGTCGTGGCGGAGGGAGTCAACGCCCTTGCCGGACCCGGCCTCGGAGTGCTGGTCATTACGCACTATCAACGCCTCTTGAATTACATCAAACCGCACTTCGTTCACATCATACTCGATGGGCGTCTCGTCGAATCCGGCGGACCCGAACTTGCGCTTCACCTCGAAGAACACGGCTACGATTGGGTGCGCGAGAAGCACGAAGAAGTTGCCGCATAACGAACATTGATCGGAGACTCGGGGAGTTGCCGATGTCTGAAGTTTGGAGTGTACTATGTCTGAAGATGCAAAAATCCTAGAAGGCTTAAACGACTACAAATATGGATTCCACGACCGGGATGATTACTATACGTTCAAATCCCGCAAGGGACTCGATCGCGAGGTTGTGGAACAGATCTCGTACATGAAAGGTGAGCCGCAGTGGATGCTCGACTTTCGGCTCAAGGCACTTGATCACTTCGTGAAGCGCCCCATGCCGAACTGGGGACCTTCGCTTAAGGCGCTGAACCTAGATGACATCTACTACTACGTCAAGCCCACTGAGAAACAAGAAAAGTCATGGGACGATGTTCCCGACGATATCAAGCGCACGTTCGACAAGCTCGGCGTTCCTGAAGCGGAACGTAAGTTTCTGGCTGGTTTGGGCGCGCAGTACGAGTCTGAAATGGTGTATCACTCGATTCAAGAGCACCTTGAAAAGCAGGGAGTGATCTTCCTCTCGATCGAAGACGGCTTGAAGCAGCACCCTGACCTGTTTCGCGAATACTTCGGCACGGTGATTCCGCCAGAAGACAACAAATTCGCCGCACTAAACAGCGCGGTGTGGTCGGGCGGTTCGTTTGTGTATGTTCCGAAAGGTGTGAAGGTTGATCTGCCGTTGCAGGCATACTTCCGTTTGAACACCGCGAATGTCGGTCAATTCGAGCGCACGCTCATCATCGTGGATGAAGGTGCCTCGGTGCATTATGTGGAAGGTTGCACCGCGCCGCAATATACCACCGACTCATTCCACTCCGGCGTGATCGAGATCGTGGTCAAGAAGGGCGCACGCTCGCGCTATTCGACAATCCAGAACTGGTCCACCAATGTGTACAACCTCGTCACTCAGCGCGCCAAGGTCTTTGCGGACGGAACGCACGAGTGGGTGGATGCTAATATCGGTTCCAAGGTGACGATGAAATATCCGTCTTGTTATCTCATGGAACCCGGCGCGCGCGGTGAAATGCTTTCGATGGCGTTCGCCGGACCCGGCCAAACGCAGGATGCAGGATCTAAAATGGTTCACTTCGCACCGAATACATCGAGCAAGATCACTTCGAAATCAATTTCGAAATCAGGCGGGCGCGCTTCGTATCGCGGATTGCTTAAGGTGTACAAGGGCGCCAAGGGCGTCAAATCTAATGTTGTCTGCGATGCTCTTCTCCTCGACCCGCAATCGCGTTCCGATACGTATCCCTATATCGAGATTGACGAGGATGATGTCACGATTGGTCACGAAGCCTCAGTCAGCAAGGTGGGTGAGGAGCAACTCTTCTACTTGATGAGTCGTGGTCTGAGCGAAGAGGAAGCCGCAACCATGGTCGTATCCGGTTTCATCGAACCGCTGGTGAAGGAGTTGCCGATGGAATACGCGGTCGAAATGAACCGCCTCATCGCGTTGCAAATGGAAGGAAGCATCGGTTAACATGCAGGAAAAACCCAAAGTCGTCGTTTCGCGAACGCGCCGCGCCGGTTCTGCCTCGAAGGATTTCGCGTTTACAGAATCAGACATCCGCAAGGGCGAGGATGCTCTCGCGTCTTACCGCACTTCCGCTTGGTCTGCCTTTAAGAAAAACTCCCTCCCTGACACTTCTCTCGAAGCCTGGCGTCGCACGGATATTCACACCCTCCCCGCCGAAAAATTCACATTCGCGCAAGAGGGCGTATTCAATGATTTGCCTCCGGTGCGCGAGGATTTGCTTCGTCCCTTGGTAGCTGACCAACACGGCGGGCAGATCGTGCTCGTCCCCGGTGGTTCAAGAGTTGAGCTGGGTGAAAAATTCGCGAAGAAAGGCGTCATCTTCACCGATCTAAAAACTGCAGAGCAAAAGCACCCTGACTTGCTTGCGAAGATTATGGGCAAAACGGTGAATGTGGAAGAGGGAAAATTCTCTGCGCTGGCTGGCGCCTTCGCTCAAAATGGCGTCGTTTTGTACGTTCCGAAGGGCGTGGTCGTGGACGAGCCGCTTCATTCCGTGCTCTGGGGACCCGGCGCGAACCTGGCTCACGTCTCTCACATCCTGGTCCTCGTCGAAGAGGGCGCTTCGGTGACGTATGTTCACGAGGCGGCGTCGCCCGACGAAGCCGAGGCAAATTCCATGCACGCGGGAATCGTCGAGATCCAAGTGATGGAAGGCGCGACGATGAGATTCGTCGAACTGCAATCTTGGGGACGCCACGTCTGGAACTTCAGTCATGAGCGCGCCCGCGTCGAACGTGCCGGCAACCTCGACTGGATATTCGGTGCGATCGGTTCGCGTTTGACAAAGAACTTTTCTGAGCTCGATCTGGCTGGCGAGGGCGCGCAAGGACGCATGTCCGGGTTTTATTTCACCGACGGTAATCAACACCTTGATCATGATACGCAGCAGAATCACTTCGCGCCGCACACCACGAGTGACTTACTCTTCAAGGGTGCGTTGAAAGGGAAGAGTCGTTCGGTGTGGCAGGGCATGATTTACGTCGCGCCCGGTGCGCAAAGGACCGATGGCTATCAAGCGAATCGCAATTTGGTGTTGAGCGACGGCGCGCGCGCAGATTCGATCCCCGGATTGGAGATCCTTGCCGACGATGTTCGATGTACGCATGGCGCGACGGTTGGAAAACTGGAGCAAGAGCCGTTGTTTTATGTGAAGTCGCGCGGTATCCCGCAAGCCGAAGCGGAAAAAATCGTTGTAGAGGGATTCTTCGACCCGATCTTCCAACGCATCCCCTTTGAAGGTGTGCGGGATCGCTTCCAGCAATACATTGCCGATAAGATGGCTTGAAAACGGAATTGAGAAAAATTACGATGGCAAAGAAAAAAACCAAAACAAGAGCTAAGGCAAAGGTCAAGAAGACGCCTAAAACGAAGGCGACGAAGGCAAAGTCTGTAGCTCGTAAGAAGACCAAGGCTTCCGTTCGCTCAAAACGGCGTACCGCGGCCCCGAAGAGCAAAACAAAGTCCACACCGCGGCGCAAGCCCAAGTCAATCGTTTTGTCGCCAGCGCGAAGACCCGCGCCGGCGCGGGCTCGCACTGTTACGTCAAGCAAAGTCCGTGAGGTGAAAAAGACATACTCTCGGCGCGTTGACTCGTCTGAAGGTCGTCGAGCGTTGAGAGGCTTGCGTCTGCCGCAATACAATTACATGAAACCGCCTGGCGCGTTGCATGATTTTCAGGTCGGTGATTTGGTTGAAGTGTATTGCGATCATGAAAAGAACCGCGACCGCGTGCGCGGATGGATACGCGGTACTGTAGTGCAGGTGGATAACAAGCTCGTCGCGGTGCAGTTTCGCTCTAACGTATTTTTGACCGATGGTTGGATGGTCCCGGATCGCATCTTGTGGTATCCGTGGACTTCCGAACACATGCGGCCCCTGCCCGGCAAGAAGTCGGCAAAGCGCGAAGAGAGAGTAGTACCAGACTATTAATTGACAATTGAACAGGTATTGAAGGCATGTGTGCCTCCACACCTGCTCTCTTAAGTTTATGTTTTCTATGTCCCTCAACGTCGACGAAATTCGCAAAGATTTTCCCATCCTTCAACGTGAGACGGCAAATGGCGTCCGCGTTGTGTATCTCGATTCGACCGCCACTTCGCAGAAGCCGCAGGCGGTGATCGATGCAATGAACGACTATTACCGCCGCTCGAACGCGAACATCCACCGCGGGGTGCATACACTTGCAGAAGAAGCCACAGCGATGTACGAGCAGGCACGCGAGAGGATCGCGAAGTTCGTCAATTCGCCAACGGCGCGTCAGATCATTTACACGCGCAATACAACCGAGTCCATAAACCTTGTCGCGTATCCGTGGGCGCGGGCGAACCTCAAGATGGGCGATCGGATCATTCTGACCGAGATGGAGCATCACTCCAATCTCGTGCCGTGGCTGATGCTCCAGGCGGAACGCGGTATTGAGCTGGATTTCATTCCAGTGACGGAAAACGGCTTGCTGGATTTGGACGAATACAAAACGCTTCTTTCCCGGACCCCGAAACTGGTCGCCTTTACACACATGTCCAACGTGCTGGGAACGATCAACCCCGCGGCAGAAATTATTCGCATGGCGCACGCGGTCGGCGCGGTCACCATCGTGGATGCGGCTCAATCTGTGCCGCACCTTAAAGTGGACGTGCAAGCTCTCGACGCCGACTTTCTTGCCTTTTCCGCGCACAAAATGTGCGGACCAACCGGCATCGGCGCATTATACGGCAGGCTCGAATTGCTCGAATCCATGCCGCCGTTCATGGGAGGCGGCGACATGATCAAGGAAGTGAAACTGCGCTCGTTCAAACCAAATACATTGCCGCATAAATTCGAAGCCGGGACACCTGCCATTGCGGAAGCAGTCGGATTCGGCTCGGCTGTGGACTATCTCACGAAGATCGGTATGGAGAACATTGCCGCGCACGAACAAGAGATCACGGAATACGCGCTCGAACGTTTGGAGGAAATCCCCGGTGTGCGGTTGTTGGGTCCCTCAGCAGACAAAAAAGGCGGGGTCGCCGCGTTCACGTTCGAGGGTGTGCATCCTCACGATGTGGCGCAGATTTTGGATCGAGACGGAGTGGCTGTCCGCGCGGGACATCACTGCGCACAGCCACTCCATGAGAAGTTTGGGATCCCTGCCACGAGTCGCGCTTCGTTCTATTTGTATAATACGAAGGAGGAAGTTGATTTACTCGTCAATGGGATGTACAAGGTGAAAGAATTGTTTGGTTGAGTGTTGCATAGGGATTATTTATGGACGATCTTTATCGTGAAGTTATCATAGAGCACTACAAGAATCCTTCCTATCGAGGGCATCTTGACCCGCATGATATTCAGTTTGCGGATAACAACCCGCTCTGCGGTGATCACATCGAGATCACACTTCAGACCGCCGCGGATGGAACCGTAAAAGATGCGCGCTTCGACGGACATGGCTGCGCCATTTCGCAAGCCTCCGCCGATCTGCTGGTCGAGTCTGTTATCGGCAAGCCGCTTGAAGAAGTGAAACAACTGAATAAAGAACACATTCTCGACATGCTTGGTATCGAGCTTGGTCCCGTCCGCTTGAAATGCGCATTGCTTTCGCTAAAGGTGTTGAAGGCAGGAGTCTACGGGTTGGGGGAAGCCAGCGATGATTTGGTGGACTAATTAGATGTTTGATTACACAAAAACTGACGAAGCTAAAATCGAATACTTTGAAATTGCCCCTGCCTCAGAACTGCCGAACGGGGAACGGCTGTTTGTTGAGATCGAAGGCAAATCGCTCGTCATCTTCAATATCGCAGGTCAGTATTTCTCGATTGCCGACATCTGCTCGCACGATGACGGTCCGGTGGGGGAGGGCGACCTCGAAGGTTTCAATGTTGTCTGCCCGCGCCATGGCGGGGAGTTCGATGTGCGCACCGGCAAAGCCGTACAGTTGCCGGTGGTGGAGGATGTTCCCGCGTACCCGATTCAGGTGCGCGACGGAAACATTTTCGTCGGGATACCAAAGGAATAACGGCTTTTGGCGGGAATCGAGTGGTTTCCTGCAATCTGGTTAGGCGGTGCACTGTTTGGTCTAAGCGTTTTTCTGGCGGGACACCTAACACCAAATTATTCACATTTCTGTCAGTCTATTAGTGAACTAGGGGTAAGGGATGCACCATACTCGCGGCTTGTCCGCTTCATTGGATTTTTCCCACTCGGCTTGAGTTTCGTGATCTATGCCCATCAAACGATGGGATCGTTTGCTAATGTTGTACCTGTTACGATCCTGCTCCTGATAGGACTTGCCATATTCATAGCGGGCATGTATCCCACCGATCCGCAAAATCGGCGGGATACAGTCTCTGGCAAGATTCACGCTATGGCTGTGGTTGCTCTATTGTTTCTCCTCGGCGTAGCCCCATTCGCGTTTTCAGTTGCCGCCTTGTATCGAATCCCTCCCGCGCCTTGGTTTTTCGTTTTCTCCCTTTCGATGGGTCTGTTGACACTGGTTTTCCTCATGTTTGCGCCAAAAGGGGGTCGTCCGATGCGAGCCGCCATCCATCAACGACTTCTGCTGTCTTTGCATTGCTTTTGGTGGTCGGTCCTTTCCGTTGTCCTCGCCATGCCGGCCGCGGGATTCTGACATACATCCCAGCGGCATGAGGAGAAGTATAATTTCCAATCCAATGGGTATCAGGCGAAACCGATGAAACACTTTGTCTCCATTTTCACCCTCAGCGTGTTGATGTTCGGTGCTTGTTCTCCTGCGTCATCGCCGCCCGCGCCGACACTTTCCCCAAGCGCTACGCCTCAGCCGACAGCAACCTCCCAACCGATGGACACGCCAAAACCAACTGCCACACCCTCAGCCCCGAGAGAAGCCGGGGAGGTTGTCCAGATTTTTGAAGGGGGAAAGTGGGTTGACATGTCGACAAAACTACCAGAGTCTGTTTGGGGTACTGAACTGACAGGTGTAAAGATTGTGCTAAAGGATAATGTTCCCTATTTACAAAAGGAAATGGAAAATTTTCAAAATGAAGATGGAAGTAAGAGTGTTGATGTCGCGAAATACAATCAGGAAACGGGAAGTTGGGAAGTAGTAAACTTTTCAGTTACTAAGTAGGTATTCAGAATATTTGTCATATTGTGTTGGATTGGGTTTATCCTTGATGGGCAAGGAGACCCAATCCGGTGGCACTTTTCAAACTGACATCCCGTGCTTACAGCTTGTTACGTGAGATTGCACGAA
>Ga0187893_10003880_pt1 | contig 29386 bp, 27 predicted proteins | sample MA1701074metaG_FD_139574 | JGI IMG/M metagenome (GOLD analysis project Ga0187893, IMG submission 139574) | White microbial mat communities from a basaltic lava cave in the Kipuka Kanohina Cave System on the Island of Hawaii, USA - MA170107-4 metaG ...
GCCGGCGCCGGTCGCGCCCGCGACTCAATGGCAGACTGCGGTGCCGGAATCCGTAAACGTCTTGCCGTTCTCCGCAATGAATTCCCACGTGTAGCCGTCCGCAGCAAGGGTGAGTTTAAGCACGCCAAAGGTACCGGTGTTCCGCACCTCGCTCTGGGGGGTACTCCGGCGCACCGGGTAGTGGCTGCGGCCGCCGGTTCCGACCACAAACTGCCGGATCCCGCGAACGCGGTCGAGCCGCCCGGAGGCATCCAGGGGCGCGAATCGTTCGTAGTGATGGTCATGTATCGTGGGCCGGGTCCGCGCCCGGTGTCTGCCCCACGTGGGGTGGTAGCAATTGATGAACTCCTGGTGGGTTCCGAGTTCGTAGGCGTTGTCGCCGGCCGTGAACACCGTTCCAGGGATGGCGTCCAGAAGTCGCGCCGTGGCTTCATCGCCCTGACTCCCGCAGCTGGCGATATCACCGGCGCCGACGAGCACGGGCAACGCTTGGGATGAGCCGGCGCCGATGAAGGTGCCTGCCGCGAGAACGAAGACCGCCGCGAGACGCAGGATCTGACGGATGTCGTCAGCGTGCCAGTGGGAGGCGTGGAAAACAAGCCGGCAGAAAAAGAAAATCTGGCGGGCCGGACCGGGGAAGCAGGGATGGGGATGCGACGGTGCGCCTCAGTTGCCCGCTGGGGCGCTTTAGGGAGACTGTGAGTTGGTCATGCGCCAGCTCGCCGTGCCGGAGTCGGCGTCCAGCGCGAACTCCCCCGGTGTCCCGGCCGCGCCATCTCAAATCGTTGTTGCGTTCGCGACGACGCGTGCTCCGATGGACATCCCGGGAGAAACAAAACGCGAGCGCGAATGGAAGCACTCGCCCTCGCTGTGCTTCCTCTTCGGCAGCCCAGCCGGCCGCTCTTTACGTGGCCCTGTGGCTTTGCGTCCCCGGATCGCTCCGGGTTTGCCCGTTCGGAGGTTCGCCTCGATATTCGATTGTCAACAGCATAGCCTAACATCACGTGCCTGACAAGGGGTTGCCCCCGCGCTCTTGATCTGCCCAGACGCCGTCCGGCTCAGTCCTGCCCCCCGTCCTTATCCCCACCCGTCTCCCCATATCCCACCCGTCTCCCATCGCCCTGCTCGCAGGCGCGCCTGAGATGGCCGGGAGCAGGGAAGGAACGTTTCATGAGGCAACCAACTCTGCGCGCTGCCCTCATCCTGGTGCTCCTGGCCCTCCTCGGCGGCGCCTGCCGAAATCCGACTGCCCGCGGCCGCCCCGACATCGCCTCCGCCCCACAGGCATCGCCCCGGGCGATGACACCCGTGACGATCGAGGTCTTCGGGACGCCGGGCGTGCAGTTCGAGGGCGCCTACGGTGAGCTCGGCGATACGAAGCCGGTGTCGGGCACGGTACCGACCCGCCTGACATTCCGATCGGGCGTGGGCTTCACCGTCGCCCTGCAGAAGCGCGCTACCCAAGGTGAGCTAGGGATCAAAGTGATCGTAGACGGCCGTACGATCACGCAGTCTTCTACCAAGAAGGTCCACGGTCTGGTCACCTACACCCAGCGGTCTTCCGTCAAGTAGCGGCCCGGCGTTTCCTACAGCGATCTACCCGACGCGTGTTCGGGGTTCACGATACTCTCGCGCCTCGATACAATGAAGGGTACGAGTGTCACTACGAGTGCGAGCGTATGGAAGGTCTCTTCGCGCTGCTTCGCGCGGCGCCTGAGTACAACCAGATCCGCCAAGCCCTCAAAGACGGGGCGCCCCCCTCGGTCCTGGGACCCGGCGCCACGGCTGCAGCGTATCTGATCGCGGCGATCGTGACGGATCCCGCCGTCGCGGCGCGTTCGACCCTCGTGGTCGCGCCGACACAGGATGCGGCCGAGCGCCTGGCCGACGACCTTCGGACTTTTCTGGCGGGCTCCCCCGCGCAGGTCCTCGTCCATCCGGAGTGCCCGACGGAATCGCGCGCCGGCGGCTCGCCCGATGGAACGGCACAAGCCGACGAAGAGGCCGAGGCCGACGCGGCCCGCGCCACAGAGCGCCTCGCGATCCTGGACGCGCTGGCGGCAGGGACTCCCATGGTCGTGATAGCGTCGGCCGCCGCGGCCGCGGCACCGGTGCTGTCGCGCGCCGCCCTTCAGGAAGGCACGCGAGTGCTCCGGCCCGGGGACATCCTCCGGCGCGAGCGCTTCGTCGCCGATCTCATGACTGGCGGGTACGAACGTGTTCCGCTCGTCGCGGGCGTTGGCGACTTCGCCGTCCGTGGTGGCATCGTCGACGTCTTTCCCGCCGGCGCGGACCGACCGGTCCGCCTGGAACTGTGGGGCGATGTACTCGATTCGGTGCGCGCATTTGATCCGCTCTCTCAGCGAAGCCTGGACGCGCTGCCGGACGTTACGATCCCTCCCGCGCGCGTGAGCGCGTCGAGTGACGGCGGGGTGGCGCTCTCCGCTCATCTTCCGGTTCACGGTCTGCTCGTGCTCCATGAACCCGCCGAAGCGGAAGTCGTGGTGCGCAACCTTCTAGAACGCGCCGAGCGCAGCGAGGCGCCTGGGCCCATGGCATGGGCCGCGGTGACCTCGGCGCCGCCGGACGGCACGATGCTGTCCGTCGCCGCGGCGCGGCCTGCCGGAGGCCGTTGGCGCGAGGTGCGCCTGCCGTCGGCGGGACTGGAGGCGTTCGGAGGCCAGACGCACCTGCTGGCACAGATGCTGAGCGGACTGACCGACGACGGCCTCCGGGTGGTCATCGCATCCGCGCAGGCGCGGCGGCTTGCCGCGATCCTGAGCGAGGCGGGTGTTGACGTCACCCTCAGCGATCGCGCGGAGACTCCACCCGATGCCGGACATATCCTCTTGATCTCCGCCGTGCTGAGCCGCGGCTTCCGCCTCGATGCGGCACGGCTCGCGGTGGTCACCGATGCCGAGGTGGTCGGGTGGCGCAGGCGCCGGCCGCGGATGCGCTTCCTCCGCGACGGTGAGCGGTTGACATCGTGGGCCGATCTCACCGCGGGCGATCTGGTCGTGCATCTGCACCATGGCATCGGACGCTACCGCGGCCTGGTCAAGATGCGGATGGACGGGGCGGAACGGGAGTACCTCCTCCTCCAGTACGCGCAGGAGGATCGCCTGTACGTTCCCACCGACCAGATCGGCCTGGTGCAGCGATACATCGGAGCGGAAGGCGAGCAGCCGAAGATCCATCGCCTCGGAGGGGCCGAATGGGACCGCGAGAAGCGCCGGGTCAAGGAAGCCGCCCGGGAGATGGCGGCTTCGCTCCTGTCGCTGTACGCGGCACGGGCGACGGCACCGGGACATGCGTTTGGGCCCGATACCGCTTGGCAGCGTGAGATGGAAGCGGCCTTCCCCTTTCAGGAAACGCCGCACCAGCGAACCGCGATCGAGGAGGTCAAGCGCGACATGGAGTCCCCGCGGCCGATGGACCGGCTTGTTGCCGGCGACGTCGGCTACGGCAAGACCGAGATCGCGCTGCGCGCGGCCTTCAAGGCCGTGATGGATGGCAAACAAGTGGCGGTCGTCGTGCCAACCACGATCCTGGCACAGCAGCACTTCAACGTGTTCAGCGAGCGCTTTGCACCGTTTCCGATCACGGTCGAGCTGCTGAGCCGCTTCCGCTCCGCGCCCGAGCAGAAGGAGGTGCTCGCGCGGGTGGCGGCCGGGAGCGTTGATGTGCTCATCGGCACCCACCGGATCCTGGGGAAAGACGTACGCTTCCGGGATCTGGGTCTGGTCATCGTTGATGAGGAGCAGCGGTTCGGCGTAGCGCACAAGGAGCACCTCAAGCAACTGCGCAAGAGCGTTGACGTGTTGACGCTCACCGCGACGCCCATCCCCAGGACGCTGCACATGTCGCTGGCCGGCCTGCGCGACCTCAGCGTCATGGATACCCCGCCGGAGGCGAGGCTGCCGATTCATACGGAGATCCGGCCTGAGGATGACGAGCTCATCCGGACGGTGATCCTGCGCGAGCACGCGCGCGGCGGACAAGTCTACGTCGTCCACAACCGCGTTGAATCGATCGAACGGGCCGCGCGGCGCATTCGGCGCCTGGTGCCCGAGGTGCGGGTGGGCGTCGCGCACGGCCAGATGCCCGAAGAGCGGCTGGAAGCGGCGATGCTGGACTTCCTGGGCGGTCGCCATGACGTGCTCGTGTGCACGACCATCGTCGAGATCGGCCTGGACATCCCGCAGGTAAACACGATCCTCATCGAGGATGCCCACCTGATGGGCCTGGCACAGCTCTATCAACTGCGCGGGCGCGTGGGTCGCGCCGACCGGCAAGCGTACTGCTACCTGCTTTATCCGCCCTCCATCCCGTTGACGCCAGAGGCCGAGCAGCGCCTTCGCGCGATGGCCGAGTTCGTCGAGCTGGGGTCCGGGTTGGGGCTGGCCATGCGCGATCTCGAGATCCGCGGCGCGGGCAATATTCTCGGCCCAGAGCAGCACGGGCACGTCGCGGCCGTGGGGTTCGATCTCTACTGCCGGCTCCTCGACGAGGCGATCCGAGAGGCGCGCGGCGAGATCGTGGAGGAGGCGCGCGATCCCGCGCTGGAACTAGGGGTGGACGCCTACCTGCCCGCCACCTTCGTATCCGACGATGCCGACCGGCTCTCGTACTATCGCCGGCTGGCGGCCGCGGCGACGTTGGAGGAAGCCGAGACGATTGGGCGCGAGCTCCTCGAACGATTCGGACGTCTGCCGGCTCCCGTGCGGGCGCTGATGGACGTGGTGAGAATCCGGACGATCGCGCGCGACGCCGGCATCTCATCTATCGTGCGCGAAAATGACCGGTTCATCATCCGGCTCGGCGCCGGCAGCCACCTGGACGAGGGGATGCAGCGCCATCTGCGCACCGCGCTGGCGGGACGCGCGCAGGTCACGGCGGTGGGTCTTACCGTACGCGCCGCGGCCGGCGACTTCGGCGAGCAGGCGGAGAGCCTGCGCGAAGTCTTGACTCGGGTCGGGCGCGTTGCCGCCCACTCGACCGAGGCGGAACCCGCCCTGCACGGCTAGCGTGCCCGATTCTCCTGCGCTATGCTTGACGGGCGCTGTGCGCCAAAAGGAGGGAATACTGGCATGACTGTCCGGAAAGTCCTCATGGCCGTCGCCGCGGTCGTCATCGTCGCGGCAGCCGGGCTCGGCGCCTGGGTGCTGACGGCTGGGGCCAAACGCGGCGCCGCGGTCGCGGCCAGGGTCAACGGCGACGTGGTCTACTGGTCGCAGGTGGACGCGGAAGTTAACCGTGCCGCCGCCCAGTTCGGTCTTGATCCGAAGAATCAGGAGTTTGAGAAGCAGCGGACCGAGATTACCAAGACCGTGGTCGACCAGCTCATCTCCCAGCGCCTGATCATGCAGGAAGCGCGGAAGCGCAATGTGGTGGCCAGCGACCAGGATGTCGAGGCGCAGGTCGCCACCATCCGCCAGCGATTTCCAAACGAGAGCGACTTCACCGCCGCGCTGGCCCGCAATGGCCTCACCACGGCAGGGCTGCGCGAGCTTATCCGCATTCAGCTCTCTCAGCGGCGCGTGGCCGAGACCGTTGCGCAGGGCACGGTGACCGACGACGAGGTACGCAAGCAGTTCGACACCAACCGCAGCGCCTACGATAAGCCGGCCCAGATCAAGGTCAGCCACATCCTGTTTCGGATTGCGGACAAGAGCCAGGAGTCGATCGCCGCCGCCAAGGCCCGTATCGCTCAGGCGAAGCTCTCGGATGGCGCGAAGTTCGAGGATGTGGCCAAGCAGTCCTCGGAAGATCCGGGCAGCGCCGAGCGGAGCGGCGACCTCGGCTACGTGAGCCGGGGCACAATGGTTAAGGAGTTCGAGGAGGCGGCCTGGGCCCTCAAGCCTGGGCAGACGAGCGGCGCTGTGCGAACGCAGTACGGGCTCCATATCATCCGCGTCTACGATGTCAAGCCGGCCGAGAAAGCCGAGTTTGACAAGGTGAAGGGCGAGATCCGGGACCAGCTTCTCGGATCCAAGCGTGAGAAGGCTTTCGAAGGATGGATCGAGCAGCAGCGTAAGACCGCGTCTATCGAGAAATTCGACCGGCAGTAGCATGCCGTTTTCATTCGAGGATCTCGTGGCGGTGATGGCTCACCTCCGCGGGGTCGAGGGTTGTCCCTGGGACCGGGAGCAGACCCACGCGTCCCTGGCCCCCTATCTCCTCGAGGAAGCCCACGAAGCACTGGATGCCATCGCCCGGGGCGAGCCCGACGCTCTTCGCGGCGAACTCGGGGATGTGCTGCTTCAAGTGGTGTTTCACGCTCAGATTGCGCATGAGGCCGGGCAGTTCGACGCCGCCGCGGTCGTGGACACACTGGTCCACAAACTGCTCGCCCGTCATCCTCACGTCTTTGGCGATCTTCGCCTGGGCACTGCGCGTGAGGTCCACGCCCATTGGGAGGAGCTCAAGCGCCGCGAGGCGCCCGACCGGACCATCGACGATGGCGTTCCAAACTCGCTGCCGGCACTCGCGCGGGCGCAGAAGCTGTTGCGCCGTTCGGGCGGGGGCGCCGATGACCGCACCGGCGCCGTAGCCGCATCAGCCGTCCGCGCGGCATGCGACGCGGCAAACGCGCATCTGTCGGATGGGCAAGGGATGCGCGGAGCCGACGATCGCGAAGCGCTCGTCGGCAATCTGCTGCTGGCCGTTGTCGGCCTCGCGGCAGCCGCCGGCGTCGACGCAGAGGCGGCGCTGCGGCGCGCATCCGCAACGTTGGTCGAACACCTCGGTGCGCCTCGATAAGTTCCTGCAGGTCAGCCGGATCGTAAAGCGGCGTACGCTCGCGCAGCGTCTCTGTGACGCCGGCAAAGTCACGCTGAACGGCGTACGCGCGAAGTCGGCCGCGGCCGCGAAGATTGGGGACATGATCGGCGTCGATTTTGGTCCGCGGACGCTCGTCGTCAGGGTCACGCGCGTGCCGGAGGGGCGTGCCTCTCCCGAGCCGGTGTTCGAGGTGGTCGAAGACCGCCGCACCGCCGAGGCGTGGTAGGGACCGTCAGTCATCCAACGCCATGAGCGCCATCGACTCCATCACCGCCCGCGAAATCCTTGATTCGAGGGGAAATCCCACGGTCGAGGCCGACGTCGTCCTCAGCGACGGCGCCACCGGCCGAGCCGCGGTACCTTCGGGTGCCTCTGTGGGCGCGCGCGAGGCCCTCGAGCTGCGCGACGGCGGCCCACGATACCTAGGTAAGGGCGTTCAACGGGCGGTCGCCCACGTGCGGGAGATCATTGGGCCGCATCTGATCGGACGCGATGCCAGCGACCAGGCCGCGATCGACAGGGCGATGCTCGGACTCGACGGGACGGAAAACAAAAAGCGCCTCGGCGCCAATGCCCTCTTAGCGGTCTCGCTCGGCGTGGCCAAAGCCGCCGCGGCGTCGCGTGGGCTGCCGCTGTGGCAGGCGCTCGGCGGGAAGGACGCGCATGTTCTTCCTGTGCCGCTGATGAACATCATCAACGGCGGCGCGCATGCCACGACCCGGCTCGATGTCCAGGAGTTCATGATCGTTCCGGGCGGCGCCCGATCGTTTGCGGAAGGGCTGCGAGTCGGAGCAGAGGTCTTTCACCATCTCAAGAAGGCTTTGCAGGATCGAGGCCTCGGCACCGGCGTGGGCGATGAGGGCGGCTTCGCCCCTGATCTGGACTCTACCGAGGCCGCGCTCGAATTCCTGGTCGCGAGCATCGAGCGCGCGGGGTTTCAGCCCGGCCGCGATGTCGCGATCGCGCTCGACGTGGCCGCCAGCGGCCTATGGCGCGATGGCGCGTATCGGTTCAAAGGCGAGCGCGCCGTGAGGAGCCCGGAAGAGATGATCGGCTTCCTCGCGGGTCTGGCGAACCGGTTTCCCATCCTGTCGATCGAGGACGGCTTGGACGAAAATGCCTGGGACGACTGGACGGCCCTCACCAAACGTCTGGGCGGGCGACTCCAGTTGGTGGGAGACGATCTATTCGTCACCAATCCCCGTCTGCTTCGACGTGGCATCGCCGAAGGGGTCGCCAACACGATCCTCGTCAAGGTCAACCAGATCGGCACCTTGACCGAAACACTCGAGACCATAGGCATGGCGCGCACCGCCGGCTACGCCGCGATCATCTCGCATCGCTCGGGCGAAACCGAAGATGTCACGATTGCCGATCTCGTCGTCGCCACCGGCACGGGTCAGATCAAGACCGGCGCGCCGTCCCGAAGCGAACGCGTCGCCAAATACAATCAACTCTTGCGCATCGAAGAAGCGCTGGGCGGCCGCGCCCGCTATGCCGGCTGGGGCGCCTTTCCCGCCGCCGCCCGCCGATTCGCCTGACACCGTGGGTATGAGATCGATTCGAAGGTAGCTCGTCTGTACGGCGAGGCCGCAAGGACAGCGGCGACAGCGTAGCGTACTCATACGCCGTCATCCCGTTGACGGGCAGGCCAGTTGAGGACCACCGCATGAAGTGTGTGAGTTGCGGCCACGAGAATCCCGAGACGGCCACATTCTGCAACGCCTGCGGGACGCGACTCGGCGCTGTATGCGCAGCCTGCAGCCGCACGAATCCCCCCGGCAGCCGTTTCTGCAGCGACTGTGGAGCAGCGCTGTCTGCCACCCCCGGTCCGTCCCTGGCGCCAAGGTTCGCCTCTCCCCAAGGCTATACGCCGACCCATCTCGCCCAGAAAATCCTCACAGCACGCAGCGCCCTTGAAGGAGAGCGCAAGCAGGTGACGGTCCTCTTCGCAGACCTGACGGGCTCCACCGCGCTCATCGCTGATCGCGACCCCGAGGAGGCGCGAAAACTCCTCGACCCAGTCCTGGAAATCATGATGGAGTCCGTTCACCGCTACGAAGGCATCGTGAACCAGGTCATGGGGGACGGCATCATGGCGATCTTCGGGGCGCCTTTGGCCCACGAGGATCATGCCGTGCGGGCGTGCTACGCCGCCCTCGCGATCCAGTCGGCCATCCGCCGCCACAGCGACGACGTACGTCGTTCGCACGGCGCGACCGTGCAGATCCGGATTGGCCTCAACTCCGGCGATGTCCTCGTCGGCACCATCGGCACAGACCTCCGCATGGATTATGCGGCTGTCGGCCAGACGACTCACCTGGCCGCGCGGATGGAGCAGCTCGCGACGCCTGGGAGTATTCTCTTGACGGCCGAGACGCTCCGGCTCGCGGAAGGGTTCGTGCAGGTCGCGCCGCTGGGTCCGCTGCCGGTCAAAGGGGTGGCGGAGCCCATTGAAGCCTTTGAAGTGTCGGGGGCCGTACCCGTCAGGACGCGCCTCCACGCCGTCGCTGCCCGCGGGCTCACCCGCTTCGTGGGGCGTCAGAATGAACTCCAGGTCCTCGGCCAGGCGCTGAAGCGTGCCGCCGCGGGCCATGGTCAGCTCGTAGCACTTGTCGGAGAGCCGGGGGTGGGCAAGTCACGGCTGTTTTGGGAGTTCACGCATTCGCACCGGAACCTTGGGTGGCTGATACTTGAGAGCGGGTCGGTCTCATACGGCAAGGCCACCCCCTACCTTCCGGTCATCGACCTCCTCAAAGCATACTTCCAGATCGAGCAACACGACGATGCACGAAAGATTCGTGAGAAGCTGACAGGGAAGCTGCTCACACTGGACAAGGCGTTGGAGCCCACCTTGCCAGCCCTCTTTGCACTCCTCGACGCATCTGTCGAAGACGCGCAGTGGCAGGCCCTCGATTCGCAGCAACGGCGCCAGCGGACGCTGGATGCTGTCAAACGCCTGCTGCTCCGGGAGAGCCAGGTCCAACCGCTGATCCTGGTCCTGGAGGACCTGCATTGGATAGACTCCGAAACCCAGGCGGTCCTCGACAGCATTGTTGAGAGTCTCTCGACCAGCAGGGTCGTCCTCCTCGTGAACTATCGGCCCGAGTACGAGCACGGATGGGGGACGAAGGCATCCTATACGCAACTCCGTGTTGATTCGCTCCCATCGGAAAGCGCCGAGGAACTTCTCCGGGATCTTCTCGGGGACGATCGGGAACTTCAGCCCCTCAGGCAACTACTCATCAGGGGAACTGAAGGGAACCCATTCTTCCTGGAGGAGAGCGTTCGGACGTTGGTTGAAACGCAGGCCCTGGTTGGTGAACGCGGCGCGTATCGTTTGACAAAGCCGCTCCGGTCGATTCAGGTGCCTTCGACGGTGCAGGCGGTCCTCGCGGCGCGGATCGATCGGCTTCCGGCCGAGGAGAAGCGCCTCCTCCAGACAGCCGCCGTCATCGGCAAGGATGTGCTATTTTCCTTGCTTCAGGCCACGGCGGAACTCCCTGAAGAGGCGCTCCGGAGCGCTCTCGCGCATCTCCAGGATGCCGAGTTCCTCTATGAATCGAGCCTCTTTCCCGATCTCGAATACACCTTCAAGCACGCCCTCACGCACGAAGTTGCCTACGGCAGCATCGTTCAGGATCGGCGGCGCGCTCTGCACGCCCGGATCGTTGACGCTATTGAGGCGCTCTATGCCGACCGGCTTGAGGATCAGATCGACCGGCTCGCCCACCACACGTTTCGGGCCGAGAGGTGGGAGAAAGCAGTCGGATGCCTTCATCAGGCAGGCGCCCGGGCACTCGACCGCTCGGCCAATGCCGAGGCGGGGGTTTTGCTAGAGCAGGCGCTGATCGCGTTTGGCAAACTGCCGGACAGCAGCGAGCGGCTCGAGCAGGCCATCGATCTCCGGCTTGACCTCCGCAATGCTATCTGGCCGCTCGGAAAGCTCGATCGCGTTTCCGAGATCCTCCGGGAGGCCGAGGCACTCGCCCAGACCCTGGGCGATCAGCGGCGACTGGACCGGATCTTGGTGTTTCTCGCCGGTTACTTCTGTATGACCGGTGACCCCCACCGCGCGATCGAGTCCGCTCACCGGAGCCTGTCCATCGCCGCAACCCTTGAGGATCCCGCCATCCGCGCGTACGCGGAGCTGGCGCTGGGCTGGGCGTATGTCACGATGGGCGACTATCGCCGCGCGGCGGCGATCTTTAGAGAGACCATCGCGGCGGTCGAGGAATCCGTGGCCCGCGACCGGTCCAGCCCGCAAGCGGCATCGTTGATCGGCTCGCGCAATTGGTTGGCTTGGTGCCTTGCCGAGCTTGGGCAATTCTCGGAGGGGATCGGCCTTGCGGAGGAAACGTTCCGAATCGCAAAAACGGTTGACCGGCCGTTCGGGGTTCTCATGACGTCGTGGGCTGTCGGATTGGTCCACCTCCGCAAAGGCGACTTTGGCCGTGCGATTCCGCCGCTCGAACGCGGCCTTGAGGTATCCCGGGCCTCGGGCTTTCAGGCGCTCTCTTTCCATGGGGTCGCCGCGTTCCTGGGTGCCGCTTACGCCTTAGCAGGACGACTCGAGGAGGCCGTGCCGCTCCTCGAGCGGGTCGTCACTCAGACTGAGTCGATGGGCGCGTGGTTCGATCATCTGATCGCGATCATCCCGTTGACCGAAGCGCGCATGCTCGCCGGACGTCTGGATGAGGCCGGCCGCATTGGCCAACGCGCGCTCGAGGTGTCAATCAAGCACAAGGAACGCGGGCACGAGGCGTGGGCACTCCGTCTCCTCGGGGAGATCGCCTCACGCCGCAATCCGCCAGACGTCGGCAGCGCCGAGAGCCACTACCAAGAGGCCCTGGCGCTCGCCGACGAGCTCGGCATGCGTCCCCTCGTGGCACACTGCCACCTTGGTCTCGGCCGTATCTACCGCCGAGCCGAAAACCGCCCGAAAGCCGATGAGCACCTTACTAAAGCTGTGGCGCTCTACCGTGAGATGGACATGCGCTTTTGGCTAGACCCCGCGGAGTCGGAGTTGAAAAAAGCCGTGTGAGGACTACGCCTTCTCCGCACCGCGCCGAACGTCAGCGCCGTGACCACGTAACGGGCGCGGCGTGGTGGCGGCAGGAGTCCCTGCGACCGCCGCGAATCTCGAAGGGCCAATCGAGGCTGCAGCATTTCGCTTTCGTCGCCGCTACCGTCATGCCACACGCCACCACGCGCCGCCTCACGCCTCCTCCTGGAGCCCGTCGTTTCACGCCGCGCTGGGCGGGTCCGGTTGTCGCCCTGGCCGTGTGCGGCGCGCTCCTGCTGGCCTTCGGAGGCGCATACTGGGACGGTTACCAGCTTCGGCGCGACGCCGCCGGGCTCGCGCGCGAACGAGACGAACTGCGCCTGCAGAACGCGCAACTGCGCGAGGAGATCCGGCTCTTGAACACACCGGAGTATCTCGAGCGGCTTGCGCGGGAACAACTGGGGCTCGTGCGGCGGGGAGAGATCGCCATCATTCTGGTGCGTGCAACCCCAGCGCCCTCCCCGGAGGCGGTACCCAGCCCCCGTCCCGAGCCTGAGGAGCAGGCGCCGTGGTGGTCGCGACTGCTTGCGCGGTGAGTTACGCGATGGCGGGTCGCATTGACACCGTTGCGGAGGCCCGGGTATAATCCCACGCGCCCAGCCTCATGTGAAAGGAGCGTGCGCAATCGAGTATGGCACTAGAACCTGGAAGTATCGTTGATGGCACGGTCGTCAAAATCACCACCTACGGCGCCTTCGTCGAGCTTCCTGATGGAAAAAGCGGACTCGTTCACATCTCCGAAATCGCGGACACGTACGTCAAAGACGTCAAGGACTACCTGAAAGAGCAGGACAGAGTCAAGGTCAAGGTCCTCGGCCTCAACGAAAAGGGCAAACTCGACCTCTCCGTCAAGCAGGCACTCACGCCTGAAGAGCGGGCCCAGCGCGTCCGAGCCCGCGCCTCGTTCGAGGACAAGCTCAAGGCCTTCATGAGGGAAAGCGAAGAGCGGCTTCTCGACCTCAAACGCAACACCGAAGCGAAGCGCGGCGGTCGACGCAAGAAGTAAGACTTACTCGATCCCGAGGAGCGCGACGACGTCCTCGAACGCGCGCCAGATAATGTCATCGCGCTCCAGGGCGCGCGATCGTTCCGGCAGCTCACCCTTGGCGTCCAGCTCCTGGATCTGCTCGTCCATGCGCTCCAACCGGTGGCGGACGCCCGCCACCTCCGTAGAGGCGGCGGTCGGAGGCAGCGTCGCGCGAATCTGCTCGAGGGCATCACGTTCGACCTTGCGGGCCATCTGGTCCATTTCCTGCGCTTCGATCCGGGAGTAGGCGACCAGACCGCGACGCTCCTCCAGGGCCGCGATCGCCATCTCGCGCATCTGCTTCAAGTGCGGATCCACAGCGTCACGCACCGTTGGTGACCCTCCCGCTCCCAACCGCGTCACACATCGCCGTCCCCGCTGTGGGAGGCCCTTCCGCCCCGCGACGCCGTGGGACGGAGTGGAACCCCGGCGGGCACTTCCTGATCTCGATACTGCAACTGGTAAAGCTTCGTGTAGATCCCGCTGCGGGCGAGCAGGTCGCGGTGTGACCCCTCTTCCACCAGCCGTCCCTTGTGGATCACGAGGATGCGGTCCACGTGCTGGATCGTCGAGAGGCGGTGTGCAATGATGATCGAGGTCCGGTCCCGCATCACCCGGCGCAGCGCCTCCTGAATCAGCACTTCGGTTTCGGTATCCACACTGCTGGTGGCCTCGTCGAGCACGAGCAAGACCTCGGGATTGTGCGCGATCGCGCGGGCGAAGGCGATGAGCTGCTTCTGGCCCACGGACAGCGTCGCGCCACGTTCGTGCACCTCCGCGCCATATCCTCCAGGGATGCGCTTGATGAACACGTCCGCGTTGACGAACTCGGCGGCTTGCCGCACCTGTTCGGGCGTAATCGTCTTCGTTCCCAGGCGGATGTTGTCCTCGATCGTCCCAGAAAAGAGGAAGACATCCTGGAGCACCAGCCCAATGTGCCGGCGCAGCTCCCGCTGATCCCACTCGCGTACATCATGTCCGTCGACCAGCACCTGCCCCCGCTGGGGGTCATAGAACCGCGTGATCAGATTGATGATCGAAGACTTGCCCGCGCCGGTGTGCCCCACGAATGCGACGCTCTCCCCCGGGCGGATGTGAAAGGAGACGCCCCGCAGGACCCAATCCTGATCGGCCTCGCGCGGCTGCGCCCCGACGCCATCCCCCGGGGACGATGTCGGCTCGTACGCGAACCACACGTCGCGAAACTCGATTTCTCCGCGAAGGCGATCGACGCGCAGCGGCGCAGGGGAATTCTTGACTTCGACGGGCTCGTCGAGCAGGCGGAAGAGCCGTTCTGAAGAGGCCATCGCCGCCTGCAGAATGTTGTACTTTTCCGCCAGATCCTCGATTGGCTCGAAAAACCGCTGAGCGTATTGGACGAACGCGACGACCAGCCCCACGCTGATGGCGCCCGACAGTGCCCGCGTGCCACCATAGGCGATGATGATGGCCACCGACGCGGCGCCGAGGATCCCGATGGTCGGATGGAACCGGGCAAACGACCGCATCGCGGACAGATTGGCCGTCAGATGGTCGCGGTTGAGCGCATCGAAGCGCTCGTGCTCGCGCGCCTCGCGTCCAAACAACTGGACGATGCCCATTCCCATGATGTGCTCGTTGAGAAACGCGTTGATGCGGGCGATGCGGACGCGGATCGCGCGGTACGAATCGCGGGCCTGGGCACGGAACGCCGCGGTGGCATAGATGATCACCGGCAGGACGAGCATCGTGGCCAGCGCCAGCCGCCAGTCGAGGTAGAGCATCACGGCAACGATGCCCGCCAGCGTAAATAGATCTCCGAAGACCGCGACCACACCCTGCGTGATCATCTCGTGGATGGCGTCAACATCGTTGGTGATGCGGGTGATGAGGCGCCCCACGGGCTGCCGGGTGAAGAACCCGATCGAAAGACTCTGCAGGTGGCTGAACAGCTGCATGCGCAGGTCGTACATTGCACGCTGCCCCACCCATTGCATGACCAGCGTCTGCGCGTATCGCAGGATGAACCCCGCGGTGAGTGCCCCAAAGTAGGCCAGGATCACCAACTCCAGCCCTGCAAGCCGGCGCGGCGAGATGTGCTCGTCGATCGCCACGCGCACCAGATACGGGCCGGCCAAGCTCACCGCGGAGGTGAGCAGCAACAAAACGACGGCCCCGGCGACCGCGGCCCGGTACGGCCGGACGTAGCCCAACAGACGCCGCATCAGGCGGGCGTCGTAGGCCGCGCCGAGGATCTCGTCTTCTTGAAAATGGATGCTCATGAGGGCAGCAGCTCGTCGGCCTCGAGGGCCTCGTGCAGGAGCTGCTTATGATAGAGGTTGGCATAGAGGCCGCCCTGCGCCAGCAGCGCGTCGTGAGTGCCCTGCTCGACGATGCGGCCGTCGTCCAGCACGACGATCAGATCGGCGTGACGGACGGTCGAGATGCGATGCGAGATGATCAGGCTCGTGCGCTCGGCCATGAACTCGCGCAACCCGCGCAGAATCTCTTCCTCTGTATGCGTGTCGACGCTGCTCAAAGCGTCATCGAGGATGAGGATCGCCGGGTCACGCGCCAGCGCCCGCGCGATCGTCGCGCGCTGCTTCTGGCCCCCCGAGAGTGTGACGCCGCGCTCCCCGACCACGGTGTCATACCCCAGCGGGAAGTCTTCCAGCTCGCGGGCCAGCCGCGCGATCTCGGCCGCGTTCCGAACGCGGCGGCCGTTCCCGCCGTTGAGGCCCAGCGCCAGATTTTCTTGCAACGTATCGGAAAAGAGGAACGGCTCCTGCGGGACATAACCGACGCTCCCGCGCAGGGTGGCGAGATTGAGCCGGCGGACATCAACGCCGTCCACCAGTACCGCGCCCGCGGTCGGATCGAGCAGCCTTGGAATCAGGGACACGAAGGTCGTTTTCCCTGCGCCCGTGGGGCCGACGATCGCGACGGTGGAACCGGCGGGTATGGTGAGGTTGATATCGCGCAGCACCGGTATCCGATCGTACGCGAAAGAGACATTCTTGAACTCGATCTCCCCGCGTATCCGCGTGGGGCCGACCGGGTCGGGCGGATCCGCAACGGCCGGCCGGGTGTTCAGGATCTCCTCGATGCGGCGCATGGAGGTCAGACCCTGCTGAATGATATTGGTGACCCAGCCCAACGCGATCATCGGCCACGAGAGCATTCCGAGGTACCCAAAGAACTGCACGAGCTGGCCCAGGCTGATTCGCCCGTTGACCACGGCGATGCCGCCCTGCCAGAGCACCGTCGCCGAGGCGACACCCAGGATGAGGCTCATCGACGGCCACAGCGCGCCCGATGTTCGGGCCAGGCGCAGCGCCCTGCGCACGTATTCGCTGTTAATGTCGGCGAAGGCGCCGACCTCCGCCTCTTCCTGCGCGAACGCTTTCACAACCCGGATACCCGAGAAGTTTTCCTGTGCGCGCGCGGACAGTGTACTGAACTGTTCCTGCAGACGCTCGAATTGTTTGTGGATCCGCCGGCCGAGGAGGACGAAGACGATGCTCACCATCGGCAGGATGAGCATCACCAGCAGCGCCAGGGGCGGATCGATGAAAAACATCACGGCGCTCGCGGCCAGGAACATGACCAGCGTATTGAAGCCGTGGAGGATGCCGGCGCGTACCAGGCGGCTCACGGCGTTCAGATCGTTGATTGCCCGCGCCATCAAATCGCCGGTCCGGGTGTGCTGATAGAAACCCTGATGCAGCCGTTGGAGGTGGGCGAAGTAGTCGTTGCGGATCTCGTACTCGATCGCATGGCCGGCCCCAAGCGTGGCCATTCGCCAGCGGAAACCCACGAAACCGTTGATCAGACGGACCGCAACGTAGACCACGGCGAGGGCGGCGAACACGCGCGGGGGGGCCGCGGTTCTGATCCCGTCGATTGCCAGCCGCAGCACCCAGGGGTTGACCAGGTACAACGCGGTGCTGACCAGGCTGAGGCCGAACCCCGTCAGATAGGCGCGGCGATGGCATAGGATGTAGGCGCGCAGGCGGCGGCTGCTCACGATTGACCCCGCTTCGCGGGCTGAAGACCCCGAAACCAAACGATTATATCACGCGACCTTCGGGGCTTTGGACCGGCTCGTCTCGTCTCTCCAGACGGGACAGGAATGCGCGGATAGCATCGTTCGTAGCGCGGGGTTGCTCGATCATGACCATGTGTCCGGCGCCCCGAATGATCTCCAGCCGGGAGCCGCGGATACGCTCATGGAGATCCCGCACGGCGCCGATGGGGTCACGCGATAGTCGGAGCCGCAAATGAGAAGCGCAGGCACGCCGATTCGGCTGACGTCGCGTCCCAGGTCGAACGCCTGAACGGCCTCGAGTTCCGCCAGCAACACGTCGGGGGATCAGACCGCGAACCTCTTCGGGCACCGTCAGCGCCCACAGCAACGCGATTGCGCCGCCCAGCGAGTGACCGGCCAGAATACGCGGCCGCGGCGCGGCGCCGACCGTCGCGCGCACCGCCGCTAGATAGCGGTTTACTCCCCAACGGTTTTTGTCGGTGAGGGGGGCTCCCCCGGCGCGACGGGGCAGATCGGGCGCCGACGCCTTCGGGAAGGCGAGCAGCTGCGACTGCCAGAGGAGCGCGCGGCCGCCCGCGCCATGAAGAAACCAGGCCGTCCCCGCGCAGGATCTCCGTCACGAGTGCGCGCGGTTGAGCCCCGCCAGGAAGGGATTGGTGCGGCGCTCATGGCCTACGGTGGTGGCCGGGCCATGCCCGTTGTACAGGACGGTCTCGTCGGGTAGCGGGAGCAAGTGCGTGGCGATCGAACGGATGAGCGTCTCGTAGTCACCGCCGGGGAGATCGGTGCGTCCGATGCTACCCTGAAAGATCACATCTCCAACGAAGGCCACGCCGTCGCTGATCAGGCACATGTGTCCCGGGCTGTGCCCGGGCGTGTGGGCAATCCGAAATGTTCGTCCACCCATTTCCAAAGTCTCGCCATCTCGCAGCAGGCGATCGGGAGCAGGTGGCTGAGGGATGTCGATGCCGAAGAGCGCTGCCCGATCGGCCGCGACCTCGAGGACGGGGAGCTCGGCCTCGAACAACAGGAACGGCGCGCCAGTTGCCTCGATGAGCGGCCGTACCGCGCCGACGTGATCGAAGTGCGCATGGGTCGCGATGATGACGTCGGGGCTCAGGCCCAACCGTGTCAGCACACCGAGCACGCGTCGCGGTTCATCGCCTGGATCCAGGATCGCGGCCTTGCGGGTCGCCGGGTCACCGACGATATAGGCGTTCGTCCCAACAGGACCGAGCAGCAGTGTCTCGATGATCACGCCCTTCACTCCTTCGAAAACAACGGGCACCGAGGCCCCCTGCCCCAGCGCTCAACGCGCCGGACGCCGGAATGCGGCCAGATATCGATAGGACGATTGCAGCCGCTGCGCCAGGCGCGTCTCCCATCCCTCAGCTTCGATGTCTGTCGCCGGAAGGAACAATACGGCGTGGGCCTCCCCCAGCACGAGGTTATAGGACACGCCCGGGTACTGTCCGTCGATCCAGCGAATCGAGCCGCGCTCCACCACCAGCGAAGGATCGATCTGCCGCAAGGCTTGGCGCAGTCGTTTGAAGGCTTCGGTCTCGCTGAGGGCCATGCGCATCCATTGTAGCGTATCGCCTGCGTACCCGGCACCGTGCGAAATGGCCAGAGGCACTGGGCCGGCCAATGCCGAAAGCGTGTGCATGGACTGGGCGCAGCAGTGGGAGCAGGCGTTGCCGTACGCGGAGTTTCTGGAAAGGCACGGAGAGCCGCGCCATCGCGAACGCTGGCAGCGTATCTACGAGCAGGTTGCCCTCGGCGAGGGGCAGCGCAGCCTGCTTGCGGGCTTCACCCGGCGGATGCATCTTCTGTGTCTCGCCGGCGCGTGGTGCGGCGACTGCGTCCTTCAGTGCCCCATTCTCGAGCGCATGCAGAAGGCGTCCCCCTCTATTGCGGTGCGTTTCATGGACCGCGATGCGCACGCCGACGTTCAAGACGCGCTTGTCGTGAACGCCGGCCGGCGGGTGCCGGTGGTGGTCTTTCTCAGCGAGGACTTCGAAGAGTGCGCCCGCTTCGGCGACCGGACCCTGTCGACGTATCGCCGCATGGCCCGCGAGCGGCTGGGAGACGCGGTTCCGACGGGCGCGGCGCCGCCGCCCGACGACGGATATCTCGCGGCGGTGGCTGCCGATTGGGTCGACGAAGTGGAACGAGTCCAACTGCTCCTGCGACTCTCGGCGCGTCTACGGAAACAGCACGCCGACTAGGAGCCCGCCATCGAAGCGCCACGGCGGGCGACGATCCATCCCACGCTGGCACAGGTGGCCGGAGGCTTGATCGTCTCGTGCCAGGCGAGGCCGGACAACCCGCTGCACGGCTCTTCCTTCATGGCGGCGATGGCGCGCGCCGCGTCTGAGGGTGGTGCCTCGGCGGTCCGCATCAACGGACCCGAAGACATTCGTGCCGTACGCGTGGCAATCGATCTGCCGGTCATCGGCTTACACAAACGTCAGTATGGCGACTGTCCTGTCGTCATCACGCCCACCTTCGCGGAAGCCTCTGCCGTGGCCTCATCGGGCGCGGCAATCGTGGCGCTGGATGCCACCCGCCGCCGGCGCCCCGACGGTGTGCCCGTCGCGGAGCTGATCGGGCGCATTCACAAGGACCTGGGCCTCCAGGTCCTCGCAGACGTCGGGGACTTGACCGACGCGCTTGCCGCAGAAGACGCCGGGGCGGACGCCGTGGCCACGACGCTCTCCGGATATCTCGACCCCGCGCATCTTCCGCCGGAGGAACCGGATCTCCATCTCGTAGAGCTGTTGGCCTCCCGGCTTGGCGTACCCGTTATCGCGGAGGGACGCATCAAGACCCCCGCCCAGGCGCGCGCGGCACTCGACCGCGGGGCTTTCGCGGTTGTGGTCGGCACCGCGATCACGAACCCGCGCGAGATCACGCGCTGGTTCGTCCGAACGCTCGCGCCGTAGGCCGACCTTCGCGATGAGCCTCGCCCATGCGGTCGGCGCAGCCCTTGGCGACAGCGGGCCGGCGGTGACCGACCTGCAGCGCGCGCTGCTGCGTCTGGGCTACTACGGCATCCGGTTTGTTATTGACGGGGTCTACGGCCGCAACACCCTGGGCGCCATCCTGGCCTGCAAGTATGACCTGATCGCGACGTACGGGACCCGGCGTCGCGACCTGCGGTACGCACCCCAGCCGGGCAAGCGCGCGAGCCTTGTCGCCTCCGGCTTGGTCACCGCAGCCTTCGCCGAGTGCCTGGAGACGATGCTCGAAGAGCGTCGGCTCGGCGGCCGGGAGCCCTGGCGTCTGCCAACCCGCGCCGAGGTAAGCGATGCCGCCCTGGACATCCGCGCGTTCGTGAACGACGAGTCGCGGGCGCCGGAGCGGTTTCCGCCGCAGCTGTTCTGGCAGATCCTGGGGGTCGAGAGCGGCGCAGACCACTTTGACCGGCTCGGCAACGTGAAGTACGGCGTCGACTGGCAGGGCAAGACCTACGCGCAGGTCGTGAACTTCTCACCCGAGTCCTCGCATGAGCCGTGGGTGCGATCGCGCGGCTGGGGATTGTCTCAGTACACCCCGTACCGAGTCGCGGCGTTACCGCGGCCGATGCCCGACTACATCCTGTCGGTGAAAGCCAACGTGCGAACGGCTATCGCGCTGTTCCGCCGAAAGTTCGCGGCGTTCACCCGGCGGAACCCGTGCTCCTTTCCATCGGTGTCCGCGCCGTCCTATGACTGCCGCACCTGCCTGCGCGCGCGGGGATTCGATCCGGTCGGGTATAGCGACCAGCTGCAGCAGCCGTGCTCGTGGATCAAGGCAGTCTGGGCCTACAACGGTCTGAGCGCGGCCGGCCGCAGATACATGGAGCGTGTCGTCCGCGCGGTGCTCTCGGCGCCGGCGGAATTGGTGTGAACAGGGAACGCCCGGCCCGCCGCGTAACTGTGTAACGCGAGATTTCGAGGGGGTGTGGATACATGTCTCGACGGGTAGTGGCGATGTTGGTCGCGGCGATGCTCGCGGCGGCCATCATCCCGGCCGGCGTGTGGGCCCAGGCACCGGTCAAGCTCACATTCTGGAGCTGGCGGGTCGAAGACAAAGTGGCCTACGACCGGATGATCCGTGTCTTCGAGCAGAAGAACCCAGGTATCACGGTGGAGTTCATCCCGTACCGGGCGACCGAATACAATACGATCCTGTCGTCCGCGCTGACCGCCGGCAGGGAACCGGACATTATCCACCTGCGGGCGTACGGAGGTCTGGAGACGTTCTCCGCGGCGGGGTTCATCGCGCCGTTGACGCTCGAGCAGGTACCGGAACTGAAGCGTTTCCCGCTTCAGACCATGGCCGGCGCGAAGGGACGGAAAGACGGCAAGCTCTACGGTGTGCCGTTTGCGACGCAGACCCTGGTGATCTTCTACAACAAGAAGATCTTCGCCCAGCACAACCTCTCGACTCCCAAGACCTGGGACGAGTTTCTCACCCTAATGAAAACCCTGAAGGATAAGGGCGTCACGCCGCTCGCCAATGGCGGCAAGGAAGGGTGGACGCTCGAATTTCTCTCCGGGATCATGGCGCCTAACTTCTATGGCGGCACTACGTTCTATGAGGCGGTCACGCGCGGGCAGACCACGTTCCGGGATCCAGCCTACACGAACGCCCTGGCGAAGATGCTCGATCTGCGCCCATACATGCCGCAGGGTTTCATGGGAGTCGACTACGCCACGATGCAGCAGTTGTTCATCAACGAGCAGGCGGCGATGTTCGCCGGCGGATCATGGGAGATTGGGTTCTTCAAGGCCCAGAACAAGAATCTGGACTTTGGCGTATTTCCGGCGCCGCCGCAGCGGGCCGATCAAACGCCGTGGGTGTCGTCGTTCGCCGACGGCAACTACGGAATCAATGCAAAGACCCCGCATATGGAGGCCGCGCTGAAGTTCATCCGGTTCACCGCGACGCAGGAGTTTGGGCAGATGTTCACCGATCAGCTCGCGCAGATGTCTGCCGTGCCCGGCGTCGTGATCAAAGATCCGGTGCTGCAGCAGATTCAAGCAATGAACCGCAAGGCGACGCCTTACATCATGCTCGTGGGATTCCGCTGGCAGGCCCCGACAGGCTCGACGCTGCTTCAGAGCGCCCTGCAGGGGATGATGGCGGGTACGATGACGCCGGCGCAGGTAGGCGATGAGGTCACCCGAGGGCTCAGCAGTTGGATTGAGGCCTTCAGGTAACCCGGCTTTTGCGGGTCACAGGCCCGCGGCCGGGAGCGATCTCCCATAGCTGAGTCCTGACTTGTCGCAGGCTTCCCCGGCGCGTCCAACTGCGCGCCGGCGCCTGCGGATGCAAACCAGCCGGCGGCTGTGGCTGATCGCCTTCCTGGCGCCCTCGACGATTTTGTTTGCGATCTTCATCACGTACCCCATCCTGTCTGCTCTCGCGTACAGCCTGTTTGCGTGGGAGGGCATCGGGCGGCGCGAGTTTGCGGGGTTGGCGAACTTCGTGCGGCTCTTTTCGATCTTTCCCTATCCGCGGCTGCTCGCCAACGCGTTTGCGCACAACGTGATCGTCTTCGTGCTCACGATGCTCATTCAGAATGGGCTGGCGGTGGGGCTTGCGCTGCTGCTCGCGCGCGGCCCGTGGGGCGCGAAGGTCTACAGGGTGATCTTCTTTCTTCCGGTCACGCTGTCGCTGGTCATCGTGGGATTTCTGTGGGCGTTGTTCCTCAACCCGGTGTTCGGCGTGGTCAACAAGGGACTGGCGCTCGCCGGCCTGGGCGCGCTGGCGCGGGCCTGGCTGGGCGATCCGGCGACGGCGTTGCTCTCCCTCATCCTCATCAATGCCTGGCGATGGCTCGGTTTTCCCACCCTCGTTTTCCTGGCTGGGATCAACGCCATCTCGGAGGAATACCTCGAAGCGGCCCGTATCGATGGCGCCGGCGAATGGGAGGTGATCCGCCGCATCATCTTCCCGCTGCTTGCGCCGGCCGTCACGATCATCGTCATTCTCACGTTCATTGGGTCCTTCAACTGGTTCGAGCTGCCCTATGTCGTCAGCGGCGTGTCGGGAGCGCCCAACCGTGCCACGGATGTGCTCGGGCTGCTGTTCTACCGCACGGCGTTCGGCGAAGTCGACACGGGGCTGCAGGATATCGGGATCGGCTCGGCGATCGCGGTCTTGATGTTCCTAGTGATGGTCTCGGTCTCGACGTTCGGCGCGGTTTTCCTGAGGCGTCGCGAGGTCGAGTACTGATGCGCGGGTCGGCCTGGACTCCCTTGATCCACGCTGTCTTGATCGCGAACGCTCTGCTCGTGCTCGTGCCGATGGTCATCATGGGACTCTCCGCGTTCAAGACAACCCGGGAGATTTTCCAGAATCCGTTTGGCCTCCCGGCCGTCTGGAGGATCGAGAACTTCAGCAGGGTCTGGGTCGAGGCGCGGTTCGGGACGTACATACAGAACAGCGTGCTGGTGACGGTTCTTTCGGTGGCTGTGCTCGTCGCTTTCGGCGCGATGGCAGGATATGCGCTGGGCCGTTTCCGCTTCAAGGGTAATGACCTCCTGTATCTGTACTTTCTGAGCGGCCTTATGCTGCCGATCCGCCTGGCGATCATTCCGCTGTTCATCCTCATGCGCAATCTCAATCTTCTCGACTCGCCGTGGTCCCTCGTTCTCATTTATGCGGCCTCGGGGCTGCCCAGCGCGATCTTCATCCTCACCGGCTTTTTCAAGACCCTCCCCGCCGACTTGGATAGTGCTGCCCGCATCGACGGCGCAAGTGAATGGAGCATCTTCACGCAGATCATGCTTCCGCTGGTGCGTCCCGCGCTGGTCATCGTCACGGTATATAACGCCATTCCCATCTGGAACGACTTCTTCTTTCCGCTGGTCTTCATTCAAACAGAGGCGCGCAAGACGCTGCCGCAGGGCATGACGGTGTTCTTTGGGCAATACTTCACCGACTACGCGACCCTGTTCTCGGGGCTCACCCTGGCCGCGATTCCGATCGTGGTGCTCTACGTGATCCTCTCGCAGCATTTCATTCGCGGCTTGACCGCTGGGGCGGTCAAGGGCTAACTTCTAGCGAACGGTACGTGGGGCAGCGGCTTCCTTTACTCGAAGTACATTGAACGCTGGCACAGGTCTCGAAAAACCTTTCAGGCTCAGTCCCCCAACCCGTGTTTTCGCGCGATGATCTTTAATCGACCGCGTCGCATAGATTGAAATAGGGAAGTTGTGCACAGTAACCGGCGGGGCTGCGAGGAGGAACGCCCTAAGGAGTGTGGTCCGATGCTCGATGTCCTTTTTACCTCACCGCCGCGACTACCACCGGCACAAGGAAGCAGATACGAGCAATTACCGACGCTACAATGGATCTGTGACGTTGGTAACACCTGCAGGTTGCTGGCACGTCGATGGTCGGATGAAGGCCCTCGTGGATGGCTGATCGCTCGCCTGTGCGGCTCGGTGTCTGTGCTTGGATCTATGGCGACGCGCCGCTGGACCGGACACTGGCGCGCATTGCTGCCGCCGGCTACGACGGTGTGGAGCTACCGGGGGAACCGGATCGCTGGCCCGTTGCTGAGGTGCGCCATCTTCTAGCGCGACATCGTCTGGCTGCACTCGCACTGACGGCCTCCTGCATGTACCCCGCGACTCCGCGAGACCTCGCCAACCCTAATCCCGACATCCGGCGCCAGGCGGTCCGCTACGTGATCGATTCTCTGCGCTTTGCGGCGGAGATCGGCGCACCGCTCGTGCAGATGCTTCCGTCCGGAGAGACGCGCCTCGCGCCGGTCGCCGCGCGCGAGGACGAGTGGCGCTGGTCGGTGGACGGGATGAGGCTCGCCGCGCAGGAGGCCGCGCGGCTCGGCGTGCGGATCACGGTGGAACCATTGAACCGGTATGAAGCGTATCTTGTAACGACGGTCGACGACGCCCTGGCTTATCTAAAAGCCGTCGACTCACCCTGGGTCGGGTTGACCTTCGACGCATTTCACGCCAACATCGAGGAGGCCGACCTCCCCGCGGCCATGCGGAGAGCGGGACCGACCCTTTGGCACGTGCACTTGGCCGACACGAACCGCCGCGGTCTCGGCCACGGGCACCTTGATCTTGCAAGCATTGTAAACGCCCTTCGGGGCATAGACTATCAGGGAGCGGCCGCCCTCGAAGTGCTGCCGCCGGGACGGGACCCGTTTCAGGCTAGTGGCGATGAACGGGCGGCAAGGATCTTAGACGAATATCTGACCGAGTCGATGGCGTGCCTGCGAGCGGCCACGGCCGGCGGCCCGCCGCTCTACCAGGCAGACGGGCCCTCCCAATGAGGTGATCATGATGCAGCGCATCCTCGTATCAACCGTAGCTGCTTTGACCGCTGTGGCGCTGGTCGTTCCCGTTGGATGGATCGGCCGAGGGAGAAGCCCCGCGGAGCGCGGCCTCTTTCCCCTGCGCGCGGCCGCGGCACAATCGACGAGTGAGTGCCGGGCCAAAAGCGCTGGCGAGCGCCCGAGCCCTACCACAGACGATATCGTCAACTGTGTCGTGGACCGAGTGAGCGCCTCGCGCGTGCGCCTCACCGTGACGTATACGTACGCATCCCCCCTGGGGAAAGAGAACATCTTGTTGGGCGCTGACCTCCTTGCCGGCGGCAATCGTCTCAAGTGGTTCGGCTACCGGCCGGCCCCGATCAACGGCAGCGGCGGCAGCGCCAGCATCGAAATGGTCTTCGGCGTGAATAGCCCGCCCGCAGGGAAGCTCACCACCGATCAGGTGGAGTTCTTCATGTACGTTGGCGGTGGGCAGATCTTCTACCGGAAGACGTTCAGCCTCAAACACGACTGGCAATTGTAGCCTCTTGCGGAGGAGTGCCATGTCCAGAGTATCCGTCATCCTCGTCGTCGGACTCGGCGTGCTTGGGCTTCTCGCCGTGGTCATCGGCGCGGTCCATATCGTGATAACGCAGACGCGCGCAGCGGCGCCCGCCGCGCTCGCGCCGGCCCCGCTGCCTGCCTCAACCGGGGGCGCCCCCGCGGCCATGGCGTTGACTCCCGGTCCGCTGCTCGTGCGCGAAATCGTCCGGTCGGTGATGCCCGCTATCGTCAGCATCCTGCTGCTCATTCCTTCGGGTGTCGCTGTCCTGTCCAAGAATCGGCCGCCCGAGCACCAACGATGGGCCACGGCGACGATCAGTAGCATTACGACCTACTGGTTGACGTAGTTTTCGGCCCTCCTGAAGGAACGCAGCCCGCGCCGCGTGAATCACAGGCTGTCGGATGGGAGGTGAGGCGCGTGTCGCTGTGGCGGTCGAAGTCCAGCAAGGTTGCGATGCTCGAGAAGGTGCCGCTCTTCAAAGGACTCTCGCGGCGGCAACTCGATCTCATCGCCCGGCTTGCCGACGAGCTCGAGGTTCCCGCCGGGGAACGTTTGGCCAAGGCGGGTGCGACCGGGCATGAACTCTTCATCATCGTCGATGGACAGGCATCGGTTACTACGCGCAACGGCCGCAAGGTGCGGTTGGGCCCAGGTGAATTCTTCGGCGAGATGAGCCTGCTCGATGGCGGTCCTCGGTCGGCGACCGTCGAGGCGGCCACGCCGATGAGATTGCTTGTCCTTGGCCATCGCGAGTTCTGGTCATTGTTGAACACCACGCCTCCACTAACGGGCAAGATCATGCGCGCGCTCTCCCAGCGCGTGCGAGACGCAGAGGCGGCCGTCACGGCGTAGTCGATCGCATGCGTCCGGCCCCAACCGCGCTGATTGTCGCCGTAGCTCTGTCCGTGGCGCTTCTTGTAGCCGTCGGACGCGGGACGGTAGGGGCGCAGCCGAAACCATCCCTCCCCGACATACCCAATCCCAAAGTCGCCGTCGAAGCCCCTGAGATCGGCCGCTATGGCGGCCGCCTCATCAACGCGCAGATCAGCGACCCGCGCACGTTCAACCCCGTCATCATCACCGATGCTGCAACCGGGTCGGTACTGGGTCCGATCTTTGATGGCCTGGTCGAGTCGAACTACATCACGGGCGAGGTCGAACCCGCGCTCGCGGAGTCCTGGGTGGTAAGCGCGGACGGACGCACGTGGACGTTTACCCTGCGCCAGGGCGTGCGCTGGGCGGACGGTCGGCCCCTCACAGTGGATGACGTGCTGTTCAGCCTCCAGGTCGTCTTCACGAAAGGCGTCCAGAGCACGACGGTCGATCTGTTGACCTTCGGCGGCCGGCCCGTGCGCTGGCGCCGGGTCGACGGCCGCCGGATTCAGTTCGCCACCGACCAGCCACTGGGGTTCTTCCTGCGTCTGCTGCAGGATTTCGTCGTCATTCCCAAACACAAGCTGCAACCGGCCCTCGCCCGGGGCGCCGCCGCGTTCAACGCCGCGTGGGGTGTGAACACCGCTCCGCGCGAGATCGTCGGCACCGGCCCGTTCATCATGCAGTCCTACGTCTTCGGCCAGCGTGTGACCTACACGCGCAACCCCATTCACTGGCGCGTGGATCGGGCGGGCAACCGGCTCCCCTACCTGGAGCGCTACGTGCTGGAGATCGTGCCGAACCTGGACGCCGAGAAGCTGAAGTTTCAAGCCCGCCAGACCGATCTCTACGGCGCCCGCCCAAGTGAGTACGCCGAGTTCAAGCGTGGGGAGCAGGCGGGCAACTACACGATCTACGACGGCCCCGAGACGTTCTCGTCACAGTACATGGTCTTCAACCAGAACCCACGCGGGCTTTCCCCACCGAAGCTCACATGGTTCCAGGACGTGCGATTTCGCCGCGCGCTCAACCACGCGATCGACCGTGAGGCCGTCGCCCGGCAGGTGTATGCCGGACGCGCCACGCCCGCCTGGGGACCCGTGAGCGTCGCGAACCCACGCTATTACAACCCGCGGCTCCGCAAGTATCCATATGACCTCGCGCGGGCGCAGGATCTTCTGGCGGAGGCCGGGTTTCGCAAAGGATCCGACGGTCTGCTGCGTGATGCGACGGGCAACGTCGTCGAGTTTGCCATCGAGACCAGCGCGCAGAGCCCCGATGGGGTCGCCATCGGCAATCTGGTCCGGCAGGACTTCACGAAGCTTGGCATCAAAGTGCATTTCTCACCCGAAGCGTTCAACACGCTCGTCACCAAGCTCGACAATACCTTCAAGTGGGATGTCATCATCATTGGGCTCGGCGGAGACATCGAGCCGGGCACGGCCCGCACGTACTGGCTCAGTTCGGGAACGCTCCATGATTGGAATCCACGCCAGACAAAGCCGGCCACCGAATGGGAGGCGGAGATCGACCGCATCTTTGAGCGCGTGGCCCGGGAGGTTGACCGCAACAAACGCCGGGCGCTCTACGATCGGTGGCAGGAAATCGTTGCCGACCAGGTCCCGCTCATGTTCTTTACCAACCCCAAGACGCAGCCGGTCGTCCGCAACACGCTTGGCAATACCCGCCTGGGACTCCAGGGCGCGACGGGCCAGCTCGTGACGCGCTACTACCGGACGGCGCGATAGTCAGGTCGGGGAGTGACACTCATATGCCGTCGCAGTTGCGTATCTATACCATCAATAAGGGGAAGCTGGACGACTTTGTGAGTGCCTGGAGCAAGGGTGTGTACCCGCTGCGCCTGAAGCTGGGGTATCGGATTCCGTCAGCGTGGGTGATTCGGGAGCGCAACGAGTTCGTCTGGATTCTTACGTACGATGGACCGGACCCGTGGCCAGTAAAGGAGAAAGCCTATTACGCGTCCCCCGAGCGGGCCGCGCTCAATCCCGACCCGGCGCAGTACATCGCCAAGGCCGAGCACTGGTTCCTTACACCGGTGCCGCTCAATCTCCCCTAGATCTTCCGAAGAGAGGGCTTCCCGGCGGGACCGGTGAGTCGCCGCGGTCCGCTACAGGGGCTCCACGTCGTGCGGCAGGCTTTCCTTCAAGCCGGCCGGCGTGATGCGCACGAACTGCGCCTGCGACAACAACTGGGGAATCGTGCGTGCACCGCAGTAGCTCATGCCGGAACGCAGCCCGCCGATGAGCTGCTGCACGACGTCGGCCACCTTGCCGCGGTAGGGCACCATGGCCTCGACGCCCTCCGCCACAATCTGGGTCAGGTCTTCATCGTCGACCGTATCGTCCATCTCACGGCGCCGCGCGGTGGCCCACAGGCTGGCCATGCCGCGGTAAGTCTTGTACTGCCGGCCGTTGCGGATCACCAGCGCCCCGGGGCTCTCCTCGGTCCCGGCCAGCAGGTTCCCCAGCATCGCGGTGCTCGCGCCGGCGGCTAGGGCCTTGGTGATATCCCCGGAATTCCGGATGCCGCCATCCGCGATGATGGGTACGCCGGCGTCGGAGGCCACGCGCGCGCAGTCCAGGACCGCGGTCAACTGCGGCACGCCCGCACCGGTCACAATCCTCGTCGTGCACGTCGAGCCCGATCCGACGCCTACCTTCACCGCATCGGCACCCCGATCGATGAGATCGCGGGTCCCCTCGGCGGTGGCAACGTTCCCCGCGATGATCGGCACGCGCGCAAAC
>Ga0187893_10003882_pt1 | contig 29376 bp, 14 predicted proteins | sample MA1701074metaG_FD_139574 | JGI IMG/M metagenome (GOLD analysis project Ga0187893, IMG submission 139574) | White microbial mat communities from a basaltic lava cave in the Kipuka Kanohina Cave System on the Island of Hawaii, USA - MA170107-4 metaG ...
GCTGACGAAAACTCTGTAACTTGGTAATATGCTCTTGGGTTGATTGTTTGTTCACATCATACAGTTAAACCCAAGAGCGGCTGACTTAAAACCTCAGCCGCGTTTTTTGTCTAAAGTCGAGTAAATAGTGAGGTGTTTTTAATTGCTGCTGACTTATGGAGAAGGAATTCATGTCTATGGAAGGAAGCGCGAACAAGCATAAACCGAATTCTGCCACTGACCGCCGACCACCGACCGCCGACCGCCGCTCAATACACGTCAAACTCAAAGAACGCAGTTACCGCGTCGAAGCAGGCGCGGGGTTACTCGATCAAACGGGGACTCTTGCACGCGCGGCGTTGGGAGAGCATGTGCGCTCGGTCGTCGTAGTGAGCAACCCGACCGTCGATGCGCTCTATGGCCGACGGCTTGCCCGCTCGCTTCGTCAGGCGGGTTTTCGCGCGCACAGCTTTTTGACGGGCGACGGCGAGCGATTCAAGACTCTTCGCACCGCCGACTCTCTCTACACCTTTTTGATCAAGCAGAGCATCGAGCGACAGGACGCAATCATCGCACTCGGCGGCGGCGTCGTAGGCGACATCGCCGGATTCGTAGCCGCCACCTTTTTGAGAGGCATCCGGTTCGTTCAGGTTCCGACCACGCTGCTCGCTCAAATCGATAGTTCCATAGGAGGCAAGACGGGGGTAAATCATCCTTCAGGTAAAAACCTTATCGGCGCATTTCATCAGCCTTCGCTCGTCGTCATCGATCCTGAAACTCTTTGCTCACTCCCACAGCGAGAGATGAGAGCCGGTCTCTGCGAAGCCATCAAATACGGCGTCATCCGTGACCGCAGGTTGTTCGACCGCATAGCCCGCGACATCGAAAAGATGAAGCAGTTCGATAACCGTGCGCTGACTCATCTCGTAGCGCGCTCGTGTCGCATCAAGGCCGATGTCGTCGAGCGCGACGAGCGCGAAGGAGGACTTCGCCGCATTCTCAACTTCGGCCACACCGTTGGACACGCGCTCGAAGCGGTCACGCGCTACAGAAAATTTCTGCACGGTGAGGCCGTAGGCCACGGCATGCGCGCGGCTTCGCGCATAGCCGAGCGGATGGAGATGCTAGACTCCCGTGAGCGAGCCGCGATTGATGAAGTCATCCTGAGCGCGGGAAATATACCGACAGCAAATAGTCTTGCGCTCGATGATATAATGTTGGCGATCAGTCGCGACAAGAAAGCCGAAGCAGGAAGAGTGGCCTTCGTGCTGCCGGTCGAGATCGGACGAGTCGTGATAAGATCGGACGTGCCTCTGCAAATAGTGCGCTCAGCCCTCAAGGATGCTCTGTCATAACTGAAAACAGAATATTCGATTCGGAGACCGACTTATGAAAAGTGAAACTGATAGGCGCGCAAGCGAGCGCGGCGCAGTAAAGATTCAGACAGTACTGACCTTCGTGGTAATCGGCATATTGGCCTTCGTGCTTATCAAGGTCGTGCCGGTTTATATTGAGGAGCGAACTCTTCACACAGAGGTCGATGAACTGGCGCGCATATCAGCCGTGCGCGGCTTAAAGCAGGATCAGATCAACAAACGTATTGAGGAGATTCTCAGCAAGTACAGTACGCAAGAAAGACCAGTTACTATCACCATAGTTGCTTTTGCCGAAAATAAGGTACACCTCAAGCTTCAGTACACCGTAAAGCTAGATTTCATCGTGACGCAGTGGGACTGGGCCGTCGATTATACATCAGAGGGCAAGGCGCTCTAAGCAACGTCGAGTAACTACTCAGCCCCGTAGGGGCGACCTGTTTATAGAAACGAGTTGAGCGATTTTTTTCGTAGCTCCGTAGGAGCGACCTGTTATGTAAAACGGCAGGTCGCTCCTACGAAGCTAAACAGCCCTACCTGCTTGCAATCGAAAGTTGCCTCATCATCCCGGCTGAATAGTTACAAAGTCGATAGAGTCTTGAGACTACGGATAGCCTGAAGTCGGAGTAATGATGCGAGCCGTGCGCCGACTCTCCAATCATTATCTTCGCTCACCATCGGTTTCTTCATCACATAATCCCGGTCGAATCTTCCTGAGCGCGTTGACTCCCGACTCGCACGGCTTCTATGATTTTTCTACCCGTGCCGAAAAAGGAGCAACGTCGTGCATCAGGTCAAATCAATAATCGCAGTTCTCTCGATCATAAGTTTCATTTCATCTTTCCCCTCAGTCTCAGCACAAAGCGGGAGGAGTCGCCCAAGAATCCCGACGCGCGAGGCGGCAGCGCCCCCGCCTCCGCCTCCCAAAGTTTTAGAAACCGTTGCCATCCTGAGTCAGGAACGCGCGGCCAATACTTCGCGCTTCGTTCTCAAAAACGGAATGACTGTCCTCATCTCCGAACAGCACGCCGTCCCCATAGCGGCTGCTGTAGCCTGTTTCAAGGCGGGCCTGTCCGTCGAGACGGATACGACGCGAGGCTTTGCGCGCTTGCTTGAGCGCATGATTTTTCGCGGCTCCGCCGCGCGCCCCGCGGATCAGGCGTTGAAACAATTGCACGCGCTCGGAGCCATCGCCGAGGCTGATACTTCCTACGACGCCGCTTCTTATTCGCTCGTCGCGTCGCCCGAAAAACTTGGAAACGCGCTCGCTATCATGTCCGACCTTTTGCGCAACCCTTCGCTCGACGCGGCAGACATAAACCGCGAGGTCGCGCTTCTCATGGAAGAAGAAAAATTGAAATCCGCCGTCAGCGCGCCTGCGTCGCTGGGGATTTCCAGACTCGTCGAATCCTGTCTGCCTGAGATTCGATCCGTTGCAGGCGAATCGCTGCGCTCGACGACGAGAGATCAGATTGCGGAATTTCATCGCGCTCACTATCGACCTGAAAACCTCATCATCAGCATCGCCGGTGACATTACGACTTTCAACGCGCTGGTCGCCGTTCAGCAAATCTTCGGAGATTTCGTCACCGTTCAGCTTCCTCCCCCGCCGCCTCCGCCCGCAGATGCTCGCCCGAAGGATCAGAAAACGAGCGCGCCCGCTCAAGAGGTCGCTCAACCTGTCGCTGCGCCCCCGAAAACGGAAACGCCCCGTGTCGAAGAGCAGACGGCTTTGCGCTACAGCGCGGATCGCGTCGACGCAGGCGAGACAATCGTCAGTCTGGGCTATCGTGTGCCGGGGCTGAAATCGAAAGAGCGAGCTGCGATAGAAATGCTTGCGGCGATAGCTGCACGCGGAAGAGGCTCACGCTTCAATCGCGTCTTAGTCGACGAGCAGCAGTTGGCCACGAGCGTCGAGGCGGATTATTCCGCCTCGTCCGACGCGGGAATTCTCATTCTCCAGATGCGGCCCGCCGCGAGCCTCATCGATAAAGCCGAGTCGACTCTATTCAAAGAGATCGAGCGATTGCGGCGCGAGATTCCGGGCGAAGGCGAGATGGCGCGCGCACGCTCGCTGCTCGAAAAAAGATTCGTCGATGCGACGGGAAACTGTCTCGGTCGCGCGCTCTCGCTTGCACGCAATGAAGCGGCAGGCGGAGGCTATCGCGCTGCCGTAATCGATTACCGCAAGCTCATACGCGCAGTGGCGGCGGAAGATGTGCAGCGCGCCGCCGCAAAATATCTCATACTCTCGAACACAACCGTGCATGAAATGGAGCCTCCCACGTCTGCGCCGCGCACCTTCGATTCCGCGTCGTTTGCGAAGACCGCCGCGGCTTGGGCTGACGGGATAAATCAAGCGGTCGAGTCGAAAAGCGTTCGTCAGGCTGACAATGCTCCTTCGGTCGTCGTTCAGGCGGCTCCGGCAGCCGACGCAGACCTTGCCGCGCTCGAATCGCTTCAGCCGCTTGCCATCAGAGATTTTTCCACGCTCAACGGAACCCGGTCTTTCGTGCGCGAAGATCGCTCTTTGCCCGTCGTGACAATCGCGCTCCTGTTTATGGGCGGGCGAGTCGCGGAAAGCGATACGACATCGGGGCTGACGGAGTTGATGCTGCGGGCCATGCTTTACGGCACTCCGCGGCGATCTCGCGCTCAGGTCGCGCAGGATTTCGAACAACTCGGCGCGGAAGTCGAGGTCATAGATGAAGCGGATTTTTTCGGAGTGAGCATCAGCGCGCTCTCGCGCAATGCCGAGCGCGCGCTTCGAGTGGCCCGCGATCTCATCGAAGAGCCTGCCTTCAGAGATGAGGACATCGAGCGCGCCCGCTTCGCGCAGATCGAAGCGATCAGGCGCAATCGGCAATCGGCGACGGCGCGCTCGCGCGAGCTGATGTTTCAATCGCTTTATCCAACGCACCCTTACACCTATCCCTCGCACGGGCGCGAAGAAGTAGTGGCGAAACTCACTGCCGATCAGGTGCGCGAGTGGCATACGCGCACCATCAAGCGACAGCTTCCCGTTGCGGTCGTAGTAGGCGACACGCAGGGGTCGGCTCTCGTATCGGCGGTCATCGCCGAAGGCTTCCGCCGTCGCGACGTTGACAAGACGATTCAACTCAGAGTGCCGCAACCGGCGACGCCCGCTGAAAAAATCGAGCAGCGTCGCAGCCCTCTCTCTACGGCGGTGATCGGATTCGTCGGGCCTAAGAGGGACGCGACCGATCTGGTCGCGCTCGAAGTGATCGAAGCGTTGATGAACGGCGCGGGCGGGAGGGTGCAATCGGAGATGCGCGCAAGCGGAATCTTTGCGCGCGAAGCGAGTATGAAAACGGAATCGCTGCTCACGGCAGGCGCGATTTATTTTTCGCTTACGGTGTCGGCTGAAAACGAACAGCGCGCAAGAGAAAAGCTTCTCTCTCAGATCGATCTCGCGCGCATCGGCGATGAAGACGTGAGCGCGGCGCAAGCGATGGCCGTGACGAGGAAGATAGTCGAGTTGCAATCGCAGAAGGCGCGGGCGATGGCTTACGCGAGAGAAGTTTTTTATCAGCGCGATCCGAAAGCGGTCGATGGATTTTCGGAACTCGCATCGCGTGTGACTGCGGAAGAAATAAAGCGCGTCGCCGCCAGTTATTTCAAACCCCGAATGATTTATTCGGGGGTCGTCCGCGGCGCGGCTCGATAAGCAAAGATCGGACGTGGACACTCACGCATCGGGTCGTTTATTATTCGGCGGACGACGCCCCTGAACAATTTGAATCAACGGAATCGTCGAGATGCGCAGGCAGGTTGCGCACATCCTGAAATTGCGCGCAAGCTAGCGGCTTGCGCCACTATCGAACAAGGACTGATGATGATCGAAGCCGATCTCAACGGCAGTCAAAGCGACACCAGAATTCTTTTCCTCGGTCAGTGCCTTCAATACGGCTATGAAGGAGTCCGTCGCTATTCGACCTATCCGAATGTGGCGGCTTCCATACTCACGGCGCAGTTTCCCGCCTTCAGATTCAAGTTCGATTTCAAGTACCTGTATCATCCCACGGGACTAAAAGCCCTCCTTCAACATCGCCTGCCGCTGACCCGTCCCCGCATCGCAGTCATCACTCTGCCTGCGATGTTCGCGGCCACGCACTGGCGCGTCAACCGGATTTATCAGATCGCGCCTGAGCTTGTAGACACGGCGCGCACTTTCATGCGAAAGGTCGAAGCGAAGGTCAAAGGCGTGGCCACGACCGCGCTCGGTCGCGATACGCTCATCGATAAAACTTTCGCCGTGCAGCCTCCCTTGACTCTGGACAAGTATGAACGACTGGTCGAATCGGCTGTCTCTTACGCAAAGCAGATAAGCTCGTGCCGCCTGATGCTGCTGGGGCCGGGACATTTCAATGACGATACCCATGAAGATTATGCCGTTCACAGCCCTGAGCTTTGGGCGTCGGTAAACCACATGGTCGTGCGCGTGGGCGAGCGGCTCAACCTGCCTGTCATCAATATGCAGGAGGCGCTGGCCGAACACGGCGGCGAAGTTTTCATATCCAATAATCACAGGTTCAGCGAGTTCGGGCATGAGGTCGTGGGCCGCGAGGTCGCCCGCATGCTGGCCTCTGAGATAAGAATGCTTATGCTCGATCAATCCGCGATGGCGAATCTATGAAAGAAATCAAAACCCTATCGCAAGGGCGATTCATCGACGAATTGCTTTCGATCTTGCGCCAGCGCTCATTTCGCGACCCCCTGTTCGACGCGATGCGCACGGGTCGCCTGAGTCGTGACGGAGCGAAGACGTGGGCGTTGCAGGCGATGATAGTCGTCAGCCAGTTCACGCGGTTCATAAGCGCGATTCATGCAAACTGCCCGCACCGCGACGCGCAAGCCTTGCTGGCGGAAAATCTCTGGGAAGAACACGGACGCGGAGCCGAGGAGCGCGATCACCTGTCGCTTGCAAAGCGGCTGGCCAGGAGTTTGGGCGCAAGCGATGAAGAGATCAATCGAGCCGCGCCGTTTCCTGAAACCGCCGCCTACATCAATTATTGCCTGAAGGTGACGCACGACGGGTCATTCATCGAAGGCCTGACGGCGATAGGCGTAGGGATCGAGTATTACATCCCGAAATTTTTCGGCGCGCTTGCCGACAGCTTTCGCTCGCATTATGGTCTCACGCTTAGGGATGTCGAGTTCCTGTTGGTGCATGTCGGAGAGGATGAAGACCACGCAGCCCGCGCGCTGGAAGTGATCGAAGCTTATACGGATTCGAAGGAGATAAAAGAGAAAGCAAAACAATCTCTCGTCGGCGTCATCAAGGCCAAACGCCGCTTTGCCCAATCGCTCTATCAGAGATTAGAAGTCAGAAGCCAGAAGTCAGAAGTCAGAAGCCGGAATAAAACAACCGACCACTGACAACTGCCCACTATTCATACCTGAGCGCAACTATCGGATCTACGCGAGTGGCTCGCCGCGCGGGGATGTAACACGCCAGCAGAGCTACTGCTGCCATCAGACCGGAGACCAGGGCAAACGTCAGCGGGTCTGTTGCAGTCACCTCATAAAGCCGATTCGACACCAATCGCGTTACGCCCAGCGCCCCGGCGAGTCCTGTGGCTACGCCGATCAATGCCAGTATCATCCCCTGTCCGATGATGAGCTTGAGCACGTCCGATGCCTGAGCGCCGAGCGCTATGCGAACGCCTATCTCGCGCGTGCGCTGCGCCACTGCGTAGGACATCACTCCGTAGATGCCGACTGCGGCCAGCATCAAAGCGATAACAGAAAATATGCTCAATAAAAGCACATTGAAACGAGGGCGCGCGATCACATCCGAAAGCGCCTGATCCATAGTTGCCACACTCGATACCGCTGCATCCGAGTCGCTCGCCCACACAGCTTTTTGAGCCGCCTTCACTACCCTCTCAGGATCAGAAGCCGTTCGAATGACCACCATCACAGTCCCACGCGGGTTCTGCGCGTGCGGAACGTACATCTCGGTCTCCGCCTCTTCCTCCAATGAGTGGTGCCTGAGGTTTCCGACAACTCCGACAATCTCCCGCACGTTTCTGCCCCCGACGATCTTCCTGCCAATGGGGTCTGTGTCGGGGAAGTGGCGTCGGGCGAAGCCTTCGTTGATGATCGCAACTTGCGTAGCATCTCTTGTATCGCGTTCGGTGAAAGCGCGACCCGTGATGACTGGGATTTCCATTGTGTGGAAATAGCCAGGAGTGATGAGGCGGTACTCCGCCGTAGGCTCGCGCCCCGGATCAGACGGCTGCCCCTCGATCTCGAAGGTGACCCACATGTTGCTGCTCTGAACCATAGGCGGAGCGGAGATGACTGCAGCGCTTTGCACTTCGGGCAATCCCTGGATTCGCGCGAGAGTTTGTTCGTAGAAGCTGGCTACCCGCTGACGATCAGGATAGTTCGCATCCAGCAGCGACACTCGCATAGTCAGCAGATTCTTCGGGTTGAAACCGAGATCGACATTTTGCAATTGAATCAAACTGCGCATCAGCAAACCGGAGCCGACCAGAAGCACGATAGTCAGGGCTATCTCGACCACCACCAACGCCCCGCGAGAGCCTTGCCCGCGAGTCGCGCTGCGACCTCCTTCTTTTAGCGATTCGTTGAGGTTGATTCGGGTGGCCTGCCACGCCGGTACAAGGCCGAAGAAGAAGACCGTCAGTAAAGAAAGGCCAAGCGTAAAGCCGAACACTCGCCCGTCCAGACTAATTTCGTCCAGACGCGGAATATTTTTTGGAGCTATTGAAATGAGCAGGTCTATTCCCCACAAAGCGAGCAGGAATCCGACAGCCCCGCCTATGAGGGCCAGGACTAAACTTTCAGACAGCAGCAATCGCACGATCCGCCACGCGGATGCGCCGAGCGCCGAACGAATCGACATCTCTTTTTCGCGAGTCACTACGCGCGACAGCAGCAGATTGGCCACATTGGTGCAGGCTATCAGCAGCACCAATCCCGTTGCGCATTGCAGCAGGATGAGCGCCCATCGAATGCTGCCCGTGGCGTGCTCATGCAATGGCACCAGATTCACACCGCGATCTGTATTGGTGGTCGGATAAGCCTGCTCCAGTTGGCGCGCGATGGTTGTCATGTCCGATTGAGCCTGATCTATAGTGACGCCCGACTTCAGTCGCCCCATAACTCTCAGGTGATGCCTCCCGCGATTGTTGTCGGCGGCATTGATCACGAGCGGCACCCAAATCTCTGCGCGATAATTAATGAAAAGTTCGGATTGACGAAAGCCCGGTCTCAATACCCCGATCACCGTATGAGAATGATTATCCAGCTTGATCGTCCTGCCGATTATGTTTGCGTCTCCGCCGAATCGCTCCTGCCAGAAGCTATGACTTATGACCACGACGTAACGCTTGTCAGGTTGATCTTCTTCCGACGAGAATGTTCGGCCCAGTTGCGCATCGACGCCAAGCAAAGAGAAGTAATCGGGCGTGACCTGCATACCGAAGACTTCGGTCGTCTCGCTCGTTCCCGTCAGCGAGTAACCCCAAAGATTGATTGCACTCAATCCCTCAAAGCTCTGAGCCTGTTTTTTCCAGTCGAGAAAATTATTCGGCGAGGCTGATCCGCTGGCCGTTTCGTCCGGTTGATAGGTCTCCCATACCTGAACCAGGCGCTCAGGCTCTTTGTAAGGCAGAGGTCGCAGCAGGATCGAGTTGACGATGCTGAAGATTGCTGCGTTGAGGCCGACCCCGGCAGCCAGAGTGATTATTGCAGCCATCGTAAAGCTTGGCTTCTTGGCGAGCATCCGAAAGCTGTATCGCAGGTCTTGTAGGAAGGTTTGCATTATTCACCTCTTTGGTAAAGCGACCGTGTCCCCGTATCTTCGCGTCTCATTCATAGCGAAGCGCGACTATCGGATCGACTCTGGTCGCTCGCCGCGCGGGCAGGTAACAGGCCAGCATCGCCACTGCCAGAAGCAGCGCGGATACGAAAACGAAAGTCAGCAGATCGGTCGCCGTCACGCCGTAAAGCAGATTCGACATCAATCGCGTCAGCGCGAACGATGTCGCAAGCCCCGCTCCGACTCCCACTGCGGTCAGCAGAAATCCCTGCCTCGCTACGAGCCTCAACACGTCACCTGGCTGCGCTCCGAGCGCGAGGCGAATGCCTATCTCGCGCGTGCTTTGCGTCACGATGTAAGACATCACTCCGTAAATTCCTACCGACGCGAGCGCAAGCGCAAGCGTGGCGAAAATGACGAGCAGCGCCATTTGGAATCTCTGACGAGAGAGCGATTCCGACATCACTTCTTCCATCAGGCTCGCGCTCGCTATGGGTTGATCGGGGTCTATGATCGAAACTTCATTGCGAATCGCCCCGACCAGATTCGTCGGATCGGTCGCGGCCCGCACGACCAGATAACGTGGCCCGAAATTGGGAAGCTGCGCATAAGGCATGTATGCCTGCGGCGGAGGATCGGCTCCGGGAGCCAATTGTACGTCTTTAACCACGCCCGCGACCGTGAGCCACGGATTTTCCGGCACTCCCATCTTCAATCGTTTTCCGACAGCCTCTTGATCAGGCCACACCCTTCGAGCCATCGCTTCATTTATCATTATCACGCCCGCCTTGTCCTTCGTGTCCGAGGCGGTGAACGCGCGGCCTCTCAAGATCGGGATGCCCATCGTGTGAAAATAATCAGGGCTTATCATTGTGGGGATGGCGTTGAAAAATTTAGGCTGCGGCTCGTGATCGGTGATGTATCTCATCTCTCCCATCGCGGTCTTCATCGGCAGTACGTTGACGACTCCTGCGGATTCGACTCCCGCTAAAGCCTCGACTCGCGCGATCAACTGATCATAAAAAGCTGCGCGCCGAGTGGTGTCGGGATATTTGGAATAAGGCGGGTAGACTTCCATCGTCAGCAGGCTTTCGCTTCTGAATCCGGGATCGATGTTCTGCAATCTGAGAAAGCTGTTGAGCATCAATCCCGCGCCGATCATCAGCACAAGAACGAGCGCGACTTCGGCCACGACGAGCAGGCTTCGCAGGCGCTTGCTTCTGCGCGCTCCCGAATCCCGACTGCCTTCTTTCAAGGTTTCATTCAACGCGAGTTTTGTGGCCTGAAGCGCGGGCGCGAGACCGAAGAAAAGCCCCGTGAGAATCGATATGAGAAACGTGAAGCCAAGAACTCGTGCGTCGATTGAAACGTCTCCGGCCTGAAGTATGCTCGCGGGCATCATCGATTTCAGTGCCTCCACACTCCACAACGACATCAGAAATCCTGCCGCGCCGCCAGCCAGAGAGAGCAGAAGGCTTTCAGTGAGCAGTTGTCGAACGATTCGCCATCGCCCTGCGCCGAGAGCCAGACGAATGGCGATTTCTCTCTGACGACTTGCAGCGCGAGCCAGCATCAGGTTTGCGACGTTGGCGCAGGCGATCAGCAAAACGAAAGCGGTGGCTGCAAGCAGTATAACCAGCGCGAGGCGAATGCCGCCGAAGAAGTGTTCGCGCAACGGATTGATCCTCGCTCCGAGGTTTCCATTGGTCGCAGGAAATTGTTCTTCGAGGCGGGCCGCGATAGATGCCATTTCAGCGTCAGCCTGTTCGTATGAGACTCCGGGTTTGAGTCTCGCGATGACTCGAAGGTAATGCGCCGCGTTGCGCTGTCTGGCCGCTTCCATGCTCATCGCCGTCGGCACCCACAGATCGATTTCTTTGGAAGGGAACTGAAATGAAGCGGGCATCACGCCGACGATCTTTACCGGGTATGTGTCGAGGTTGAGTTGTTTGCCTATGATATCGGGGTCAGAGCCGAAGCGACGTTTCCACAATCCATGGCTTATGACTGCGGGGCCGAGACCTCCGGCCTCGGTCGCTTCTTCGGGAAGGAATATGCGACCCCGCTCCGCGTCTACGCCGAACAGGTGCAGGAAATTATCCGCCGAGTAAACTCCCTCGATCTTTTCCGGGTCGCCGCCTCCGGTGAGCGTGAGAGGTTGAGAGACGTAATAAGTCATGTCTTCGAAGCTTTGATTCTGTTCTTTCCAGTCGAAGAAATTCGCGGGCGTGACAGGGTTCTCAAGCTTTCCGACATTGCGAAACGTCTCCCACACGGCCACCAGCCTTTCAGGGTTTTTATAGGGCAGCGGTCGGATCAGTACTGCGTTGATGACGCTGAAGATGGCGGTGTTCGCTCCTATGCCGAGCGCGAGAGCGATCAGCGCGACGATAGTAAATCCCGGCTGACGGATGAGCAGTCGCGCCGCATAGCTCACGTCTTTGATGAATGTTTCCATAGTCCCCCTGATGAGGTGACAGGTGACAGGGAACAGGTGACAGAGAAGAAACTGAATCCCTGTCACCTGTCACCTGTTCCCTGTCACCTATTCATAACGAAGCGCGATTATCGGATCGACTCGTGTCGCCCGTCGCGCTGGCACGAAACAGGCTGCAAACGTGGTAGCCAGCAACAGCATAGAAATGACAACGTATGTTGCCGGATCGGTTGCGGTCACGCCGAAGAGCAGGCTATCGAGCAATCGGCTCAGGGCGAAGGCTCCGACGAGTCCTATCGCGAATCCGATGATCGTAAGCGTCAATCCATGCCCGACCACGAGTTTGAAGATATCGCGCGATTGCGCGCCGAGGGCTATGCGAATGCCGACTTCGTGAGTGCGTTGGCTGACCAGATAAGAAATCACGCCGTAAAGTCCTATGACCGCAAGCAGCATGCCCATCGCCGCGAATGCGCCCAGCAGCACGGTATAAAAACGCGGTTGCGCGACTGAATCGCCGAGCCGCTGATCCATCGTCATCACGCTATCGATGACTACTCTGGGGTCTGTCTCAAGAATCTGATTGCGAGCCGCTGCTATCAAATTCAACGGATCAGATGATGAGCGAATCGCCAGCGAGAGGAAAGAGTCAGGGTTCTGGTTGAACGGGTAGTAGAGAGCCGAAGCAGGCTCGCGGTTGTATTGCTTTATATCCGTTACCACGCCAATGACGATTGGCCGCTGATCTTTTTTCCAGCCCCAGAGCAGTCGTTTGCCAATCGCATCCTCACCCGGCCATGCCTCGCGCGCCATGTGTTCGCTGACGACGACTACCGGCTGAGTCTGGGCTGTGTCCGCGTCGGTGAAGAGACGGCCTCTTACAAGTCGGATTCCCATGGTTTGAAAATAATCGGGCGTTGCAAAGCGCGGCTCGATCTTTATCTGCGCATCAGGGTCTCCCGCTATCGGCCCTTCGAGCATCTTGCTTCGTTTATTGCTTTGACTCGAAGCCTCGACCGTCGGCAGTGATTCTACAAAAGCGGCATCTTTCACGCCGGGCAGGCTTCGCACTCGCTCAAGAACCTGATCGGCGAAGGCTGTCTGCTCTGCCTGCTTTTCCCGCGCGAGCATTCTCATCTCCATGCTTAAAACGTTTTCCGGGTTGAATCCGATATCGACACTTGTCACGCGGATGAAGCTGTTGATCATCAGCCCCGCGCCGACCAGAAGCACCACGGCAAGGGCGACCTCAGCGATGACGAGCAGATTGCGAAAGCCTCCAATCGAGCGGCTCACTGTTATCGCGCCTGATTTGAGAGTCGTGTGCAAATCGACCTTCGAAGCCTGAAGCGCGGGCAGAAGGCCGAAGAGGATGCCTGTGAAGAGCGACGCCGCAAGCGCGAAGAGAAACACTTTCCAGTCAAGGCTTATCGCTTCCATGCGAGTCATCCATTTCGGCGTAAGCCACACGATAACCTGCATCGACCACATCAGGAGCAACAATCCCAAAGCGCCGCCAGCAAGCGAGAGCATTAGGCTCTCTGTGAGCATCTGCCTCATCAATCGGGGGCGGCTGGCTCCGAGTACGCCGCGAATGGCGATCTCCTTTTGTCGCCCCACGCCATGCGCGAGTAAAAGATTAGCCACGTTGACGCAGGCTATGAGCAAAACGAAGCCGACAGCGCCGAGCAGTATGAGCAAGGGCTTTTGCGCATCGCCGACGAAAAATTCCTTCAGATCGACTGCGCTCAAAGCAAAATCGTCAGGAAGTTTGACCGCGTTGGAAGACTGGCCGACGTTTTGTCTGATGCGCTCTGCGATTACGTCAAGCTCTGTTCGAGCCTGCGCTAGGGTCGCAGCAGGTTTGAGTCGCGCGATTATTCTGAGCCAGTTTACGTTTCCGGCTGTCAGCATACGAGGGCTGGGATTTAACGTCGTCCAGAATTCGATTTTGGGGATTTCAGGTATAAGATCGAATTTCAAATCGGGCGGCATCACGCCGATGATTTCAACCGTCTCTTTGTCGGCAGTGATCGTTTGACCGACTATCGCAGGGTCGGAGCCGAAGCGACGTTGCCACAGACTGTGACTCAAAATAACGAGCCTCGGTTTATTCGGCTCATCCTCGCCCGGAAGGAACGTGCGCCCCATCGCAGGCGCGACGCCTATGACGGAGAAGAAATTGCTCGTCACTCTCGACCCTAAAACCGCTTCCGGCCCTTCGGGGCCGTCTAAGGTGAGGCGATGGTAAGCGAAAGCCGTCACGCTGTCGAAAGACTCGCACTGCTCGCGCACGTCGCCGAAGACCGGATAAGAATAAACGGACACAGCATCATCTGTAGAAGGAGTGCGCTGAATCATCACCAAACGATCCGGCTCATGATAAGGGAGAGGCCGCAGGAGAAAGGCGTTGACCACGCTGAAGACAGCCGTGTTCGCGCCTATTCCAAGCCCCAGAGTCAGAATCGCAATAACTGTAAACCCCGGTTTCCTGCTTAACAGCCGCAGGGCATAGCGCAAATCCTGTAACAACGTCCTCATAGTTTTCCTCCAGTCAGGAGTCAGGAGTCAGAAGTCAGGGGTCAGAAGTCAGAAGTCAGAAGTCAGAAGTCAGAAGTCAGGAGTCAGAATAAAACAGCCGACCACTGAAACTGAAAACTGAAAGTAACTACTCACCCGCTTTCGTCCCGTAGGGACGGTTGATTGTAGGCAGGTTCTTCAGAGCCTGCGCTATTCGTGTCTGAGCGCGACAATAGGATCGACTCTGGTCGCTCGTCGCGCTGGCAGATAGCAGGCAGCGATGGCCACCGCGCCGAGCAAAACCGTTATAACAGCGAATGTCACGGGGTCGTTCGGGCTGATGCCGAACAGCATGAATTTCATGAACCGCGTAGCGACAATCGCCCCCGCAATTCCTAATGCCATGCCTGAAGCAGTCAGCGCCGCGCCATGTTTGAGCATGAGTTTCAGCACATCCTTCTGATCGGCTCCCAGAGCCATTCTTATGCCTATCTCGTGCGTGCGCTGAGTGACCGAATAACTCATCACGCCGTATATCCCGACTGAAGATAAAATGAGCGCGACGAAAGCGAACACGCCGAGAAGCGACATGGCGAAACGCTGCTGGCCGATGGTTTCAGAGACGATTTCATCCATTCCCCGAATGCTGAAAACCGGAAGGTCCCCGTCTATCGAGCGAACCTGATCGCGCACCGATTCAGCGAGCGAAGCCGCGCTTGAAGCGGCGCGAACTGCATACGAGAACCCGACGCTCGGAACCTGAAAGATCGAGCGATACAACTGCGGCTTGTTCTCTGCGTCAAGGCTCTCCATCTTCACATCCCCCACGACTCCTATTACGCTCAGCCACGGCGCGGTCGATTGCGCGCCTCCCAATCTTATGCGCTTACCCAATGGGTCTTCGCCGTGGAAAAATTTTTCGGCGAAAGTTTTGCTCACGACCGCCACGTTCGGCGCTTTATCGTCATCCTGCTCGGCGAAGACACGACCATTCAATAACTGGATGCCCATAGTCTTGAAATAATCGGTACTGGCGACGAAAGATTGAGCCGTGTTGATCGAATCCGACAGAGGCCGACCTTCGACGGTGAATGTCGTGTTCGGGCGACCCCCGCCCATAGGCAGCGCGTTTACGATCCCGACCGATTCGACTCCGGGCAATGCTTTGATTCGCTCAAGCGATTGTCGATACAGAGCGAAGCGGGCGGCGGGGCGGAAATAAGGGCCGGCTTCGCGGTTGTTGGGTTGAGGCAGCCACACCCGCGCCGTCACCACGTTTCGAGCGTCGAAGCCCGGATCGACATTATTCAATTCGCGAAAGCTGCGAATCAAAAGAGCGGCTGATATGAGCAGCATCATCGCGAGCGCGAATTCGGAAACCACGAGCAGATTGCGCACACGATTGCGCCGCGCGCTTCCCGCGAGTCCGCGACCGGCGTCCTTGAGCGTCTCCTGAAGATTGGGATTCGATGCCTGAAGCGCAGGCACAAGCCCGAACACAAGCCCTGTGGCAAGCGAGACGGCAAGCGTGAAGATCAACACCCTTGCATCGATGCCGATATCGCCCAGGCGCGCGAGGTTCGCCGGACTCAGTTTCACAAACGCACCGACGCCCCAGACGGCGACTGTGAGTCCGAGACCTCCGCCCACGAGAAAGAGCAGAGCGCTTTCGGTCATCATCTGTCGGATGAGACGAGCGCGACTCGCGCCCAACGCCTTGCGAATGGCGATTTCTTTCTGACGCGCCGAGGCTCGCACGAGCAGAAGATTGGCGACATTGGCGCAGGCTATGAGCAGAACCAACCCGACGGCTGCGAGCAGTATGAGCAACGCCGGACGAACGCGCCCGACCAGCCCGTCCTGAAGCCCCAGCGCCTGCGGCGACCAGCCCGCCTGCTCGGTGTAATCCTGCGGATAATCTTTTCTGAGTTCGGCGGCAAGCGTATCGAGACGCGCCTGAGCTTCTTCGACCGTCACGCCTGACCGGAGCCGCGCGATTGCGCCCGCAAGCTGGCGAGAGCCTCGCGGCGGATTGTTGAAGGGCGCGGCTGTCCACCCGGCGGGACACCACGCCTCGACTTCGGTTTGAATCACTCGCCCCGGATGGCGAAAGCCCGCACTCATCACCCCGATTATCGTGCAGAGGTCGTTATCGATCATGACCCTCTTTCCGATTACATTCGGGTCGCCTCCGAAACAACGCTTCCACAATCCATGGCTGATGACGGTCGCTTCGCCGATGCCCGCGTGATAGTCCCCCTCGTCAAGCACGCGCCCGATTTGCGCCTTCGCTCCGAGAAGCGAGAAGTAATTGACATCGACGAGCAATGTCTCGATTCTTTCGGGCTGATCGCCGCCCGTGAGGTTCGCGTTGATCGGATAAAGGCCGCTGATCTGGTCGAACACGCCTGCGCGGTCGCGAAAGTCGAACAACTCAAGCCCGCTTATTCCAACGTCGGTGAGGTTGAGTTTTTCCAGATCAGCCGTCACCTGAACGAGTTGTTCGGGGCGATGGAAGGGAAGAGGGCGCAACAGAATGGCGTTGACCACGCTGAAGACTGCGGTGTTCGCGCCTATGCCAAGCGCGAGAGTGAGGACGGCGATGGCCGTGAACGCCGGTTTTTTCAGAAGCATTCGGAAGGCGAAGCGTAGGTCTTTCATGTTTTTGCCCTTCGTCGAAAATCAGGAGTCAGGAGTCAGGAGGTGACAGGGAACAGGTTACAGCGGACAGGCGGGAAATCTTCGGCCCTGTAACCTGTAACCTGTTCCCTGTCACCTACTCGTACCTGAGCGCGACCATAGGATCGACCCGTGTCGCTCGTCGCGCTGGCACGAAACAGGCTCCCAGAGCCACTATCGCCAGAAACACCGATACGCCCGCGAATGTCGCCGCGTCAGTCGCGCCTACGCCGTAAAGCAGAGCCGACATCAATCGAGTCAACGCGAAGGCGAAAGCGAGACCCGTCGCGACTCCAATCGAGGCGAGCATCACCCCGTGTCTCATCACGAGCCTAAGCACGTCCGAGCGCCGCGCGCCCAGAGCCAGTCGCACGCCGAATTCGTGTGTGCGCTGCTCTACCGCATAACTCATCACGCCGTAAATTCCTACCGATGCGAGCGCAAGGCCCAGCACTGCGAATATGCCGAGCAGCGTCATGTAAAATCGCTCGCCGGAAATCGTCCGCGCCACGATCTGCTCCATCGAACGGATGCGCTTGAGCGGCAATGCCGGATCGACGGCTGTCATTTCTCTCTTCACTGCCGCCGCAAGCGTCATCGGATCACTCGTAGTTCTTATGGCGAAATCCGCGCCTGCCCATTGCCTCAGTTGCAGCATCAATTTGGTGGGAACCTGAGCGGCAGGGACGAAGAACGACGGCATCGCTCGATCAGTGAGGTTGAATTTTTCGGTGTCTCCCACGACGCCGACTATCTTTTTCGGCTCAGGGTCTCCGAACTCGCCCATCGTGCGCGCGATGAAAACCTGTTTGCCCAGAGGATCGGTGTCGGGGTAATACTCGCGCGCAAGCGCGCTATTGATGATAACCACCCCTTCCGCGCCCTCCGAATCTGTCGCCTCGAACTCGCGTCCCGAAGTGAGAGGGATTTTCATGGCGCGAAAATAGTCGGGCGTGATCATTCGATACTGAACGGCCACGATATCCGTCTTGCCTTCGAACTCGACCGGCAGATTCAATCCTGAATCCAGAGGCACGCCGCTCGTCACCGAAGCCGCCTCGACTCCGGGCAATGATTTTATTCGCTCCAAAGCGCGTTCATAAAACTGAGACACTTTCGCCGTAGAGTCGTACTGCGCGCCGCTTGGCGATACCTGAAAAGTCAGAACGTTGCGCGCATCGAACCCCGTCTCGACCCGCGTCAGGTTTGCGAATGTGCGAATCATCAGACTCGCGCCGACAAGGAGCACCAGCGACAGGGCGATCTCCGTGACGACGAGCGCGCTTCTCATCCTTCCGCGGCTCGCGCCTGCTATGCCTTTGCCTGAAGTTTCTTTGAGCGCGTGGTTGACGTTGATGCGAGAGATTTGAAGCGCGGGCGCGAGACCGAAGATCAATCCCGTGATGATTGAAGTCGCCAGAGTGAAAGCCAGCACGTTCTGATCGAAACTGATTTCCGCTGATCGCGGAATCAATCCCTGGGGAATGATCGAGCCTAAAGCGTCCGTCCCCCAGAGCGCGAGCAGCAGCCCCGCGCCTCCTCCCGCGACGGCAAGCATCAGGCTTTCGGTGAGAAGTTGTCGCGCGAGTCGCGACCATCGCGCGCCCATCGCCTGACGAATAGCCATCTCGCGGTGACGCGCCGATGCGCGAGTCATTTGCAGATTGGCGACATTTGCGCACGCTATAGCCAGCACGAAGCTGACCGCGCCGAGCAGCATCCACAGCGTCGGGCGAATGTCGCGGACTAGCAGTTCTCTGTAGCCCGCGATGCCCACGCTTTCGCGTTCCTGCATTCCCTTCGGAAACTGCGCGCGATACTTTTCGCCGACGAGTTTCATTTCGGCGCGCGCCTGTTCCTGACTCACGCCGGGTTTCACGCGAGCGATGACCGAGCAGTTGTAGCCGCCCTGCTGTATGCCCTGCGCCGCGCGCAGCGAGACGAAAACATCCGCATCGGGAACGAATCTGAAATCCGCGGGAAGCACGCCGATGATGGTATGAGGTTGGCTGTCGAGCGAGATGGTCTGGCCGATCACCGCGTCATCAGTGAAGCGACGACGACGGAGATGATCGCTGATGATGGCGACTTTTTCTCCGCCGGGACTGTCTTCCTGTTCGGTGAAGGCGCGGCCACGGGGACTGACGCCCAGCGCGCGGAAGAAATCAAATGACACACGCATTCCGGTGACATACTCCGCCTCGCCTTCGCCCGAAAGATTGAATCCTGCGATTGACTGATAGCCCGCCATCGCTTCGAAGGACTCGCTGTTGTCGCGCCAGAAGAGAAATTTCTTTTCGGTGGTTCTGTTGATATCGTCGCCCGTGTAGCTTCGGCCCACGCTCACTATACGTTCAGGCTCAGGGTAGGGCAGGGAACGAAGCAGCACGGAATTGACCACAGTGAAGATGGCGGTATTCGCGCCTACTCCAAGCCCCATCGTGATAATAGCGATCAGTGTGAACGCAGGTTTTTTCAGAAGCATCCGAAACGCATAGCGCAGGTCTTGCAGCAGGCTCTCCATGATTTCCCCCTTGATGAGTAATGGGTGATGGGCTGAGAAGATATACTCGCCCCCATCACCCCTTCTTGCTATCCCCTATCCCCTATCACCTATTTGAGTGCGCCTCCTCCGTCGCGTACCTCGGAGTGACGCCGAGAGTGTTAAACAAAAACGAATAGATGTCCGCCGTCTGCTCGATGGCCTTCGCGGTGCTGCTCGCGCCGTGACCGGATTTAGTGTCGATGCGAATCATCACGGGGTTTTCCTTGCTGGCTTTCTCCTGAAGAGTCGCCGCGTATTTGAAAGAATGAGCCGGTACTACGCGATCATCATGATCGGCGGTGGTGATGAGCGTGGCCGGATACTTCACGCCTGCTCGAATGTTGTGCAGGGGCGAGTAAGCGTGGAGCGCCTTGAACTCTTCAGCGTTATCGCTCGATCCGTAATCGGCTATCCACGCCGCGCCGATTGTGAATTTGTGAAAGCGCAGCATGTCCATCACACCTACCGCCGGAACTGCTGCACGGAACAGTTCGGGCCGCTGATTGATGACCGCGCCGACGAGCAATCCGCCGTTCGAGCCGCCATTGACGGCCAAGCGCGCCGATGAAGTGTACTTGTTCGCTATTAGCCATTCAGCCGCCGCGATGAAATCGTCGAACACGTTCTGCTTTCTGAGTTTGGTTCCGGCTTCGTGCCATTTCTCGCCGTACTCGCCGCCGCCGCGTATGTTGGCCGAGGCATAAACGAAACCCTGTTCGAGAAGGGCGAGGCGAAGCGGACTGAAACCGGGCGAGGTGGTGACGTTGAAACCGCCGTAGCCATAAAGCAGCGTGGGGTTCTGGCCGTCGAGCTTGATCCCTTTTTTGTAGACCAGAAACATCGGCACGCGCGTCCCGTCTTTGCTTGTGTAGAAGACCTGTTTGGTTTCGTAATCGGTCGGCCTGAAGCCCGAAATCTCAGGCGCGCGGAAGAGCGAGGTTTTTCGCGTACTGATGTCATAGCGGAAAATGGTCGGCGCGTAGTTGAAGGAACTGAATGTGTAGAAAACGAATTTGTCATCCCGCTCGCCGCCGAATCCTCCGGCTGAACCGGGGCCGGGCAATCGCACTTCGTTTTCCATCCGCCCGTCGAGGCTGTGAACATAAACCCGCGTGGTGACATCTTTGAGATACACGGAAAAGAGTTTTCCTCCTGAGACGGTTGCATACTGAAGCGGATCGGGCTTTTCGGGAAGTATCGTCTTCCAGTTCTTCTCATCCGGGTTTTTCGGATCGAACAAAATGACTTTGCCGTTGGGCGCGTTCTTGTCGATTTGAATCAGGAACGTATCGCCGACATTGTCGACTACGCCGAAGCTGTCATCGCCTATGTCGGCGACGATGGGCGTGAAGTTCTTCTCGCCCTTCGAGAGATCGCGATAGAAAAGCGCGTTGCCTTTTTTGCCCTTGCCGCTTTCGCTGATCGAGAGAATCGCGAACCGCTCGTCTTCAGTCGTGCCGACGCCGAAAAAGCGATAGGGGTTGGCTTTGTCTTCATAAACGAGTTCGTCTTCCGACTGATGAGTGCCTACGCGATGAAAATAGACCTTCATGAATTCGTTTTTGGAAGAAAGCTCGCGCCCCTTTTCGGGCGCGTCGTATCGATTGTAATAAAACCCGTTGCCGAGCCAGGAAGCGCCGGAGAATTTGATCCATTTCAGGTTGTCGGCGAGAGTCTTTTTCGTCGCCACTTCCATCACGAAAAATTCCTGCCAGTCCGAGCCGCTTTTCGATACGCCGTAGGCCGCATACTTTCCGTCTTTCGACAGCGAGAAGGCTGTGAGCCGTGCTGTGCCGTCTTCGGAAAATTTATTCGGATCGATAAGGACTTCCGCCTTACCGTCGAGACCTTTCTGAACATAGAGGACGCTTTGATTTTGCAGCCCGTCGTTTTTGCTGAAGAAAAAGTTTTCGCCTTTTCTGAAAGGCTGCCCGTACTTGGGATAATTGTAGAGCTTTTCCAATCGTTCTTTGACCTTCGCGCGATAAGGGATACTGCCGAGATAAGCGAAGGTGACTTTGTTTTGCGCTTCGACCCAGCGGGCCGTCTCCTCGGAGTTATCGTCTTCCAGCCAGCGAAAGGGGTCAGCGACCTTGACGCCGTGGTAGGTATCGGTGTGGTCGACTTTTCTGGTCATCGGATATTGAATTTGCTGCGCAACGGCCTGAAATGCAAGCATAGCGAAGACCAGCGATACTGAAACGAGAGAAGCGAACAGAGAGCGTAGGTTTTTCATATCGATTCCTCCTGAATGTATTGCGGGCTGATTATCTGCCGGAAAGATCAACCGCCTCGTCCCTATGATAATACGCGCGCCGCGAATCGACTAATCAGTATCGTCCGAGTTCTCTCACTTTTCATTCGTACCTGAGCGCCACCATCGGGTCTACTTTCGTCGCCCGCCTCGCCGGGATGTAGCACGCAAGCAGAGCTACTGCGACCAGCAACGCTGGCACAAGGGCAAATGTAAGTGAATCAGTGGCGCTGACCTCGAAAAGCATGCTCTCAAGCAGTCGGGTAACGGCAACTGCCCCGCCGAGGCCCACCGCGACGCCCGTAATCGCCAGCCCCGCGCCCTGCTTGATGACCATCCCGATAATGTTGGAAGTCCGAGCGCCGAGCGCCACCCTGACGCCTATGTCGTGCGTCTGCTGACCTACTGAATAAGAGATCACGCCGTAGATTCCCATAGTAGCGAGTAGCAACGCGACCGCAGCAAAGACGCCTATCAAAAGGGCCGGGTATCGCCGCAGGAAAGTCGCGGGCGAGACGGCTATCATCTCTTCCATCGTGCGAACGGTGAACAAAGTGATATCCGGCTCCATAGAACGAAGTTCGCTTCTGACGGCTGCGGCGAGACTTGTCGGTTCAGAGCCTGTGCGCACAACAAGGCTCATCGTAAGAGAAGGGTCTTGTTGAAAGTGATAATAGATGACCGGCTTTATCTCATCGTCGAGGCCCGTTATTTTCACATCGCCAACGACTCCGACTATTTCAATCGGCGGCGCATCGAAACCGGTAAACTTCACGCGGCGACCCACTATGTCGCGGCCCGGCAGGACTCGATCCGCGAGTGTTTTGTTTACGACTACCGCTACCGGCGCGTTCGCCGTGTCGCGTTCATCGAAGTGACGGCCTTTGATGAGAGGTATGCCCATCACTCGAAAATAGTTCGAACTGACATCGCGAATGTTCGATTCAATCTCTTCTCCCGGCGGCGGAACAGGTTCGCCCTCGACATAAAACCGCGTCGTATTGCCCCCGATCAGAGGGAGTATGTTGACCGTACCCGCGCCCGTAACGCCCGGCAGCGATTCTATGCGCTGCGCGAGTTGTTTGTGGAAATCTATCACCTGACTGGCCTCAGTGAATTTCCCTGAAGGAAGCGAGACGGTCATCGTCAGGAGGTTTTCCGTTTTGAATCCCGGATCGACCTCCAGGAGCTTATTGAGGCTCCTCATCATCAGCCCCGCGCCGACGAGCAGCACGAGCGCAAGGGCGATCTCCGTGATGACGAGCAGGCTCCTGAGGCGATTGCGCGACGAGGAGGACGAAGCCCTGCCGCCTTCTTTCAATGCTTCTGTCAGGTCGGCCTTGGAGGATTGGATCGCGGGCGCAAGTCCGAATAATAATCCCGTCATTATCGATAATCCGGCGGCAAAAATGAGTACGCCTGAATCGAGACTCAGCCCTTTCAGATAAGGCATCGTATTCAACTGCTGTTCGGGAATGGCGGCGACAATCGCTTCGACTCCCCACAGGGCGATGAGCAGGCCGATCACCCCGCCGACTATAGACAGCAGGAGGCTTTCGATCAGGAACTGGCGGACCATTATCCATCGTCCGGCTCCGAGAGCAGCGCGAATGGCTATCTCCTTGCGCCTCGCCGTAGAACGAATCAGAAGGAGATTTGCGACGTTGGCGCAGGCAATCAACAGAACGAATCCTACAGCGGCAAACAGAACGAAGAGAACAGGCTTGACATCGCCTACGACCTCCTCTTGCAGCGGGACAAGGATGATACCCGTACCCGCGTGAGACTGGTTGTGTTGCTGTTCGATTCGCGCTCCTATCGCGCTCATCTCGGCCTGTGCCTCTTCTAGGGTCACATGGTCATTGAGCCGCGCGATCACATTGGTTCCGTGCATGAAGCGGCGAGACAGTTGCGCCTCGCTCGGTTGATATGACCGCCACAGGTCGGCATTTCTGAGGGCGAATTGAAAGTTCGGCGGGAGGACTCCCACTACCGTGTGATTATTTCCGTTGAGCGTAAGCGACTGGCCGAGGATGGCAGGGTCGCCGCCGAACCTGCGCTGCCAGAAGCCATAAGTAAGAACGGTGACGCGCTCTGCTCCGGGTACGTCTTCGCCGGACTGAAATGTGCGCCCTATGAGTGCTTCAACTCCGAGGACAGAAAAGAAGTTGGCTGTGGCCACAGGCGACGCCACTCGTTCCGGGTCGCCCAGCCCGGTCATCGTGGCCATACCTCCCGTGTAAGCCGCCATCGCCTCGAACGACTCGTTGTTTTGCCAGTCCTGGTAATCGGGATATGAAGCTTCGCGCCGATTGTAGTCTTTCTGCGGAGTCATCTCCCAGAGGTGAAAGAGGCTGTCAGGGTCTTTATAAGGAAGCCCCTTGAGGAGGGCAGCGTCGACGACTGTGAAGATCGCAGTATTGGCTCCTATGCCTAAGGCCAGAGTCAGTACGGCAATGGCGGTAAACGCTGGTTTCTTCATCATCATCCGAATTCCATATCTCAGGTCTTGCCAAAGTGTGTTCATAGCCCTTCCTCAGAAGCCAGGAGTCAGAATGAAACTACTGCCTGCCGACCACTATTCGTATCTGAACCCAACCAAACGAAACCGAATCAAGCCTTGCCGGAGTGCAGATCAAATCGAGTGCCATTGAGGAGAGAATCGTAAATTGTTAAATGCTTCGATTTGAGCGGAAGATCGACAGCGTTCGGGTCATTTCGTGTGTGCGATAGTGGGACTCCTGATTCCCACTATCGAGAAGCGAAGGCGGGCTTTGATAATAGCTTCAGGATGGATAGGACAATTGAGGAAAAACCGGGGCCGACTCTCCGGCCCCGTCCCGGCATCGCGGTTGAATTCGCCAATTCTAATTCTGCGCGCGGGCTCAGTTCCATCGCAGTTGAAGCGCGAGCGCGAGGAATGCCATCTCATCGGCGCGCGATTCTATAACCTGCTCATCTGTCGCTCCGAGGCTGTGTCCCGCGCCCCAGATCACCTTCAGCAGCGCGGGATTCGGACACGCCTGAGCCGATTGCATGGCCGCAGCGAATTTGTACCCGTGCAAGGGAGTGGCTGTTTCGTCGCGCTCGCCGACTCGAATCAAAACGGGCGGATAACACTGCCCGTGCTTTACGTTGTGATAGGGCGAATAAGAGAGAAGGACTTTGAACTCGTCCGCGTTCGCAACCGAGCCGAATTCCTCGCTCCATGTCCTCGCCGCGCCGAATCGCTCATAGCGAAGCATGTCGAGCACGGGAATATCGATTAGCGCGGCCCCGAAAAGTTCAGGTCGCTCGATTATAGCTGCTGCTGCCAGCGACCCGCTCGCGCTCCCGCCGTTGGCCACTAGCTTCGACGCGGAAGTGTATCTATTAGCTGTTAGCCACTCGGCTGCCGCGATGAAATCATCTATCGAGTTCCGCTCCCTCAGACCCTTTCCCTGATGATGCCAGTGTGCGCCGTACTCGCCGCCGCCGCGAATGCGGGGAAGCGCATATATGCCTCCCATCTCCATCCAGACGAGCACACTCGGTTGATAAAACAAAAACGAGTTCCACCCGAAAGCTCCGTAGCCGTACATCAAAGTCGGATTCGAGCCGTCGAGACGGATGCCTTTTTTGTGAGCGATGAACATTGGGACGCGGGTTCCGTCTTTGCTCCGATAGAAGACCTGCCTGATCGCGAAATCGCTTTCCCTGAAATTCAACTCCGCCCTGCGGAACACCGTCACCTTGCCTGATCCGAGGTCTAGGCGATGAATGGTTCTCGGAGAAGTCAGACTGAGCAATGCGTAAAAAATTTCATCGTCACCCTGCGCGCCCGAAAGCCCGCCCCAAAGGGACGCGCCTTCGGGCAGCGGGATGGTGTGTCGCAGGCGTCCTCTGGTGTCGAACACTCTGATAACAGATCGCCCCTCGCCCCAGTACATCGCCGCCAGATGATTGCCGAACATCCCGACCGCATTTCCTCCGACGAGGCTTCCTCCTGCGATGGCTTCCTTCGACTCGGCAACTACGGTCGTCAGCTTATCGGGCGAGCCGGGATCGAGGACGACTATTCGACCGCGCGGCGACTGGCGGTCTGTATAGAAAAAGAATCGCCCGCCCGCGCTTCCCAGAAAAGTATAAGCGGCATCCGCTTTTAATAATTCGATAGGCCCGCTATTCGGCTGGTTGAGGTCGAGGCAGAGGATGCTGTTTTTCGGACTTCCGCCATCGCGCGCATCGATTATGAGATAGCGCCCGTCCTCGGTCACATAAGGTATGAACAGCCAGCCCGACCCGCGCGAATAGATCAGCGCGTCTTCTGATTGAGGGCTGCCGAGTTTGTGATAGTAAATCCCGCGATTGTCGACCGAGGCTTTCATCTCTTCTCCCGCCTCCGGCTCATGGAAGCGGACATAAAAAAATCCTTCGCTGTTTTTTGACCACGCTACAGTGTTGCTGACGGCGTGAAGCCCTGTAAGCCAGTCCGGTCGAATTTGCCCGTCTGCGCCGATGATTTTCATCTGTCGCCAGCGTGACTGGCCGCGAACGAGGGAGCAGGCCACGAAGCGACCATCAAGGCTCGGATGAAAATCCTGCTGGAAAGCTCTCAGCTTGAGATCGTCGCGTCTCGGATCGAGCAGGAGTCGCGGAGGGGCTGAAGGCCCATCCTGCGCGTAGAGCAAAGCATTGTTGCCGACTGAATCGAGCGACTTCGTGAAGAAGTAACGCCCCTCGGCTTTGATGGGCGCGGATGTGAGGTCATGTTTCGAGATCGAAGCGATCCGCTCGCGGAAAGTCTCGCGCATGGGAGTCGATTTCAAAAAATCAGTCGCCAGCGCGTCCTGCGCCTTAGCCCACGCGCGGGTCTGCGGGGAATCCATCTGCTCAAGCCAGCGATAAGGGTCTGCGACCCTCTGGCCGTGATAGGTGTCAGCGTCATCGCCGCGCCGGGTCGTCGGATAATTCAGCCGCGTCTGCGCTCCGGCAAAAGAAAAAAGAATCAGCGTTGAAAGCGAGAGTGAAAACAGCCTTTGCATCCGTATCGCTCCTCAGTTTACGCAAATAAGTAGGCGGGCGAATTTTAAGGATCGAGCCGGAAGGAAATCATCAGGGAAAGGTTAAGATTTGGTAAGGATCGATCAGCGCGTGATGCCGAGCCGATTGGTGAGAGACTGGAACCGCTCATCCTGTTGAAGAGAATCGAAAACCGGATCGACACGGATGAACCCGACCCAGCCTTCGCGATCCCGGACGGCGCGCTCAAGCCAAAACAGCGCGCGATCCCGGTTGCCCAACAGCGAGTGACCTATGGCCATCTGATAGCTCCGACCTTTTCGGCTCGCGTCGCGTTCAAGGTTTTGAATCCTCAACTCCCACACGCCGCGCATGCCGGATCGGGCGTAGGCCCGACGATAGGCTTCCAGAGCCGATTCCGGGGTTTGCGTCCGTTTCAATTCCGCTTCCACCTGAGCGAACGCTTCTTCGTGCTGCCCCTTAATCTGATAACAAAGCTCCATGCAGATGCGCATCGAGGGGGCTGAAGGCTCAAGCTCCAGAGTCCTCTTACACTGCCTGATCGCGTCATCGAATCGGCGCGCATAATAGTAATACCAGCCGAGATCGCCGTTGACGTTGTAGGAGAGCGGGTCCAGGCGCTCAGCCTCGTGCGCTGCCGAAATGGCCGCGTCGTGCCTCGAAAGCAGCGAATAGAGACTCGCCGCCCAGTGATGATTGATCGCGCGAGCCGGGTCGAGGGCGCGAGCGCGTTCGAGTTCTTCGAGAGCCGCCTGCCAGTTCCATTCCGCGTACATCAGATTGAAACCGAGAGCGGCGCGCGCATCCGAAAGTTCAGCGTCAATCTCGATGGCTTTCAAGGCTGACACTCTGGCTTTGGGATAGACATCCTGTTGGGGCGCGTGGCCAAAGACGCCAAGATAATTGTATGCGTCGGCAAGCCCCGTGTGCGCAGGCGCGTAGAGTGGTTCGAGTCGTATGGCCTGCTGAAAATAATGGACGCTTTTGAGAAGACTGTCTTTGTCGCGCTTGTTCCAGAAGAAGCGGCCTTTGAGATAATCCTCGTAAGCTTCGGCGTTGACGCGAAGGGGGCCGTGAGGTCTGCTCAACTGAAGTTTGATCTGACGGGCGATATCTGCGGACAGGTCGTTTTGCAGCGCGAGTATGTCGCTCATCTCGCGCTCATAGGTTTGAGTCCAAAGAGTCTGATCGCTCTCGCCATGGATGAGCTTCGCTATTATGCGCACGCGATTGCCTGACCTGAAAACCGAGCCTTCGATAACTGCATCGACGCCAAGTTCGGTTGCGATTTCAGGGATTGATTTCACTGTGCCTTTGAATCGCATCGAAGAAGTGCGCGAGATGACTCTCAGCGGCGCAGTGCGCGCAAGGGTAGAGATGATCGCCTCGGTCATCCCCTCGGCGAAGTATTCTTCATTCGAGTCCGAGGACAAATCCTCAAGCGGGAGGACTGCGACCGAGCGAACGGGTTTCGAAGCGGATTCGGCTGATGATGGGTCTCGCCAGCCGATGAATTTCCACGCGACAGGCATGGCGATGATACAAAGAATCGCTGCTGATAAAGCGAGCAGGCGAATTTTTCTTTTCGAATCCGCCGAAGTCGTGAAGGCAGGCTCTTCGGGTTTTTCAAAAGAGACGCGGGCTATGAGGCGATAGCCCTGCTTGGGTATGGTTTGAATGAATCGCGGCTCGCGTGCGTCGTCTCCGAGAGCCTTGCGCAACTCCGATACGGCGACTTTCAGGACGTGTTCGGTGACGAACGTATCGGCCCAGACGGTTTGAAGAATTTCGTCTTTCGAAACCACCTCGCCCGCGCGACGGGCCAGACACACAAGCACCTCCATGACTTTAGGCTCGATATGAATCGAGTTTCCGTTCATGGAAACGATGCCCAATCGAGGCTCGACCAGACACGGGCCAACAATGAAGCTTGCTTGCGTGAGTTGTTCCATATCTCTTTGCGAAATGTTATCACAGACCGACGGCGCGATCTCGAATCGGAAAAGAAATTCGACTACCTCTTGAATCGCGGCGCGTGTCGTGATATAAAGCGCGCTCTGTCGCGAATCTTTCAATCGAGAGAGGCGCGACAAGCCGCAAGATTCACCCCGTTAAGAAAACGCATTGCAAAGGATCACAGCCCTGGGGTCCAAGCGCGCGCCCTCATTGCGCCCAGGCGCACGCGCGTTAGGAGCGTTTTCGTAAACCTCTCCCCTCTCAACTCGAAGACGCTTATAGAAGCTGAAAAACAAGAAGTACGCTCCCCCTTGCGAGAACATGCAGGATGTATCCCGTTCCGCCATTTCAGATTAAAAGGAGAAGGATTCTATGCGTAAGACGTTGTTTCTGTTTCTCGGTGTAGTTTTGATCGCCTCTTCTATGATTCACCTCAATGTTGCGGGCGCTTTTGTCGCTAAACCGGCAGAGCCTAAGCCTAACCCTTTGCAGAACGCCGCGCTCAGCCTGCCCGACTATGATATCCGTCAGGAGATAGCCGACATTCAGAATCTTCCTGATTCGAAATCACAGCCCGAAACCGCCGCGGCCAAAGCGCGTCGAAGCGCAGCCGAGAACTTCCGCGCATCTCTCGCGCCGGAAGCTCGCGACGGCCTGCGATACGAGATCAATGATGCGGGCGTGCCTAAAATGTTTTTCAATCTCTCAGCGCCGCTCTCGCGCCCGTCAGCCGGGTCTGCCGATGAGATCGCTCGCGGCTTTCTCAAAAAGCACAAAGATGTCTTCGGCCTTACGAAC
>Ga0187893_10003883_pt1 | contig 29370 bp, 30 predicted proteins | sample MA1701074metaG_FD_139574 | JGI IMG/M metagenome (GOLD analysis project Ga0187893, IMG submission 139574) | White microbial mat communities from a basaltic lava cave in the Kipuka Kanohina Cave System on the Island of Hawaii, USA - MA170107-4 metaG ...
CGTCGACCTGCCCGCACGTTGCACCCGCCGTGGCCGCCTTCAGGCCTGCCAGCTGCGATTCTTGCACTATTTCATGAACTTGGCGCATCTGCTTCGTTGCAGAGCCCAGCGCAAAAGACCTCGTGGCGTCAGCTATGTAACCACCATGCCTCAGAGTGAGGTCCACCACTATCATGTCGCCTCTGCGAAACTTGCGGCTCGTCACTTCGGCATGTGGCAGAGAACCGTTGGGCCCGCCTGCTACGATCAGAGGATTCAGAGTCGATTTGTATGATGGTGGATTTGCGCCCATCTTCATTGCTTCGTACACCAGCTTTGCCTGCAGATCACGTTCAGAAAGTCCGGGCTTGATTTCTTCTGTACATAGCTCATAGAGCTTGTCAAGGATCTTTGCTGCCCGAGAGATGACCTTTATCTCGGCTTCGTCTTTTATTCTTCTGGTCTTGAAGAATGGCTCGGTGTCAACTACTATGTCGCCGCCATGCTTGCGGACTGATTCAACGGTAGAGTAGTCGCTGCAGTCGGTGCACGACTTGTGGCCGCTAATCTCTGTGGCAAACATGGAAATGAGCTCGCTTCCCCTTTCCGTAGAAACGACTTCGCATTCGATCGATGCCTTTTCTGCCCGAGAGTATTCGAGCTTTGGAGCTATCAGCTTTGTCCCGTTCTCTGTACAGATGGCTATTGCCTCCCCCCAAAATCCTGTGAGGTAAAAGACGTTTTCCGGCTCAAAAGCCGCAACGGCGCTGCAGCCTGCATCTTTGGCATGACGCAAGATGGAAGAGCGGCGATCCTTCATCATTGACAGGGAGGCTTTCACCATAGAGTGTAATTAAATATTCGCACCCTTTCGAGGCGCGCATGTAGTGATATCCGCGTTTACTTTGTTATGGCACCGATCCCGCAGAAACCAGGCGAGTGCATGTTCGCATCTTTCGTCACTTTGTAAATCAATTTAAATAAGGCTGCGCGCCCGCCTTTCACAAGATTACAGCATGGAATATCTTGTTATGCTTCCCGGTCCAACTAACGTACCAAATAGAGTGATGAACGCAATGCTCGCGCCTGTGATAAACCACAGAAGCGAGGATTTTCGCGAGTTATACAAGTCAATAGTTGAAAGAACACAGAAGGTCTTCATGACATCCAATGACATTGTTCTCCTTACGACTTCTGGTACGGGCGCCGTCGAGGCTTCGGTTGTGAACCTCATCAAGAAGGGAGACAAGGCAGTAATTCCGGTCAACGGTGAATTCAGTACACGTCTTGCCGATCTTATCGACAGCTGGGGAGGCCAAGCGATCAGGATAAACGCCCCGCCCGGCGAAAACCCTCCACATGAAAAGTTCGAGCAGGCATTTGATGATCACAAGGATATCAAGGCAATATACGCGGTCTACAATGAAACATCAACTGGCACCACGATAAGGTACATGGACAGGTTGGGCGAGCTGGCCTCAAGGAAGGGGGCGTTCTTTATCGCTGACTCGGTCTCGATCCTAGGAGGCGACGAGCTCCCGGTGGACAAATGGAATATCGATATCTGCCTGACGGCCTCGCAGAAAGCGCTCGCGGCTCCGCCCGGCGTCGCGCCGATATCGATAAGCAAGAGGGCAAAAAAGTACATGCAAGAGAATCCTCCCCCGACTCAGTATCTCAACTTGAAGCGCTACTTCAAGTACTACGAGGAGCACTTTGAAACGCCGTTTACGCCGGCGCTGCCGCTATACTATGCATTCAGGGAGGCACTGGACATGGTGCTCGAAGAAGGGATGGAGAACAGAATAAGGCGACACAAAATATGTGCAGATGCCTTTTACTCTGGTCTGAGCGCGCTTGGCCTGACTCCGTTTGCAAAACCGGATGCAAGGAGCAGCGTGATAATCGCGGTCAACTACTTGCCTGGAATGGATGACAAGAAATTCCGCGGCCTGCTTTCAAGTGAATTCAGGGTGCTGGTTGCCGGCGGCTTTGGTGATCTCAAGGGCAAGGTCTTCAGGGTCGGCTCGATGGGCGAAGTGGGCCGTTACCACGTGATGAGGACGATCTCGTCAGTTGCGTCAGCGATGAACATTCTCGGAATAAAGACTAATCCGGAAGCTCCCAATGTTGCGATCGACCGCTTGAAAGCGCTGAATTAACTTTTTTCAAACATCTATCAAGCTTAATATATGGTGGAACGATAGCGAGATTCCATGCCATTAGAAAAGGGTTCTCTTGTACTCGTGGATTATACTGCTAAAGTTAAGGATACCAACGAAGTTTTCGAGACGACCCGGGAGGAGGAGGCGAAAAAGACTGAATCCTATGATCCCACTCGCAAGTATGAACCACGCCTGGTTTCAGTTGGTGAAAGCTGGGTACTAAAAGGTCTTGACGAGGCCCTTGCAAACGCGAACGTTGGCGACAAGATGAATGTGGAAGTTACGCCGGACAAGGGATTTGGCGATCGTGATCCAGGCAAGGTCAGGATGATCCCGCAGCGCAAGCTGGGCGACAAGGCAGACGAGGTATCCGTCGGAGATGTTATTGAAGTGGAAGACAGGACTGGAATAATTCGATACGTAGGTTCTGGCAGGATTCAGGTGGACTTTAATCACAGGTTCGCGGGCAAGACCCTTTTTTACGACGTCAACATCATCAAGAAACTTGACACCGACGACGAAAAGGTTCGCGGCCTTGTAAGGAGAAGACTAGGACTCGACGATAGCAAGGTCAAATTGACGCTGACAACTCCTGATCTGGAAATCGAACTGCCGGAAGAGACATATCTTGCAGAGGGGCTGCAGATCATAAAGCGCGCTATCTCGAATGACATTTTCAAGTTCGTCCCCGGAGTGAAGAACGTGAGGTTTGTTGAGAAATATCAGCAGCCAGCTCCCCCTGCGGAGCAAAAGAAGGCGGAGCAGTCAAAAGAGGCCGCAACCACTGAAGTAACCCATTAAAAAGGGGAAAAGGTTATTATAGCAAAATTACAAAAAAAGACTGTATGGAAAGTGCTCAACAGAGTCAGGCAGTAACGATAACTCCAAAGGCGGCCGAGAAGGTCGCCGAGTTCATGAAGCAGGAGGGCAACAACAGCCTATACCTGAGGGTATACGTTTCAGGCGGCGGTTGCGCGGGCTTGTCATACGGAATGGGCTTTGAAGAAAAGGCCGATGAAGATGACAGAGTCATTGAACAGAACGGAGTAAAGTTGCTTCTTGACAGCTACAGCCAGAGGTACCTCAGAGGCGCGAATATTGACTACATCGAAAGCCTGATGGGCTCCGGCTTCAAGATAAACAACCCCAACGTGACAAAGAGCTGCTCGTGCGGACACTCGTTTAGCACAGAGTAGGTATCTTCTTTTATCGCTTCAGAGGTCAGCTTAGGCTGTAGAATTTTCCAAGAAAAAGAAAGGGACTCTTACGGCCAGAGTCCTCTTATCTTTACGGCTTCGACTACCCTGTTGACAGCCAGTAATGTACTGGCCTTGCGCATGTTCACTCCGTATTCTTCATGCGTGTCATAGACGGCAAGGAATGCCTTCGTGATGCTGGTATCCAACATTTCGTTGACCTCTTTCTCTGACCAGTACTGTCTCCTCAGGTTTTGCAGCCACTCGAAATAAGAAACGGTGACTCCTCCCCCGTTTGCTAGTATGTCAGGAATCACCAGCGTCTTGTTCCTGTACAGCACGTCGTCTGCTTCAGGCGTGGTTGGACCATTTGCCGCCTCTGCGACGATTTTCGCCTTGACTCTTCCTGCATTCTTGCTTGTTATCTGGTTTTCAAGCGCAGCAGGTATCAGGATTGTGCAGTCTGTTTCAAGAACTTCCTCATTGCTGATGGACTTTGTGCCCGGAAATCCTACGACAGACCCTGTCTTTTCTTTGTGCTTTCGCAAAGAAATAATGTCGATGCCGTTTTTGTTGTATACACCACCTTTGGAATCTGATGCAGCGACTACTTTTGCGCCCTGTTCCTGCACCAGCTGCGAGGAGAACTGTCCAGCATTTCCAAATCCCTGGACCGCCACAGTTGCAGTCTTTATGTTTATTTTCATCTTCTTTACCGCTTCTCTTACAGTGAATGAAAGCCCTCTCCCTGTGGCTTCGTTTCTGCCAAGAGAGCCACCTATTGCGAGTGGCTTGCCCGTAATGAGTTCTGGCTGAACATAGTTGCCTTTGAGTGCAGAGTACGTATCCATTATCCAGGCCATCTCCTTGCCTCCCGTGTAAACGTCAGGAGCGGGTATGTCAGTGTGCGGACCGATAATGTCAGCTATTGCGTACGCGTAACGCCGAGTCATGCGTTCCAGCTCGCCGTCCGACATTTCCTTTGGATTGCAGATTATTCCGCCCTTGCCGCCTCCATAGGGGATGTCGGCCACGGCGCATTTCCAAGTCATCCACATCGAAAGGGCCTTTACTTCGTCGATGGTCACCTGAGGATGGTACCTGATTCCGCCCTTGTATGGACCCCGCGCATCGTTATGCTGCGAACGAAATCCAGTGAAAACATGAATTTCGCCTGTATCCATCTTTACCGGCAGTGAAACTGTAAGTACGCGCTTTGGGTTTGCTAAAACCTGATGTAAGCCTTTATCTAGTTTTATCAGCTTTGCCGCTTCGTCAAGCTGTTTCAGTGCAACTTCGAATGGATTTATCGTCGTTGCCGTAGAGCTTTTATCCATTTGTAGCATCACCGAGTTCAGCAAGAGCTAATGTTATAAGTTTTATGTACAGTCGAGGGCAAGAGCCTCTGATCGGCACTATTTAAGCAAAGCCTATCTCGCGGTCCTTTTCGATATGAGAGATCGAAGTTCGTCGTCAGTGAGGCCCGCATGATCCTCTATTCCAAGGGACTCTGCCATCGTCTCCAGCTTTTCCCGCTCTGTGGCGACCGGCCCAGTTATCCGTGGCAGGTTGGTTACACTTCTTATCGGTTCCGAGGCCTCTTCCATTTCCTTCCGGAACAGCTCTTTTGCTTTTTCGTACTCGCCAACAGCCCTGCCTATGCTTCTCGAAACCTGGGGGAGCTTTTTTGTGCCAAACAGCAGGACTACGGCAACTAGTATTATTATTATCCACTCGGAGCCGGCAATATTCATGATGGCTGGAGCAAGCGGAGGCATGCAGATCCTAGATGCCTGGAACGTGAATTAAAGATTTCCAGTGAACAATCCATCAGTAATTACGGGTTTCATGCTCCCTAAGATCAAGGCCGATTGTTACCCGAGGAGAGCTTTTTTTCGATTTCTCCTACCGCGTTTATCATGGCCTTTCTCCTGTTTTCTTCGGTGACGACAGCCCGGATGTCCTCGATGAGCATTCTTGCCACGTCAAGCTTTTTTCGCAGTCCTGGGACAACGTTGTCGTACACAGCAAAGGGGTACGTCACACCATAAATCTCCTCCATCACCGAAAACAGCTTTTCAGCGTCAGCTTCTCTTCCGGAACGCATTCTGTCGTAGACGAGCCTCTTGATTTCACCGACGCAGTCGAGCAGGCCCGTGAGATAGGACTCGCCGGCGACGTTCAGATCCTTCACCGATGGGACAGGCTGATCCTGCATTATCGCCAGAAGCGAATTTGCTTCCACAAGTTCCTGTTCAGGGACCGCCAAATAGCGGTGGAGATCCTGCCCGGCATGTCTCCGCAGTTCTTCGAGCATCGTTCTTGCCTGACCCATTTTGCCCTTCGCATCTTCAAGCTGGTTGTGGTGCAGCGAAATTATTGACTTGCTGCAAAGCATTACGACATCCCGCGTTCCCTTGATCAGGTTCTCACGGCGTTCTTGTATGTCCTTCAGATCCTGATCTATTCCTTCAAGCGAACTGCCAAGGTTTAGTGTCATCTGAAATCTAGTTGGTTCCTTTCAATAAAAAGACTTGCTCATTTCCCGGGCTTTGTTTAGAAATCACCTTTTGTTAAGAAAGTGAGGCTTCTGTTAACAAAGTCGCAGCGAGTGCTTCAACAAGCTTCTTTGCCCAAGTTCGAGCAAGACACTTCGATGTACTTTGCGTCATAGTACTTTACCAAGTCATTCGCAAACTTAACTTGAATGAGCGATATGTTAGTCCTTGTCTGTTTGTAGAAATCAAAGTATTCCTCCTTCTCAGCCTCATCAAGTCTAATAACTGTACCAATTCTTATCTCCTGTCCAATATCTATCATCCTGTCTGTCGCCTTAAGATTCCCTCTGCTATCCATCGCTCTATGAAGCCAAATCTCATTGTCATAAGTTGCTTTATTGCGTGTATTTGGATCTATCGCTAACTCTGTAATCCATAGATGTGGAACTCCACTTGCTGGAGCAAGCCAAGGCTGAAATTGGGGCGGGCCACGGGTCACGGTAAATCCATCAGCTTCATCATGTTCAGTCGGAGGTGGCAAAATTGCTGAACCAAGAAAGACCGAAAAAATCACTATAAACACAATCCCAACAGCAAGACCGACAAATGCGGGAATAGCAATATTGTCAGTCAAGTGAAAGTATTAGATGGTTTTGTTGCTTTTGAGTCTTTGGCTGCCTACACCGATTTGTCAGGATTGTTGAAAAAGTGAATAGTTCGTTAAGAAAGTCTTTAACACTTGCGACTTATTTGACAAAACCCATTTCCCGAGAAACTTTAAAGGAGTGGCTTGTAGAATCGTTCGCATAATTGGGCAACATCCGCCGCAGCAGGGGCTACAACTTTGAACATACTCTGGTCCAGAAGCTCAGCAGGGGTTCTTGGGCCGCGCGCAGGCTTGGCGGCAGCAGCACCGGGCTGCCGGACATTGTCGCCGTCAACAATGCTCACGGCATCCTCCTTACCATAGAGGCAAAGTCCGGCACAAGCGACATACTGTACGTGCCACAGGATCAGCTGATGCGCTGCATGGTTGTTCGCAACATGTTTGGAATCTATCCTGAACGCCACATAGTGCTGGCCTTCAAGTTCATGAGCAAAAAGAGATTTCGCCGGAAAAATCAGACAGTTTACGAAGCGCGCAAACTGCTGGAATACTACAAGGTAGCGGACGTCATTGAGAAAATGAAAAACCTTCCCGTAATAAAGTGCACATACGACGGCAAGACATATGCTCTCTACAAGAACGGCCGAACGCAGTCCCTCGGCCTGCCTGACTACGCAATGCCATTCCAGAGGATGGTGGAGCCTATTGCCGCGATTCAGGAAACGCCATAATGGAGCATTAATGTAATAGCGAGAATCACTATTGGCCATGTCAGGAAGGATAAGACTGTCAAAGATATCGACACTTCCTCCAGACAATCTGGAAAAAGAAAAGGCAGTTGCAGAGACTAAAAACATGGTAAAGAAAATAGGAGAGTTGCAGCATGCACTTTATGCAGAAAAAAAGCAGGCGCTCTTGGTGGTCCTCCAGGGCATGGACGGTAGCGGGAAGGACGGTGCGGTAAACAACGTATTTGCCGCATGCAGCCCGTCTGGAGTGAGAGTCTCTACGTTCAAGAAGCCAACCGATGAAGAGTTTGCCCATGATTTCCTATGGCGTGTGCACAAGGTGACGCCACAGAAAGGGATGATTCAGATTTTCGTCCGCTCGCATTATGAAGACGTTCTCATCCAAAGGGTGCACGGGTGGATATCCGAGGAAAGGGCGCTCAAGCGGATTGCAGCCATCAATGCATTTGAAGAGCTGTTAGAGTTTGACAACAACACCAAGGTAGTAAAGTTCTTCCTCTATCTTTCGCGAGAACAACAAAAATTGGAATTGCAGGAACGGATTGACGATCCGAAAAAACGATGGAAACATAACCCAGCTGACTGGAAGGAGGCCGAGCTGTGGGACAAGTACATGGATTGTTACGAGGACGCCATCAATAGAAGCTCGATTCCTTGGCATATCGCCCCTGTTGACAGGCGCTGGTACAGAGACTATGCAATAGCTGGCGCGGTCAGCAAGACCCTGGCAAGAATGAACCCCAAATTACCTGACCAGACCGACTACTCATAGCTGAAGCAGGTGGTCGGGTTCCAGTGCGGTCGAGATTGGCCCTGCCTAGCATCCGAACGCTCGTGCCCAAACTTCGCTGCTAAATTCGCTTTCCTGACAGTGTTTGGTTAGAATGACAGCGTGTCCTGACCTTAGCAACTCTTCATTTATCACTTTCTCCCCGCAAAAAACTTTGGCGATCTGTCTGCCAAAGCTTCCTGAAGTTTGCCCATCATCTTCGTCGACAAGGACTCTGGAGCCGACGGGGCATGTCTTTGCCGTAAACGAGGTCGCCGCTTCGTACCCGTTTTCGCCAAGTTCAGGACTGTCGATCAGAGAGAAACGAATGGTCTGATGGTTCACGTCGATGGTATCACCGTCTATTATTCTGGTCACAATTCCTTCCAGGCATGACGCGGAACCTTGACATTCGATCCCTTCTGTCGAGTAGACATCAACCTGTGAGAAAGAATGGGAAAGCGACATAGGAGGTTCGATGTCACGCCAGACAAATGCCTGCACGATATGCTCGCCCTCTTCTTCCGGGTGCCAGACGGTCCTAAACGATTCCCCAACATTACCGGGCAGCACAGAGCGAGTGATCGATAGAAAAACGACACGATTGCTTGGATCCTTTATCTGCACAATGTATGCGATCTCTTCCTCGGTTTCCATGTTGTTTTTCACATTCGAAACGACGGAAAGCTTGCCTCCAATCTCTGCTGATCCTGAAGCCAGACCGTCTTGATCCCTTATCGAAAGGCCCAGTGTCACGACCAGTACCCCTTCGTCTGTTGTGCCTTCGGAGTATTGGAACAAGTTGGTGCTCCCAGCAAACAAAAATAGAATGAAAGTTGGTAGGACAAGGTACAGGTTCTTTCTTTGATTTTCTCGGCCCGCCATCCCGTTGACCACTATTGCCAAGCCGGAACAAGTGACCCGTCAGAGTCCTTACGGAACGGGGCCCATGCCAACGCGAAAAGACGCATCGATATGTCTGACCTATCGGGTCTTATCTTTATCATCTCAAGACTCTCTGTCAGAGCATCGAACTTCATCTCCATGCCCGCAATTTCCTGTCTTATTTCGTTCTCGAGAGTATCAAGCTGGAGCTGGAGCGCGTCGACGGTCTCGCTTGCGCGCTCGATGTCCTTCCGAGCGTTCATGGTGCGACCCACGCCCCGCATGGCCGTCATGCCCCTAGAAAGCGAAGATGCGCTGACAGCCTTTCTCCCTAGAAATGCCGTCAAGATAGTGCTTCCAAAGGATAACGCGGTCTGGGTTCTCTGGTGCTTGGCCTGTTCCCTTTCCCTCTCAACAGCCTGCTGTGCCTTGCGGATCCGCTCCTGAAGCGAAGCGATTCTGGCGGCATACTTTCGCCTGATCTTTTCGACGCTTTCATCCCGCCTTTCTCTACTTCCCTGATCCACCCGGATACGAAAGTCCCGCTCGCTTTCGTGCGGCTTTGAGAACATGCCAGTAGCAGTACTCTTGAAAAGTACTAGGCTCTTGTTTTCAAGCAACCATGTTACAAAATCCCGGCTCCAGTCCGTGTAGCTCTTTGCGTCTGCTGCCTTGCTTGGAAGCTCTGAGTACTGGCTATTGTCACTAGGAGATTTTTCGAGTGAGGAAACAGGAAACTCTATGGCTTTGGCGTTCTCCCAGCTCACAGGAATAACATTGTCAGTAACAAAAGTGATAACCGTTACATCCTGTGATGTATCGACCTGGTATTTTCTGTCGCTAAAAGCTATCCTTGCGTGACCGAGAATGAGTGGCTTGTAGAGCACAGGCTGCGCATTTTTCAGAGCGCGCAACGGCATGAAATACTGAACGATTTCTGGAGGCAAAGACGGCCTTTGAGCAGCAGATAACGACGGACTGGTGATGGTCATTTCGGATGGCGACGCGGCAGAATCGGTCTTTTTGTCATTCATCAGTATTCTTATCTGGTCGCGGGTCATTGGCCCGCGCATATACGACAATACCCAGCGGGTCTGGAACACCTCCGGCTCGTCTTCGTGTGCGTTATTCATGAAAAAGACGCGCTGTGTTAGACCTGAGATTATCCTGTCGATATTCTGCCGATCAAAAGTTTGTCCCGAGCTTGTTGCGACTCCCTCCAGGCCGTCCAGGAGCCTCTCCTTGTCCCTTTCAGTTTGCAGCCTGCCAATAAACCAGGTCCCTGTATTGGAAAGCCCCCTGTAGTCCAGATCGACGGGATTCTGCGTAGCAAGCAAGATTCCAAGTCCGAACGCCCTTGCCTGTTTGAGCAGGGTGAGCATTGGTTTTTTGGAAGGAGGGTTGGCGACGGGTGGAAAGTAACCAAAAATCTCGTCCATGTACAGCAGGGCGCGCAGGCTATTGGTGCCCGGCTGGGTTCTCATCCAACTGACTACCTGATTCAGCAGAGTGGATACAAAGAACATCCTTTCGGAATCTGTCAGGTGAGCGATAGAGAAAATCGAGACCTTTGGTTTCCCTTTCGGTGTGTGTAGAATATTCGCAATGTCCAGGGGTTCTCCGCTAGTCCACATTCTAAAGCTGGGCGATGCAAGAAGGCCGTTCAGGGTAAGAACAAGATCGAACCTTTCCTTCGAAGGATAGAATGTTTCGAGGTCGAGGACGCCTACCTTGGAAAAAGGCGGAGTCTGGATAGACTGTATCAGGGACTGTAGATCCAGGTCTTTCCCTGCCCTCCACGCCACGTTCATGATCTGAGCGAGCAGAAGGTGCTCGCGGCCTCGGAGAGGATCAGACTGGATGCCCAGCAGTCCGAGAAGGCTGCTGACGGTCGTCGATATCCTTTCCTGCAAGATTTCTTCATCTGCAAGTATTGAAGAATCGGGAGCAGAGAAAGACTTCATAATTGACACGGGGATTCCTGCGTTGCTGCCTGGCGTGTATACGACAAAGTCAGCCATATTACAAAGTTTCCTGATGCGCTCGCCACCCTGGTTCCAGTCAGACAGGCCCTTTCGCCAGGTTTCTGCCTGTTGAGAAGCATACTCTGCAGGAGAAAGACCCTTTTTCATCGCGTCTTCCTCATTAATCCAGGGAGCAAAATCCTCGCCACGAAGCTCTGGGAATGTCAGCAGAAGGTTCACGAGATCTCCTTTTGGATCAATTACAATAGAAGGTATTCCGTCAATCGCTGCCTCCTCCAGAATCGCCATGCAGAGCCCAGTCTTGCCGCTACCGGTCATTCCCACGCAAACACCGTGAGTAACAAGGTCTTTCGAATCATACAGGACGAGCTTGTCCGTCATGCGTTTGTCGGCCATGTCGTAATGCCTGCCGATATAGAAAGCTCCTAGTTTTTCATATTCCTCCAAAGTAGACCATTCCCAAAGTAACCAAGCTCATGTAGAATTTCTTTGGTTTGGTAATTAATGTTATGTTCTGCACTGGAACTCCGCTCTGTCCTAGATGACAAACGATTGTACCAAGAAATTTGGCTGCGCGCGAATCGTTTAATAACTTCGGAGAGAACTCGATCCACATGGCATCTGTTGCAAAAATTGTGGAATTGATAGGAACCTCGGACGAAGGTTGGGAAGACGCGGCGCAAAGTGCTGTCAAAGAAGCACGTAGAACTATTCGCGGGATAAGCGGAATCGAAGTCGTTGACATGACAGCGAAGGTTGACGACAAGACAGGCAAGATTATCAGATTCCGAACGTGCGTAAAGATCTCCTTTGGCGTGGACAATGAAAGATAGAGTGCTATGGCGTACTCTTCCCATCCGTCTAACTAGTGAGCCAATCTTCGAGCCCAAGTTCCGTGCCGGCTTGAAGCACTAGTGTTGAACAAGATCCAAAAAAAGAGAAGGGACGGATTGTTAATGTCCCATTACTCAGTATTCGATCGCTCTGGGTAATTTCTTTGCCTGCTGAACCCAGTTCTCCACGCTAGTCTCTGCAGGAGCCCGTCGGACTAGTCTTTTCTGCTCGTTTATTTCCAGTATTTTCTGATATAGTTTTTCCGGCACTCTTCTCGATAGCTCCGATACTGTATCTACTCCTGCTTCTTCGAGAAGGTCAGAATATTCCTCTCCTATTCCTTTTATGCGAGCCAGATCTGATAGATTGGTCCATTCCAATAGCAGCTTTGTCGATATGCCAGTCCTTTTTGAAAGATCGGCGCGACCTTTGCCCGTTCGTCCGGCTTTTAGCAGGTCGTCCGATGTTCTAATTCCGGCAGCGGTCAGCTTTTCCTTGTAACTTGGTCCTATGCCCTCTATGTCCTTGATAGTTAAGGTCACAGATTTTGCACCGTCATAGCATCCTAAACCTTAAGTTAAAACCTTTGCGAACACAATCGCGCCGGAAGGAGAATCCAGAATTCTATCTCACCGGACGCTAACACTGGACGACTTCTAGGGATCTATTCCTCTGGACCAACCGCAGGTAATGCTACCGGAAATGTCAACCGAACGGATTGAGATCTACTTTCTTTAGCTGATCTGTCACGTTCCCGAGCAACACGTCTTTTCCCAGCTTTCCTTCCAAGAGACCCATGGTCTCCGAGTAGGCCTTTTGTGATTTTGCCTTGTCGTTGATTCCGGCTTTAGAGTCGATCATGCTAACAATTTCGTCATCGCTGGCTATCTTTTTGGTAGTTGTAAATTCCTTTTTCTCTTCACCTGTGAACATGTCTGTCAGTCCTGCTGGCAGCATTGAGAGCATACCTGATGCTTTGCTTGGATCTGCTTTTTGCAGAATTGTCTTCAACACAAGCGGTACTATGATCTTCGCTTGTTCAGAACTCAATCCGACCTTGGACGCGAGCATACCTGCAATCTCTTCAATCATATCGAGATTTCATATTCGCCGTAGTTTATATCAATTCCTATTTCTGCCGAAGTCGGCGTGCGGATTGAGGAATAGCAGCCAAGGCTGCATGAAATCACTGGACGGAATTGCGATTTTCACTTGACATATCTGTCGACTACCTTTTGCAGCTCGGCGATCTGCGAAGAGCTAAGCTTTAGATCTATCAGGCTAGCTATGTTGATCGAACCTTCAGACCTGCCGCCGGCAATCTCACGCTGATCTTGGCTGCAGGCGAATTGTTTCGTCGGAAGCTTGAAACTCGTTAGCTTTGACTCAATTGCCTTAAAACAGCTCTTGACTTCTGACGCAGGTGTCTTTCCTTTATATTTCAACTGAACTTTGGGCATGGGATTATGTGGGATGGGTTGCATAAAAGCATGCATGGCAGGCGCATTCCGATACGGCATGATCAAAAACTACCCGCTGCGATTTAGCGCCGACTAATTTTGATAGCTGATGGAAACACAAAATACCTAAATAAGAAAATCACCAGCTGTCGCGTAACAGTGGCAGCAGAGCGGCCCGATGAAACCCACACTGGGGCCATCAAGAGAAAGACCCTACTAATATCACTGGTCGCAATTTCATCGGTATTTGTATTCGAGTTTTCCGCCGGCATCGCAACCAACAGTCTGGCCCTGCTTACCGATGGCGCTCATGCATTGCTCGATGCGGTAGTCACGTTAGTTCTGATAATTGCCACGACATTGGCGCTCAAGCCAAGGGACACTGATCACACCTACGGACATGGCAAGATTGAGACGATAGGCGGATTCATCGGAGGAACGGCTCTTTTCGTTGTTGCGATATTTTTTATCTACGAAGCAGTGGCCAGGATTGTTATCGGCTCTCAGACTACACCGATGGTGAATCCGGGAGCTATAGCCTTTGTTGCCGTGATCTATACGCTCGCCGTTGACGTCTTTCGCATAGTGATTCTCAGCAGGGCAGCCGCAAGGACCGCGGCTGCGACTATCAGGGCAGATCTTTACCATTCCATTGCCGATCTCGCTTCAACTGCGGTCGCACTCGCGGGTCTCTGGCTGGTGACGGCCGGCTTTATCCACGGAGATTCGATTGCTGCGATACTGCTTGGCGGTGTGCTGGCATATCTGAGCGTCAGGTTCACATATAGGAATGCGAGGGAATTGACAGATGTCATTTCGCCCCGGCTTGTATCTATCGCCAGAGAGGCAGCAGGTAGCACGGAAGGCGTTCTAGAATGTTTAGACTTGAAGATACATAAAGTGGGGACAGAGACATTTGTTGAAGCGACCGTCTCGCTTCGCTCGGAGATGAGTTTTGAAAATGCGCACAGGACAAGCGCAAAGGTGGAAGCCAACATCGCGAGGGACCTCACAGATGCGGGACTTTATGTTGTTCCGGGTGATGTTACGGTGCATTTCGAGCCTGGCAGCACGAGCAACATCCCGGCCGAATCCATAATAGAGAAAGCTGCGGCCGAGGTGAACGGAGTAAGGGGAGTGCACAACGTTCTTGTAACTAGAATAGGAGGCACGGATCTGATCAGTGTATCTCTTCACGTCCAGGTGAATGGATCGGCAACTCTTTCTGAGGCACACTCGGTTTCCGACGCCGTCGAAGAATCGATAAGAAAACAGCTAAAGGGCGTCGAGAATATCACCGTACATCTTGAGCCCCGAATACCGGAGCTCGGTGGAGTGCGGCCCCTTTCTGATCCCGCCATTCAGGATTCTATAAGAAGGATAATTCTGAAAACTGCGGACGTTCGTGAGGCGGAAAATGTAGCGGCGTACAGGACGGAGGACGGCATACTAAAGATCGACATAAGATGCACGTTCATGCCAAAAGCCAGAGGGGAAATGACGATCGAGCAGATCCATGACCGCGTTTCTGAAATCGAGAAACAGATCCGGTCAGAGTATCCGAGATCCATCGTAACAATCCATGCCGAGCCAAGCTTAGACGGCTGAGGAAATTGTATTTGGCTTTGCGTATCATCATGATCTAAAATAGCATGCTCTCACACCATCAATGTGGCAAAGTTTATTCAGTAATGGCGCATAACACTGACGATTGGCAACATTATCAATCGATTCAAGGCTCGCGAGACGGCTGATGCCTCCTAGGAAGGCATCATCGAAAAAGGGCGACAATGGGACAGTTCTCGTTGCCGGCGGCAGCCGGTTCTATCATGGCGCGCCGATACTTGCATCGATGGCAGCCCTGAAATCTGGCACAGATTTGGTATACACCGCCGTACCCCGATCCATAATCACTGCGGTAAGGTCGTTTTCGCCGAACATTATTGCCCTTCCACTTCCCGATGACAAGCTTACAGTAGGCTCTGCGAATAGGTTAGCCGCCATGGTTCCAAAGCGCGCGGACACCGCTGCGATAGGGATGGGAATGAGCCTCGCTGGAGCTGAAGCAATAATCGCCCTTGCTACAAAGTTGGTGCAGGCAGGAACAAGATTGCTACTTGATGCATCTGCACTCATCCCCGAGATATTGCCGGTGGTTGGCGGCAAGGGAGCGGTTGTTACGCCTCATGCGGGCGAATTCGCCCGACTATTTCAGACCGAGGTCGGCAAGACAGAAAAAGACAGGATTGCTGTCGTTGCATCCATGGCAAGCAAGCATGACGTTACGGTGCTGTTGAAGGGCCCGACAGATGTTATCTCTGATGGGAAAAAGACAGGCGTGAATAGAACACACAATTGCGCAATGACTGTTGGTGGAACAGGTGACGTCCTGTCGGGATTGACTGCAGGCCTGATGACAAAGATGAAGCCTTTTGACGCAGCGCTTCTTGGTGTCTACATCAACGGTCTTGCCGGAAACATTGCTTTGAGGCGCGTCGGGCTTCACATGGTTGCGACAGACATCATCGATAGCATTCCGGCTGCCATGAAGCCACTTGACAAGATCAAGTAACTTGCCAAGAACAATTTTGGAGCCCGTGATCCTCAACGTTTTTCACCTACCTTTGTCAACATTGCCATCGGATTGAAATCTGTAATTGTCACAGGTGCCTCCAGCGGGATAGGAAAGGACGCGTCGATAGCACTTGCAAATGCAGGATACAAAGTTTTCGGCCTTGCCAGAAGCTACGATCGGCTTGTAGAGCTGTCCACATCTTTACCGGATCGATTTGTTCCGATCGAATTCGATGTGACAAAGCCTGAGACTTTTGAGAGGACGGTAAATAACATTTCTTCACAGGGCCAAGTATACGGTCTAGTCAACAACGCAGGATTTGTTCAGCCTGGTGCCGTTGAAGACTTTAGCATGTCCGAACTAAGGACGCAGTTCGAAACAAACTTTTTCGGCCTAGTCGGCATTACCAAGCAATTCCTTCCGCTCTTGATGCAAGCAAGCAGTGGAAGAATAGTGAATCTAAGTTCCATGGCTGGGCTGGTGTCGCTTCCGCTAATAGGGGCGTATTGCGCTACAAAGCACGCACTGGAAGCGTTTTCTGATGCGCTCAGAATGGAGCTCTGGAATACTGGCATAAAGGTGATCAACATTAACCCGGGGGTTATTGAGACAAACGTTCATGCGATTACAAGGGCCAAATTGGAATCGCTCAATGCTATGTCTTCCGGAACGGGCCATACGACCACCCGGTTTGCAAAAGCCTACAAGAAATACTTGCAAGATGTACCAAAAGGTTTGCCGGCAAGTGTCGTCACTGCAGCAATAGTAGAAGCGATTGCTTCGCCCAACCCGAAATCAAGATATATCATCGGCTCAGCAAAGGAAAAAGTAGGTGTAAAGCTCAGACGCTTCGTGCCTGACGATCTCTTTTATTCGCAGGCTGCCAAGCGGATATTTACGTAACCAATTTTAATGGTTGACAATGTTTCCGGATCTATGAGCGAGCCGGTTGAAGAGCAGTTCATCACATTTGAAGAATTCTCCAAAGTGCATTTGAGAATAGGAAGGGTCACCAGCGCCGAACACATTCCTGGAATGAAAAAGGTCTTCAAAGCCACCGTAGATCTCGGAAGCGAACAGCGAGAATTAGCCGTGGGAGGCGCATTGCATTACCAACCCGAAGCATTCGTGGGCAGGGCGGTGGTCGTCTGCACCAACCTTGAACCAAAGAAGATCGGAGGCATTACTTCAAGAGGGATGCTGCTCGCTGCCGATGGACCTGAAGGCAAGCCGATCTTTCTCACGATAACAGAGGACGTGCCTACCGGGTCTCCGATTCACTAGACATCCGTTCGGATTAGTCGCCTACTCTGCAGGTGGACCGACCAAATATCGCGACATAAGTATCCGAAAGGAATGGAACCGAGCTTCGGTGCTAGCCTATTCCGGGTCCGAATTTTGATGGCTCTTTCTTCTTCTGAACTTCTTCCAGTATTGACTCGTATTGCCGATCAAGTGGCTTGGTGTCGATCTCTAGCGATTCTAGTCGTGAGAAAGCTGCGAGAATGCTCTTTGCCGCCAAAGGCTGCGGCACGGCAGTTTCTGCTATCTCACCGAACAGACCTATAGCGTCTATCCCTCTTTCACGGCACAGGCCAAGGATGAGGCCGTTGAACCATGTTATGGTGGTTATCTCGTTTCCCACGGGCTCGATCCCTTTCTGGGCGAGGTTCTTCTTGAGCTCCGGCCGATTCACTACACCGTACACTCGCGGGGCGCCGGTCACCTGCTCGCGCAGGTAGCCTCCGGCGCCGTAGAGCTTTTTCACCTTGCCTATTGATTGCAGGTAGTCCAGAAGGGTGTTGCACAACCTGTAAAGCTCTCCCGGATCCTGAGGCTGAGAATCGCCTGTAAATATCAACAGGTTGTGAGTCTTGTCATGATAAATCTTGTACGAGTCATTGATTGCGTTCACAAGGCCGTCAGAATGCGACACCCAAGGTTTGTCACTTGATGCTATCTCGGCAAGCAGCTGAGTTTTCATATGCCGTGAAAGAAATGAAGAAACAAAACCCCCTACCCTTCCCATGTCAGGCAGTGAAGCAACAACGGTAAAGTCATCCACCTTTGGTTTCTTTAGCACATTCAGCTTGATCATTGTTTGTCCATCCCGTTTATCTTTGCGAGAAACGCGCAGACCGCCGTGTAGTCCATGTCTGAAAAGCCGCTGTTATTGGCCGCCCTAAAGATCTGCTGGGCAAGCGCAGTCTGCGGGAGCGCAATGCGTTCTGACAGTGCGGCGCCAGTAGCCAGCTCCAGGTCCTTCAGCATGTTCTTCAAGTGGAATGTAGGCTCGTACTCGCCTAGCACCATCTTTGGGCCCTTTTTTTCTGAAAGGCCCGTCTTGAAGTACGTGGAATTCAAGATCTTGACAAACAGCAATGGATCGATGCCTGATCCCCGGACAAGCGTGATGCCCTCAGAGACTGCACATGCTATAAGAGCGATATTCAGATTCAGTGCCAGCTTTATCGCGTTTGCTGCCCCGTCCTTATCTCCGACGTAAAATACAGAATGTCCCAGCTGTTCAATCACTGTCTTTACCTTCTCAAACGCTGACCTCGAGCCTGCTACGATTGGCACAAGATCCCCAGTCTCTGCCGCTGCCGGACCGCCCATCACGGGCATGCCCAGCATTTCGATCCCGGGGTCACGGAGAGACCGGGCACAGGTCTGTGATTGAGATGGTGATATTGTGCTCATGTCGGCGACGATCAGATTACGGTTGTTGGATTTGACTATCCCGGTCTCCCCGAATAGCAATTCCTGGACTGCTCCAAAATCCGTCACCGCAGTTATTATGAAATCGCAATTGTCGGCCAGCTCCTTGGGGCTTGAATCGATGCGGGCATTTTCTGCGAATCGCGATGTCTTTGCCTTGTTGCGGTTATAGAGCGATAACTCGTTTCCGGTGGACAAGAGCCTCGAAGCGATTCCTGAACCCATGAGCCCAAGCCCCGCTACGCCTATTTTCATTGGTGCCCTAGCTTCGCATGTTCACAGATAAAAGACTATAGCGAGCCTACCCGCCGCGTTTTAGGACGAACCTTAGGCAGAACCTTGTGCCTCCGGCAACGTTTTCTACGTCAAGAAAGCTCGGCCCGAAATTCAGGGGTATCTGCACAGGAGGGGAACACCACTTGCCCACCATGAAATCGCGTGTTACCATCTTTACCTCGTCGTGCCAGTTGGTCCAGTCGTACATGTTCATCTGCTCCCGAGTCAATTCCACCCGCGAAATTCCCGCCATGAGACCTCCGAAAACATACTGCATCTGCAGAGCCCCGAAATTGTCTTTGGTATAGGTAAAGGTCTGCACATGTGGGGTAAGCGCACTATCTGAAACCAGTTTTCCCGTCCACCTGCCTAGCACTTCATCCATCTGGGGAGCCTTGCCGTGCTCTGAATAGATCTTTTCGTGGTCAGTTTCAGTCATAAAGTCGGCACGGTACTTTCTGGACATGCTGAACACAAGCACCTGGTTGCCCAGCGGCGGAACCCCGAAGAAAGCCTTGCCAAGTATCGTGTCCTTATCGATCACTTTGAGCAGATCGTAAAACATAGAAAACTCTGGGCCTGTATATTTCAGGTGAATAACCTTGCCGTACCTTGGATGATCCATCGGTTCTGGAATGTTGTCGGCGTAGACAGGGGCGTCGTATGGATGCGTCACTCCTTTCAACATCCCGTCTTTTCTGAAAAATCTCTTCCAGAATCCGCCAAAGTACCTGACCGCAATTGTCGCTACATCCTGATCTATGGGAAAGAACCCCTTCCAGTGATTGTCGTTGTAGATCATTAGAGTGTCTTTGTCAAACGACCAGCTCGCTGGACTGGGATTTTCATCTAGGGCATTTACCAAGTTCTCAACAGGAAGGGTGTCTTTTTCCCTGTTGAACATTGCTTCCAGCCTTGAGGCCCCACAATACATGGGCTGTCTTAGCGAGCATGTTTCTCCTTCCTTCGGGGACAGAGGTAGCGGATCAAAGCTGGCATGCCAGTTCCTGTGGATATGGTCTGCAGTCATTGTCGCCAGCGCCATTATAGTTATTTGCGGATTCACTCCTACCGCTGTTGGAAAGACGCTGGCGTCGCAGACAAACAGGTTGTTAAATCCGTGAACCCGGCAGTCAGAGTTGACAACGCATTTTTTCGGATCTTCTCCCATTCTATTTCCTCCCTGAGGATGCGCCGAAGCGAGCTGTAGTCCATTCGGGTTCGAGCCCACTGCCAGCACGAGGCTGTCGATATCGTCTTTACTGTAAAGCCGGACGACATCTCTGTGACCGCTTATTACTTCGCTGGCTCCAACTTCAAACCACATTTCGGCAAGCGTCCTGAGCCCCTTCGCAAAGTCCCTGATATCCCTGTCTGACGGCTTGTAGCTGACCTTCGGATCTCCGTCTGCCGTCAGCGTAACAGTTCCGCCGGGATCGTCTCTTACCATTACCCCTGCCATTGCATACCGAACATAGTCTGCCATGAAGAGCTGTTTTTCTTCCGCGAAAGAGGGCACGCCCAAGGAAAACTGGAAGGATGGCAAGAAAATGCTCTCTATCAAGAACCCCCCTTCCCTGACACCGTTTGTCACTCCGAATTCATGGCAGGTATATGCCATCGGTATGCCGTTGTATGCGTTTATTTCCTTGGTAAACTTGCCCAAGAGAAAGGAGGCTGGATGAAAGCTCAGTCCCTTTCCTGCGCGGTCCTCAGAAATACCATTTTTCAAAAGTATCTGGGAAGACGCAATTGCGCCGGCTGAAACGACTACCACCCTTGCATTCACCCTGAGCTTGTATTTCACCAGGCCGGTCCTGCGGTCAGTAAAATTTCCGTTAATGCCGTCTACAATTCCGTTTGAATGTGTGATGGTTTCCGCAGAGCAGTTGCAGTAGATCCTGATGTTGGTTTGAGGATCACGAAGTGCCCTGCGTATGTACGTAACAAGCATGTCCTGCTTTGTTTCATAGTGGCAGCCTACGTGACAAAAGCCGCATTGCATGCAGTCCTTGCAGTTCCTGTCATTTGCGCTTGCTTTGAAGTTCTTTGCTTCGCACGCCCGCTTTAGCATTCTGTTGTTTTCGTTCAGCTCATGATCCTTCACCTTCGCCACTCCAAGCAAGGACCAGACTTCATCAAGGGCGTTTTCCCATTCCACGTCAGAAATGTCGACTCCCATCTGTCTCCATTGTTCCCTTACTATGGGAGGGGTCTTGAAGCAGACGGCATCGTTGATTACGGTAGAGCCTCCGAGGCACTGACCCTGTGCAACAACCATCCGAAGGTCGTCGGTGAAATTTGCGCCTCCGTTTTTCCAGAGAAGGGGCATCATTTCGACTTCCCTCTGAGTCATGTCTTCCGCGTCAAAATATCCACCTTTCTCAATTAGAACCACTGATTTGCCTTCCATCGCAAGCTTGTTTGCGATTATCGCACCCGCCGCGCCTGACCCAACGACGCACACGTCCGCCTCTTCCACGACGTCGTGTGTGACCATAGAGTACGCCTCCCTCCTGTCCCTTATCTTTTCCGTGCCGTGGATAGTACCTGTCAAGCGGTCTTTCTCCATGCAACGGAGTGATCGTGATCGGGGAACTCTTTTGGTCGGGCAATTACCTGGGGGCCGGGATACCCGTAGAGTTTGTAGATCCTCTCGTTGGTGTAGTAAAGCCAGCTTCTTATCGACCTCATCATCTGGGTAAAGGAATTCAGAAAATCGGTCCGGGAAGGCTCTATTGTGTCTCCCAATGACATAAAGAGGGCTATCATTCTGTCTGCAGAATTGGCGTAGGGATCGTCAAACGGTCGGTCGTCTGAAACGACAATGTCACCAAATTCCAAGTCGTCCTGGCTTGCGTTGCTGACTGTTTCTGTTTTCTTCACCACGCCGTACTCGTCGGTTAAAACAAGATAGACGTCAGGCCCTCTTTCCAGAATGTCATAGGCGCCCTTGAAAGAAGGAGTATCGAACTTTATCAAAAATTGTCCCTTCGAGTCGGTGAAGGCGTGCCCAAGATAGTCGTCAGCAGATCCAAGGTCGCTGTCAAAGGCTTCGACAAGAATATCGGCAAGAACACGACCATCCTCATCCTTGATTTTTCCAGTGATTTCGTAATGATGATCGCCCATGCCTAAATGTGGTTGGGTAACGCTTTCCAAATTACTTAAAGTTTCCCATACTCGGATACATTTTTTGTTCACTAACCCTAATTAGTAAGCGGAAACGATAAAACGCATCGGATGCTCGCTGCTAGCGATCAGCTGCTCTGGTTCACTCATGTGACCACAGAATATGAAGTCAGAGGCGGATCGCATAAAGAATTTGTCTGGATGACAGACAACCCCAAAATAAGACTCGACTGGGACAACTGCACCGTGGATGTTGCGGGATTGCTTTCGGACGGAAGCGCAAGGTTCGTTATCAGGAGCAGCACGAACAGGAACAGCGACTACATGGGCGACATCCCCGTAAAGCTAAGATACATGCTTGCCATTGACGTAGACCCGGCGACTATCTCTGAGCCACGCACCGAAAGGAACCATAGCCTGGCGGACTCTAAGAGAAAAAGGCTGCCCGATTCGGTAAGGACGAGGCCACACGACAGATGGGTCTTTGACCTGGGCAAAAATGCGCAGCTGTGGGAATGGACCAGGCATGACGCGGACTTGAAATCCAGCAGGGTCCAGATGCTGCATGATTCTATACAGAGATTCCTCAACTCTCCTGAGCGCCAGGAGGACAACATAATCAGGGTCGCCGCAGACATGCTTGACGAGATAATTCCCGTGATATATCAGCCTGCAGTGGACTCGCTTGATAATTTCTTGCGAGAGACGCACTGCCATAAGACCATGGATGGAGATGCTGCCGATGTTGAAGTCTCGCTCATGTTCAACAATGAGCAGCTGCGAAAGTTCAAGTACGCAAATCGCATCTATGAATGGTTCAGAAGGCTTTTTTACGGAAGACAAATTGACATTGAAACTTTCAGGATTCACTTTGTCAGGGACAGGGCTGATGAAAACTATTTTGTATTTCAGTCCATCTACAGCGGCGACCATGATCTACAGTACGACACCATCCACCTGGACAAAGAATACAAGAAAAGGGAGATCGAGTACTATTTCATGGACTATTTCCACCCCGTAGTGTTTGTGAACACATCAAACCACGCAATGGCAGCGCATGACAACAACGCTGAACTTTGGAAGTGGGAATACCTTTCATGGGTGGAGAAGGCGCCGGTAGTTCTCGGAAAAAAATCAAGGCGCGAGCTTGATCGCCAGTTCAAATCCATCCTTGGCTGACACCCCCTCCCCCGAAGGTGCTGCGTGGCTTATTAGAAATGCTGTAGACGCGTCAGCATGTCGGCACTATGGTACAGAGGTGCAGCGACGATCGAGCAAAAGAAGAGCAAGTCGTTGATTCACTCTTTTGTGGTTAGAAATTATAGCGGCCTTACCATAAATCCGTACCAGGGATGCGGGCACCGATGCGCCTACTGCTATGCAACATATGAATGGTCTCCGGACTTTTACGACAAAATATATGCAAAAAGCAATGCAGCCGAAGTTCTTGAAGCTCAGCTCAGAAAGTGGAAATCCGATACGATACATCCGGTGATGGTATCATCAGCGACTGATTGCTATCAGCCAGCAGAGCTGCGCCACGGTCTGACGAGAAAGTGCATCGAAGTGCTGCAAGCCTATAACGTGCCGTATTACGTTTTCACAAAGTCCTCGCTGATCGAGCGCGACTTGGAGCTCCATCGCCGCTACAGTCACAATTGTTCTGTTATCTGGTCGATAACTACATGCAATGAGAGGATTAGAAGGGTCATCGAGCCTGGAACGCCTCCTGCCAGCAAGATCTTTGCTACGATAAGAAAGTTCACCGACTCGGGAGTTTCGTGCGGGGTGAACTTAGATCCTATCATCCCACTTGTTACAGACACCGACAAAGAACTCGATGCAATCGTAAGCATGTGCAAAGAAGCAGGTCTGAAGCACGTGGTTGGCTCCCTTATGCGGCTGCGGGCAGACATCTGGGACAGGATGAAGATTGTTCTAAAGCTGCTTGAAGTTCCCAATGGTGAGGAGCAGTACAAGCGTCTCTTCAGCATCCAGGAGCCTGTAGGTTCAGTCTATTTGAATGCCGATAGGAAATACGAGCAAAGAATCCTTGACCTGCTTTACGCAAAGATCAAAAGACAGCAGATCCTTTCTAAATTCCCGACCCGCCCTGCCACCATTATAATTGACAAAACTCGTGTTGGGCAAACCACCCTTGCTAGCTATCTAGCATAATATCTTCTAAGCGTCAGCCCATAGGAAGCGTCCATTTTCTCATTGTTTCTCTTTGTTGCCACTGGCATCCAAGAATATCGCTTCGCACTCGCAATGTCCGTCGATTCTTACCTGCCTTCCGCATCTTGGGCATATAGTTAGCGGAGTCGGCGATTCTTCCATCCCTACAAAAACGGTAGACATCACTGTAGTATAGTCCCCCATACTAATAAGAATTAGGGCTGTTCCCCGGATTACCTTACAGAGTCATTTAATTATCGCCGAGAGTTGCTAATAGTAAACGCGATTGGACTGATGTCAAGAAAGAAAAAATCTGCCAGAAAATCCAGATCAATGACCTGTGACATGTGCGGAATCCCAGTCCCGAAGGCTACTGCAATTACCATGAAGTTTGGCAGGTTTTCATACAATTTCGACTCGGACAATTGCCTTCTAATTTTCAGAAAGCTCAGAGAGCTATATGGCGAGAGTTTCTTCCGCTCTTCAAAGTCGTGATATCAATGCGTATCGATGCCTTATTACACTCTGTCTAGCCGCTTCAAAATGCTCAACCATCACCCTGATCTATTCTTGCAGGCATCTCTGGATTTCCAAAGTCATGAGAGTAAGCGGAATACAACCTCAAAAGCTGACCATGCTTAATTCTGTATCCTGCGTTTATTCGCTTGATGCTATCTCTATACTCGTCCTTTAAATCTATGAGCGTCTCTGCGATATTGTCTGCCAGCAAGATGTGGCCGCTGTCTCCAAGGTCCATAACTCTCCTAGCGAGAATTATGCCTGGACCCCAAACGTTTTGATTGCTGTTGATGTCTCTTACGACAAACACTGGGCCCGAATTTAGACCGATCCTGACCCCTATGGCCTTGTCGGAAGACTGTTTTGCGTTGAAAGCATGGATCTTGCGATGCAGCTGAACGCTCAGCTGCATAGGAAGCTCCGGGTTCACAAGAAACCCAATTGCCATCCCGTCCCCTGTTGGAAGAACGATCTTTTTGTCTTTTGGTATCTTGCTATAGGCATCGCAGGAACCAATAAGGGCATTCAGATTTTCTATCTTTTGAATTTGCTTTTCAACAGAAAGTCGAGGATCCGATAATCCCACCACGTCGATGAAAAAAAAGTTCGCGTTCACAACTCCAGGCTGCAGCGCATAGACTATGTTTGACCCATAGATGTCGCCAAGCTTGCGATATGTTTCAAGACAGTGTGGATGGAAAGTCGAGTCTGGATCGGTGCTAGCGACCTGGCCCATGATCGGGCCGTCGCACAATTTGCATCGAAGTTCAGCTTGCGGTGCCTTATCCTCCCCCAACCGCAGATCGCCATTCTGCTCGATCCTGAACTTTACCCACTTTGGCGAATTATTTGCCGTCTTTATGGACAGTATTCTCATGTCCCGCTGTATTTGCTGACCCAAGTCTTCCATCCGCATTTGAATAATGCCATCGACGAGCGAGCCTAGAACGTCTACATCAGGAGATGGGGGCACCCCGGTGAGGATAAACAGCGCAGTGGTTCCGTCTCTCATTTTCAAAAGATCATAGAGTTCTGACACGGACTTCTGGATCCTATCAATCGAGAATCTTGCGATAAGTTGCGTAAGGGAATCAACGACAACTCTCGTTGAATTAGTTTTACTTGGCCTATTTTTCGATGATAGCGATATCGATATGCGTTCCAACAGATCCGAGATACTCATCGCATCGTTTCTGGTAGGAATTTGTGTCGGGGAATTTTCCTGCTGACCCTTTTCGACCGCTTGTGACTGAAAAGCGCTCAGAAACTCCGGTACTTGCGTTTTTGCGCTGGCAAAGTAGGAACTGAACCTTTCAAACGTGAGACCCTGGCTGCAGTTCACGTACAGGCAATTGTCACCATTCAACATGCCTTCACGCAGGTACTGCATGCCATACGCGGTCTTGCCCGAACCTGACGGGCCGACCAGGAGCATCACGCTATCCGGAAAATCTGAACCGGAGAAAAGGTAGCGCTGCCCAGGAATTGCTAGTATGTTTTCTTCCAAGGCTACCTTCACTTTCTTGTCCGACATACTGCTGGGAGCCCGGTTATGAGAAGATTAGGGTCTTGTTGCCATCGCATCTACCAACATCTCCATCTGTTTTGTGAAAGGGTGTTCGGGGTATCTCAGTGAGGTAAGGAATTCCTTCTTGGTGAACTGTATATCGCAATAGCACGGGATTGCAGAGATTACTTCCATTCTGGTTTCTCGCGACAAAACGCTTTGCGCATCACTTGTTGAATAGGGTTCCATCGGCCCTTCATTCTGATCACTTTCGTTTTCGAGAGAATGCGTGGTGTGACTAGGAACGCAGTAACCGGCAACTCGGTTGAAAAGTAGAAATGATCTTGTCCCGTACTTTGTAAGGGAACCGTAGATTTCGGATGCGAGTCTTTTTGTTCCTTCCACGTCGATGTCTCCGGTCTTTAGAGTTAGAAAAAGGGTGTCAGCGACGGCAAGTGCGTTAATCGACCAGTACCTTATTCCAGGACTCGTATCAATTATTACATAGTCGGGTTCATAGTCCCGAACTAGTTTCTCCCTCAGAAGGATAAACCTTCTCAGCTGTGATTTAGAGCTCTCAGAGGTGCCCCCTTCTATCTTGTATATCTCTTCTTTCTTCACGTTGCAAAACCCTATCCACAGCCTTCCTCTGACCTCCGTGGCCTTGTCGTACTTTTTTGAATAGTCTTCTATAATGTCAGTCACCTCGGTCATCACTTCGTCGACCTCTGCTTCACCAAGCAAATAGTCGTTCAGCCACTTCCTCGGTTGCTTCCGGAAATAGGCAAGAAGGCTGGGAGCATACACATCCAGATCCAATAGTGCTACTTTGAATCCTTTTTTTGCCAAAAGCGCAGCATAATTCGACGCAATGGTTGTCTTGCCCGTACCGCCCTTGTACGAGTGAAAGGCGATGGACTTTGTGACCACGCTGTAACTCGGAATAACTACAATATAGCGTTTGTCGGCAGCTAGTGCAGTATAGCTTTGACTTCCACATTTTGCCATCGTTCAAGCATCCGCAGCATGTGATCTATTCGGATCATTCCTTAGTCGTTTCTTCTGTTCCAACATTCGACGACCAACGACGGCTATAAATCTCGTCTTTGAGCTTGAATCCCTTGAAAACCTGAAAATAGGCCTGCCTTGCCTTGTTTTGTTTTTCTAGTTCGGCTTGTATCCATAGTGATTCGAAAATTGACGCGTTAGAGAATACTGTTGATTCGCTATTCGAGTAGGTTGAGAGACCTATTGCTTCTTGAAATGTTTCCTTGGTGTCGTCGTTTACTTCGATTGTCAGACTCTTGATCTGATCTATGATTATAGTGGTTATTTTGGTCGGAAGGAACTGTTGAAGGTAGTTTACCTGTATGTTTTCGCGTGACGCTTTTAGTCTCATGCCAGATATTTCGTCCACAGTTTCGTCCTTCATCACCAGAATCTTTACCCTGATACCTCGCTCGGATATTCGTGTAATCTCTTCAAGGATCCCTTCGCGCTCTGCCATGACAAAAGAGTTCTTTGTCGAGAACAGGATTGCGATTTCATAGATGGCTGATCTCATCAACTCTATCATAAGAGACTTGGTTTTCATTGGATCCCTGAGTGTTTCTATGAATTCTTCGTCAGAACCTTTGCCTATCTCGATAATTCTCTGGTTCGCGGGAAACGCCTTGTCTATCATTGTATTGATAAGGAATTGCTGGCTTGCCACAAATGAAGAATCTTTAATGTGTAGCAATTTTTCTGCGTTTTTGTCACCTGTCAAGTATCCCAGGTACTCATGCCCATCGGCAACAAAGAAGCTGCCTGTCAGGCATGAAGTGTGGAACAGTTCGAATTTCTTCATTATTTCGTTACACTTTGACAGGTTATCGCGCGTGATTTCCGTTATGCACCTTAATTTCGCCCCTCTACTTTTCAGCTCTAACATCTTTTGCGCGTTTGAGGAAACCATTAACGATATCATTGACAGGTTCTTTGAATCAAAACAGCAGTCCAAGCTATTCCTTATATCGGCAATGACCCCGGAGATAGTCTTGGAAATGTCTTTACTTTCAACGACTCTAATATCCTCCGGTAGGGAAGCAGAGCCAGACAATTACGCGACATAGCCTCGGCATCAGGATATAAAAAGTCATATGTACCCAGACCGCTATTCGGATACGCCCTTTGCGATAACAATATTAGTTTGTCATGGTCCAAAGATGTCATGCCCGTTTTCCTGGACGTTCACAAAGTTCCTTTTACAGAGGACAACCTTAGAGAGCTTTGCAAGTCTCCTGTTGATGAGTTTGGAGTTTCTCATGTTAATCTATTCTATAATAAAGAGGCCAGTGTTTGTTTTTGCCTCCTGAACGCCCCAGATGTCGAGGCTGTTCAAAAGCATCACAAGAAGGTGAACATTCAGTGTGAATGGATCACAGAAGTAACAAACATTGTGAATGATCAGTTCGGCGCAAGTAAAGACAAATGAAGAGCATACTGACCGTTTTCTGAAAGGTCATGATATCCGCAGAGTCAGTACCATCTACAGGCTACGCCGCATAGCATTGGCGCAGAGTGTTCGCTAAATTCCTCTCCTCTGGAACCATTAATAATATCGAATTGTTTCCAGCTGACATGAATGAATATCGCAATCCAGTGCCAACAGTTGACATCATACTTCAGAGAGATTCAAGGATTCTGATGATCAGGAGAAAAAGGGATCCCTTCAGAGGTAGACTGGCTCTTCCCGGCGGGTTTGTCAATGAAGGAGAGACTGTCGAAGATGCAGTTATTCGTGAGACAAGAGAAGAAACGTCATTGGAAGTCGAACCAGTGGAAATCCTGGGGGTATATTCTGACCCAAAAAGAGATCCTCGCAAGCATGTCATGAGTGTGGTTTTCGTAGGAATTATCGATAGTGGGATCGACAATGCCGGAGATGATGCTGAAAAAATAGAGTGGTTGGATGAAGAAAAGATCGAGCCTATTGAGGTTGCATTCGACCACATGAGGATTCTGGACGACTATAAGCGCTGGAAGGCATCGGGCGGTACTTACTGGTCGAAAAAAAGAGGAAATGATTAAAGCCCGTCGGGTGGAGTTACCGTTGATTGCGCAACGAAAAGGAGATCAGGCTCAGGATTGACCTTCTTGAAGGACAGTCCAGGTCGATTGCGAAAATGCTTCAGAAGACTATCAGGAGCCACAATGAAAAGGCCTCTTCCGAATATTCTGAAAAACTTGCTCTGAACCGTGCAAAGAAAGAAGAGCTACTTTGGGTACTGGAAGAAAAATACGGTCAGAGCGTCCTTGACCTGCAAGTGGCTGGTTCCACGGTCATGTCGGTA
>Ga0187893_10003884_pt1 | contig 29356 bp, 52 predicted proteins | sample MA1701074metaG_FD_139574 | JGI IMG/M metagenome (GOLD analysis project Ga0187893, IMG submission 139574) | White microbial mat communities from a basaltic lava cave in the Kipuka Kanohina Cave System on the Island of Hawaii, USA - MA170107-4 metaG ...
CAACCATGACTTGGAATTTTACCGTAGACGTCGCTTGGAGCGAAGTAGACGCTTTTTAAGGAGTAATCCACATGGCTAGAACACCAAAACGACTTGCAGGACCTTTACAGGTCTCTAATTCCGTAACTACACGATATACCGTACCCGCATCTACCAAAACTATAGTTAGACACATTCACCTATCTAATCCATCAGGCTCAGCTGTTACCTTCACTTTAACAATAGGCTCAGATGCGGCAGCAGTGCGACTATTTGATGCTTATTCAATTGCCGCAAATACTGTATTTGATCACTTTTGTTACTATGTAGTAGATGCCGCAGAAGTTATGCAAACCAACGCCGGAACTAATAATATCCTTGTGCTCACGATGAACGGGGACGAGATTACGTTAGGATAGGAAACTAAGATGCCCATAGACACTGGAATAGCCTCAAAATTACAAACACCCGCAGTGTTGTTGCCTATCGGCACAATCACTGATGGTGAGTTTCTAAGACGCACGGGTAATTCTATCGTTAGTGGCACTGTTGGAGGAATTACTGGCTCAGGTTCAGCCGATACCATAACTAAATTTACAGGAACAACGGCTATAGGCAACTCCGCATTAACTGAGTCAGCTACTACGCTTACTGTCGACGCTCGCCACATTCTGCCCTCTACTAACAACTTGCACGATTTTGGCGGCAGCTCGAATAAGTGGCGCACCGGATATTTCGGCAATCTGTCATCTAGAGCGGGCACCATTACCGCTGATACGCCTGCTCTGGACGTAACGCAAACTTGGAACAATGGCGCAGTAACGTTCAATGGTATTAAACTAGATATTACCAACACTGCGTCGGGGTCTAGTTCAGCGTTAATAGAGGCGCAAGTCTCAACTGCTACAATATTGAGGCTTTTCCCTGACGGACGCCTTCAGATTACTGCTGCGGGTAGTATGTTTTTTAACGGGCGTGCTCGCATAAGTTCTCCTGCTGATGGCAGATTCATGATTTCTAATACTGCCCAAACAGATTTTGATAGATTGCAGTTTGGCGGCACAACCTCGTCGTTCCCCGCAATCAAACGTAGTTCTGCAACACTACACGCCAGACTTGCCGATGATTCTGATTTCGCTGAATTAACAGTCAAAAATCACGTAGTCACTGGTGGAACTGTTACTACAGATCTACCAATATTGATTGCTACCCAAACATGGAATGCGGGGGCGCAAGCATTTAACGCATTGAAAATTACCATTACCGACACTGCCTCGGCAGCTACCAGCAAACTTATTGATATTCTGGTTGGCGCGAATAACATGTTCCAAGTTAGTAAGGCAGGCACAGTCACGACAGGTCAGTTAATTTTAGGGGGCTTTGCCAGCATTACGGGTACCCTCACACTCCGCGATACCAGTAACAACTCTCAATACCAACTCAGCAGCACACGCCTTCAAGCTGCCGCAGGCAAGTACATTGGGTGGAGCAACACTGCCAACAATGCCACAGCTACCAATGACATCGGTATAGGTCGCGCCGCAGCAGGGGTGCTGGAAGTTACTGATGGTAACGCAGGCACACTCGGCAAAATTCGTTATGGACGAGATATTACAGCCAAAACCAGTAACTATACTGTACTATCAGCTGACAAGCACACATTCTTTACCAACACCGGGGCAGCGGGAGGCGTTACATTCACTCTCCCCACACCCGCAGCTGGATTAACTTATGAGTTTTACCGTGATGCTAACCAAACAGTTACAGTGGATGTAGCTACCGGCGTTACCATTAGAGTCGGAGCTTCTGTAACCACTGATGGAGGAGACGTTACTCTTGACGCAGTTGGTTCTCTTTTGCGTATCGTAGCTATTTCCGCTACACAGTGGGTAGGAGAAATAACTGGAGCCGCTACGTTTAATTAAGGAAACCGAATACACATGCACCCATTACCTAAACGAAAAGTGAAGCGACCCAATCCACCTTCTGTTTCTACCATGTCACTCCCCAAACGTTCCCCAATGGCAGCAGATCGGCAATGGGACCACTCCAACCGTCGCCTCGATGAACCTATTCCGCTCAATTGGGACGAAACTAAGGCGCGAAAGCCACTACGAATCAGTAACTAAGGTGATTTGTGAGATTCAATGACGATCAATTCTTCGATCAGTATCGCAAACAGTTTGGTAGTCTTAACGCACTCCAAGCTAATGGCCTAGCTCTAATCCTTTCCAAAGTAGAAAATGATTCACGCTGGACAGACTTGCGCCAGTTAGCCTACTTCTTTGCCAGCATACACCACGAAACAAATATCAAGCGAAATAATTTGCTGCAAACATTCAACCCTATCGTTGAACTGCGCGCCAACAAAAGCAAACAACCTGCACTTTACGAGCAACAGAACCGCTACTGGCTTAGCGGTTACTATGGACGCGGCCTTATTCAACTGACGTGGCTAAGTAACTACAAAAAGTTCGGACTGGAAAATGATCCCAATCAAGCCCTTGATCCTAATATATCTTACGAAATCACGGTTCGCGGTATGATTGAAGGACTCTTTAGCGGCAAAAAGTTATCAGACTACATCAACAAAAACAAAGCTGACTATCGCAACGCGCGACGCATCGTCAACGCGCTTGACAAGGCTGACGCTATTGCCGCAATAGCCGTAAAATGGGAGAAAATTTTAGTTGCGTCTAAAGAAATCGAATCCACACTGCCAACTCCAACCGAAAAACCTCCTGAACCACCCAAACCTGAATTGTCCGCGATTGAACAACAAACTCCTGTTGAAGTCAAGGCATCTGAATCATCTCTTGGCGCTAAAATTGCTGCGGCGGGACCAGCTATCGGCACAGCCATAAGTGGCATGGGACTTAAACTTGGCGGCGTTACATTCAATGCATGGACCATTATCGCCTTTTGCTCAGTATTAATTATTGGTATAATAGTAGGCGCAATTTTGTGGGATCGCAGCCAAGAAAGGGCCTTGCGCAAATCAGAACTAAACGCCAACACGCTGGCAGATCCAACAAAACATAACGTAATAATCAAATAGGAATTTCTATGTGTATGTACAAACAATCCAAATCGTCTGAGCAATCGCGCACTACTCCCGAATTTCTGATTGCTGCGACTTTAATATTCATAGTAATTGGGACACTTATCAACGTATGGTTAGTTGGTTTTTAAAATGGTATAACACGCTCCCTACCCCGCGGCGTTGGGCCGCAGGGGCAATTGTCGCTGTTCTTTTAATCTCCCTCACCCTTTTCCTTTTCGGTCAGGCTCAATCGTGTGGTTATAATCGTGCACGTACTGAGTATGAGCAAAAAGAAAAAGAATTAAAAGCTGAAAGTGATCGCTTAATTGCGGAAGCGGAAGCTAAGGAGCGACGCATTGCAGAACTAGAAACGCAAGTGCCCGCCCTTAAGGCTATCGTAGAAGCTTTATCGAAAAAAGATGAGGAGTTAATCAATGCAATCAACGAAGCAGGCAGAGAGGCGGCGGAAGCTGAGGCTAACGCTGAAACCCCTTCTAATTGTCATGATCGTACTAAGCGGGTTTGTGACTTGTTACGCGCAAACGGGATCAAACACGATTGTAACAAAATCCTTAACGAATGCCTCGCAGCCAGTGCAGGATAGTGAGATACTGAAGTTACTGGAAATTGCCAACATTCGCCTCGCTGCCGCAAACGAAACTATCGGCCTACTCAATGATCGCCTAGCTGTGAAAGATGAAGTAATTCGTGCTAAGGACGGTGTAATTGTAGTTCGAGAGGAGCAACTGGCACTGGCCAAAGCGGCACTGGAAAATCGTACCGATGCACGTGCTGTAGATCTAGTGCGTATTGAAGCGTGTCAAACACAACTAACCAAGGCTGATCAGGAAATAAACCGTTTGCGCAATCCGTCGTTTTTTCGACGCGTATTTAGTTCAGAAAGTCTGTTTGGTTTCGGTCTTGGATTTGCAACCAGTAGTATCTCGAAGTAAGTAATATGTTAAGCAATATCTTTACCTTACAAGTAAATTGGGAGAATATTTTGGAACGATGGGGTTGGCCTACTTTAATACTGTTTGCTGTCATTGTGTTCATCGCGTGGTCAGTCCGCACTGCTTTAATACCTGCCATTAATCGTTACATTGACCGTGCCGAAAAGCAGGCCGATGAAGTACAAAACATTCTCAAAGATCGTGCCCAAACACTTGAAACTACCCAAACCAGCCTTCTTCGGGAGTTTTCTAAAACACTTGAAGCATTCAAAGAAATTCTCGAAGCTAGTAATCGCCGCGCGGAAAAACAGGTTGAGATGCTCACAGAAGTACTTACCGAAGTACGTATTATCAATCGTCTACAACGCCGCGGCGAATTGCCGCCCATTTCAAACTAGAAATCTATCAAATTCATTTGTTGCAAACACGTTGTAGTCCAAGGTAAAATGTAGATGTGTGATACTAGATACGTAGTAATTTAAGCAATTTCAACTTTTCACATAGGGGTTTATAAATGAGCATAGGAGAGCAAATACTTCTCGTCATCTGGTTGCTGATCATTGTTGATGGCGTAGGTGCGGCGCTTGGTGGCCGGGCCGCATTTCGCATTCGGCACTTTACCAAAAATTCAACAGTATTTAACTGGTTCACTGCGCTTGGTGTGGGCTTATGGATCTACGCCATATCAGACTTTATCATCGTGTTTAACAATATTGTTAGTGGTCCGCGTGACTACAGTGCTAAGTGGCTAGTAATTGCGTTTGTGGGGCGTAGCTTACAGGCACTTGGTGCGTGGACCATCGCACTTTCCTTGATGGATCAACAACTGCCGGGTATTTTACGCAGAACTATTTTTCGAGTATTGGAAAAATTGGGTCTTATGGACATTCACGAGAGTGAGTAGTATAATGTGTCGGATGTTACCAGTTTAAGATTGCCATGAGGCTCATATGGATGAATTAGAAATCCTGAAGGAATTGTGTGCAGAGTATCAAAAACTTCTACGTATTCAAGATTGGGAAATTACATTACATCTAGTAGACATCATCGCCCTCCCCAACGACAAACAAGTGGGCCACACCTCGTTTAGTTCAGACAGTAAAGCTGCCACAATCAAACTACTTCGCGAGAAAGAATTTTTCCCTGTTGAAGGCATTGATCGCTACGACATGGAATTTTTTCTCGTACACGAACTACTACACATACAATTTCACTCTGTTCACAAAGAGGATTGTTCAGAGTATGAAGCAGCCATTGACTTGACGGCTAAGGCTTTGGTCAAACTACGGAGGGAGGTAAGTACATGTCGACGAAAGTTAAACGCTTAATCGTAGATATTGAAGTTAGCGGAAATAAAGGGTACTTTTGGGAAAGTGGCTTTAAGTTAGACGTGCCTTATATCAACATTGTGGAGGAACGGCAGGTTATTTGCATTGGTTGGAAATGGGAAGGGGAAAAACAGATTCAGTGTGATACATGGAGCGGGAAAAGTGATAAGAATTTGTTAAAGTGGTTTGCTCCACTATTAGAGGAAGCCGATGTTGTAATTGGGCACAACCATGATCGCTTCGACTTGCCTTGGATTCGCGCTCGTTGTATTTATCACCGCATTCCCGTTACGCCTTTGATCAAAACCTATGACACATTTCAAGTTGGCCGACGCTTATTTAAGTTCAACAGTAATGCCTTAGCATACCTTGGCCCGTTCCTCAAAATTGGCCAGAAGATCAAGACTGACTATCAACTATGGCATGAAGTAATGAAGGGTAATCCAAAAGCCTTGGCCAAGATGGTGAAGTATTGTAAGAATGACGTAAAAGATACCGAAGCTTTGTATCACTTGATGGAGCCATACGGCCCTCTCAAAACACATGAAGGCGTGGTAGATGGTAAAGGTAAAGAATCTTGTCCCAAGTGCGGTTCTCGTTACACGCACTGTCGCGGATTTGCCGTTACCGCTATGGGCACGAAGAAACAGCGTATGCAATGTCGCGAATGTGGGCGCTGGTTTGAAGCTCCTGCTCCCAAAGAACTACAGTCTAAACCACCTAAGCGATGTAAAATGCACCCTCGCTACAGAGCCGTTAAACGCCCAACATCTGATTGTCACACGTGCTTAAAAATCTGGCGCGAAAGCGGTGGCCGTTAATCGAAGTAGTGGCGCAACTTATGATGCGAAATTGTCAGAAATTTATATCAGTATTTCTGATAATTTTACTTTACCCGTTGTTGTGGGTTGTGCTACGCTATGCTTGTACTTGCCATAAATTAAGAGGAGAAATGAAATGAGTGAACCATTAGGAGTAATGTATCAATGTCAAGGCTGCTTTGGATTTTACGATGATCTCAGAGAAGCCGACATGTGCTGTCCGCCATACGAGCACCGTACATGTGCAACTTGTGATAGTCCTTATGCTGATAGCGACCAAGCAAAGGAGTGTTGTACAAATGACTAAAAACGTAGAAATGCTTAAAACATTGTTCGATATAGCCGATCAACAAAACATCAACGCATACGCACAATTTACCGAGGAAATTTGGTTTAGTAATCACCGGCCAAACTGCACAATTTTCACAGACGTTTTTGCCGCCCATGAAGGACGCCCACACATTTCTTGCAACTGTGATCAAGACTCTGAACGAAGTTTGGCCATCATGATAATGGGTCTTGCAGGTGAAGTTGGGGAAGTAATGGAAATTCTCAAAAAGCGTACACGTGACGGACATTTTGAAATAGAGGCTTTTATAAAGGAAATGGGCGACGTGTTTTACTATGCGTGCCGCTTAGCCAAACACTTCGGCGTTGAACCAAGTACCATACTAGAAGCTAATCGTCGCAAGTTGTTAGATCGCAAAGTGCGAGGAAAGATGCGGGGGAGCGGAAATGACCGATAAACGTGGGAATTGTTACGTTACGAGTGAAGCCTTATATCATTTGCTTGGCGGTAAAGAATCGGGTTGGAAACCGATGCGCGTTAAAATGTCTAACGATACGCACTGGTTTCTACAAAACATTCACACTGGACAACGCTTAGACGTAACAGCTATGCAATTTACTGACGAATTTCCCGATTATACCAGTGCAGTGGGAGCCGGATTTTTGACTGCCCAACCTTCCAAACGTGCAATTGCATTGATGGATAAAATGTTGTGGCAAGATACAATAAGAATAACCAAAAGGAGTAAACATGTTTAAATCATCAGTTAAGCCATCAGAAGAACGGATTATAGTTGATTCGCTACCTTACTACCCACCTCCACGATGTTTAGGTATATACGTAGCAGGTAAATGGGAGGAGAAAGAAGCAGTGCGGACTGTAATGGCTCAGTTACGCGAAGCTGGACACTACATCACTTATGATTGGACTGTGATTGAATCTGACGGTACACGCAAGCAAGTCGAAGAACAAGCCAAGGCGGATAGAGCGGGCGTAATCTCTGCTGATGCTTTTGTAGGTGTGTTTGAGAAAGACTTGGCCTACAGCGGCGCACTGTCTGAGATGGGCATGGCGCTAGCAATGGGCATTCCAGTGTACCTAATCGGACATGCGATAGACCGCAATATCTTTACAAAGTTGCCTGAAGTGCGGTACGGTATTGAGTCGCTACTGAACGGAAATGGAGACCACAATGGAAAATAACTTTATACTCAAAGACAGTGGTGAGCGAGTACAGTTTGAGAGTGGGATGGTACGCGACGTAAGTACAAATAAAATAAACTGGGCGCTCGTGGCGGACGGACCAATGTTCGCGCGTTGGGCGGATCACTTAACCAAAGGAGCCAAGAAGTATACGGCGCGTAACTGGATGCAGGCATCGGGCCTAGCCGAATATACTCGTTTTCGAGAATCTGCTTTTCGCCACTTCATACAGTGGTACTACGGAGAAACGGATGAAGATCACGCCTCAGCCACTTTTTTTAACATCAATGGCGCGGAGTATGTTAAGGAGCAGATTGAGCACAATACGTCAATTTCAGTTGGATCAGATTTAGAGGCTAATGAGTCAATAACGCAATATCTGCTCCGTAAAGGAATACTTGACGATCCGCGTAATCTGTGACACACTATATTTCGTCCGTCCTTTCCCCTCCACTAAGGGCTTGACAGTAATCGTGCTGTCAGGCTTTTAGTGTTTAGATTTTAAGTTACTCTTTAAGCAGCCCGTACCTTCAGTCCAATTAAGCAGATCGTTTAGTATCACATACCGCACAAACCACCGATCATTATGCGTAAACCAAAAAACAGGTGTAACGTTATATTTTGTTTTGTATATAGCCTGTACCGGACAACGATGTTCCACCTTCAGGTTTTCAATAAGAATCACATCACCGTCGCGAACTGGTAACAGAGATTGATCGATATCAATGCGCACTTCGGTTGGGTAAACATTACTCCACAAAAGCATGTAAATGTCATCAGGCCGTAGGCGATTACCGTCACGATGCCACTCAGTCGGGGCTATGTCTAACATTGTGTGTGGTTGCCGCACTTCCACTCGATAAGGACAAAACGGTAAGCCTAAGATGTTCACTACCAATTGGGCAATTCCTTGTTGAATGGAATCTATGCCCAGTTTTTTCGGCTGCCAATTTGCAATTACGCGTGTTGATCCTAGATCTAACATTGTTTTGTTTTCTTCTAATAGGGGTTTTATGTGCTCGTATTGTGTCATGTTTATTCTCGCTTTATCATTTTACCCACATGTTGTTAATCTTCGACTCTACCTCTACAGGTACGGCGATCAAAAACTCCTCGCCTGCCCGAATCATGGCTTTTTCAATTATCGGTACCAATGCCGCAGCATCGCCTTCATCACACTCCACCACGACTTCATCATGCACTACTAACACTAGCAAGGCTGTCGGTATACCTGTCGCCTTAATTGCGTCATACACCAACCGTAAAGCACGCTTCGTAATATCCGCACTCGTACCCTGAATCGGCGTATTCTGCCCATTTCGGCCCAATGCGGACAGGAGTTTCTTTTGTTCATACCATGAATCCTTATTTTCTTCAGTGTATCTAACCAAGCGGCCCGATGCAGTACGTGTAAAACGATACGCCTGTACTTGTTGAGCTAAACATCGTAACCACGTATCCAATCCTGAGAACACAGCAAAGAACTTATCAATTGTAGCCTGAGCAGCCGTAAGCGAAACACCCGCCACACCTGCCAATTTGCGTGCTCCACCACCGTACAAGGTATTGTGTGAAGCATAGCCATCTGTTAAATATGTTCCAGTGCTAGTAGTTAATTCGACAATTTCAGCTTCAAACACTTCCGACTTACCAATTATTTGCGTACGATCTTGTTTTTCAAAACGCCCACAATTGTCTAACTTATCTAGTACGTTTTTAAGAAGTCGTTCTGAACGAATCATCCCAAGAAAACGAAAAACACTTTGTGTTCCCCCGCGAGAATAGATTCGTCTACAAACGTCGTGCCCATGTTGATTAATACTGACTCCGAAATCAAATTGATTATCTAAAAGCCATTGTGTAGCACGGTTTAATACAGGCCCTTCATTTTGGGTTAATCCAAAACTACACGCATTTTTCGTATCTCCGCGCATGCGGACATGACCCTCACCATCCATAAATCCAGTCATCCAACCACCTTCATAAGATATATCCGGTTCCCAGAATGGAAGAATTTTGGCTAAGTGCGTGCCTATTTGAATATGTTCAATAGTTCCCCAACGTAGCCCGCCTTGGTCTGGTTTTGGATCGTCATGTTTTTTGCCTGTAACCATAACTTTGTGGTGTAGTGTTCCTGTCAACTTAGTTCCATCTGCTAATAATAAAGACTGCACAGGTGCTACTGCTTTACCTACATGCTCTACAACTGACACGCGCCATCTACGTTGTTTATGGTCAGTCGGCATATCATCAAACGCTAGAAGTCTGTCACCAACTTTCAAAGATCCTATTTCAACCCACCGAAAATCTTCTGTAAGTGTTTTGGTTTCAGGCGTGACACACAGGAAATTAATTCGCTTAGCAATATCTCGTTGTTCCTTGGTAACTTCGTCATACGGCACTTCATACAACAAACTAGCTCCGTGTCGATGTAAGTCCAACCGCTTTTGAAATGCCTGTAACATTTCTGCGTCGTGACTGAAGTTAGCCGCAATGCGTAATTCAATACCTGAATAGTCGGAGATGATGAACGTACGTCCCGGCTGTGTTTTAAAGCACGCTCTGTGCTCGGCGTCGTTTGGCACGTTCTGCAAATTGACAGGCTTACCACTAGCCATGCGGCCCGTTTCAGCCCCAATCTGTCGCAACTCAACACGGATACGTCCATCATCGTCCAATGCCCGTAACCAATTTTCGCCATACCCGGTCACGGATTTTTCAGCCTCGCGATAATCTCTGAGTTTTGCTACAATGGGGAAATGATCCGCGTACAAAGCAAGTACATGATCTTGTGTAGTGAGTTTGAACCAATCTCGCCCAGTGAGGTTACCAAGTGCTTTTTTGATTTGTATAGGACTGTTAATGTTGATAAGACCCGGCACTTCCTTCGGGACAGCATTCCACTTCTCCATAGCTGCCGCGTAATCCGCCATAACCGTAGCGTAATTTGGATCTTTCTTTTTTAGCTTGGGCTTTAAAGGGCGTTTGGGTCGCTTCACTTTAGTTAACCAATCTACGCCGGGAAGCATGGCGTTGGTAAGATCTTGGTGCAGTATGTCGCGCTTCTCGATTTTTTTAGTAAGTAGAGTAGTCCAAGCATCTTTGTCTAGGGGAAATCCTTGTAGTTCCATGTAGGCAATAGGTTGCACTGCGGCAAATTCTAAGGCCGCCACTCGCCACAACTTGCGCCGTTTTAGCTCATACCTTAATCGTTCGTGTAATGGAATTAGAATTGCGGCATCGCGGCGAGCGTACTCTAATTGTTCAGGTGTAAGTTCAAAGCGGGACCAGTCACTCTGCTGTTGCTCTTTACTTATTACCACATTCAAGTAGCGAAGGGCCGTATCGTCTAGACCGTGTTCAATACGCCGATCACCTGCGGCAATTAGTTGTGATGCTAAGTAAGTACAGAATACGTTGTTAATGTCCACATTCAGGTGATGCCCAAACCACTTGGCTTCAAACTTAGCGTTATGAATGATTTTTAAGATGGATGAATCCACCGCAAGCCAGCGCAGAAAGCCTAACGTAGTTCCGAGATCTTCCGTTTTGAAGAAATCAAACACATAAACTTCTGATTCGCTAAGAGCAACTTGCACCAATCGGATATAGCCTTTACGAGGATCAACGCCAAGCGTTTCCATATCCAGCCCTACAATGTTAGTAGTTAAAATCCGTTCCCTCAACTGTTGGAGCAACTGGGATTGTTGTACCGCTTTCTTTGCTTTCTCCGGTTGCGGACAAATCATATACTTTCTCCTCACACGTACATCGTACATATGCTAAATCAGAGCCAATCAAAAAGACATCAAGACATACTTGGCACCCATCTTCAGCGTGCATGGTCCACGCATGATCGCAATTTGCACAAAATTCGGTGTAGTGGCTCATAAGCAGTAGTTCCGAGTACCACTATCTCCAAACATGTCTGCCAGTTTGCGCTGTCTAGTTAATAGGTCTGAAATTGTATTAATTAATTTTTGTGCGTTCTTGATGGGGATAATTTTATCTTCGCGTTGAAGATAAAGGCCTACGATACGTAAACGTGGGAACGGTACAGTCCTGTTTGTGCCAGTTACAATATCATACGTATAAACCAAGTCTATTTCATTCTCCCCCGTTGACAGGTGAAGCTGCTCACTCATTGTCCGTCTCCTTCTTAAGAATTGTTATTGTTACTTCCGTCCACTGTTTTTCACTATCCACTGACCGGAAACTGCCTGCCTTAAAGCGGGAATCATCCACGCCCAAACCCTCAGCAATGGCGTCATAGAGTAATTTAAGCATATTTGCTGAATCACGCCGCTTAAGCTTACCGTTCTTACAATGGAAAGGATAGAATAACACCACATCCACACACAGTAAAGCATTTTCTGGAACTTCCCAGTGAGGTACTTTTTCTTTTGCATGAGATTTAAAGGCGCGACATGCAGGCTTTAGTTCTACGCGACGTTGCCACCAGATGATGTTATAAAGAGAGTTTTGACTTTCAGGCAATTTACCAAGTGAAAAGGTGATTGACTCAGGCATATGTTTAGGCCGCAGCTACAGGTGATATTAGTTTGCGCCAATATCTTACTACAACTACGGCCTAAGTTAAAGTGGTTTGGAAAATATTTAGTTGTTCATGCTACTCAGAGACTTCACTGGAACTGTCAGACTCGCTAGAACTGGCAGATTCACTAGATTGCGGAGACGGTTCGGAAACGCCAACATCGGATGCCAGTGCAGCCAATTTGGCCTCAATGGCAGCAATTTCATTTTCCAGTGCAGGGTTATTTTGACGTAGCTCTTCAAGTGCGGCTTGAATGGCGTCTACGCCTGTTTGAACAGCATCTAACTGAGACGCGATGGACTGTAATCTTTCTTCTTGTGTGGACATAGTGTCTAGAATCTCCTGTAGTAGATCAAGAATTTCGTCGATATTGACTTGGTTGTGTGCGTGTAGCTCAATTTTAACAAGGGGCATTGGCTTGATTTAGGTTGGTGCTGGAATTTGAAAGAGTTCGTGTCAATACAAGCCAGCACCCAACACCTCCATTACCAGACTACCACAGAGAAGGATGCTTGCCAAGAAAAGTTGAAAGGTACGTGCTCAGTCATTATTGTATTTTTGTTGTTGCGGTAGTAGAGGCGGGAGAATCATTTCCGTCAATGGATTCGTATAAAAGTTTAAATAGAGTATTGTTACACACATGCCGCTCCCCCGCTGCTTCTGTAATAACCCAATCGCCGGGACAGACAAGATGGTTACCACCCGGCGTATCAACCCAACCGTGTAAATTTAAAAAGCGATAACAATATAAACAAGTAGTACGACCTGAAATGTCGGGATGCCGAAAGCGGCGCACCACTAGTCCTTCAGTTAGTTGGTCTAACTCTTTACTAATTGTTAAAGAATCGTAACTATCGTGCAATGCGTCGCGCGGAAACTGTCTTGGTGGTGATGCTTGTTCAGCTAGAACGCTGTAGTCTTCGGGGTGATCTCCGTTCTTAAACCAGCGTACGGCTGTTACTTTAGCCGTCTTTCTTTTATACGTGTTCATTTCGCAAACCCGTCCCGTGGCACGTCGGGCACGTGATGAAGTGGTACTTGTCGCACACATGAACGCCTGCTTGGAAATGCAGTTGGAACCATGCAATGCGTTCTTCAATAGTTTCACCATAACTATCAAGCTGATGGGGATATATACCAGTACCTTCACACTGGCCTTGGCACATTGTTTCGTGCTTTGGACGCGGTAAGCCGAGAAGTTGGTAACGATCAGTGAATTCCATAGTCTCTTGATTCACTGGTTTGTCATGTTCAGAGCAGTTACACTCGTCACCGGATAACATATTAGTTTGATCACTCATAATAATTTTCCTTTAACAACTAATCCTTGCCTAACTCTCGCAAAATTCGCCGTGTAACTTTAGTACGCTCTCGCCACGCACGACATGCCGCGATATTTGCGTCACGATGTTCCGCACAGTAGACTGTACCATTAATGTTTGTATTATTGCACCGCCTTATACACAAGCCTGCTTTGACTTTTTTTAGGCGGAATCGCTGTGTTCTTATAGTGGAATTAGAAATTAACATTGAATCGTGATTGGTAAGGTTATAATGTAGTGGGGCTAAAGCTGATTTTCCAGCCACTGTTAAGCATAACAACATACAGTTTGCACATCATTATGTATCATCCACAGTATCAGCGCCAAGCTTAGCGCCCCACATATAAGTGTGCGTAGGCTACATTTAGTACGTAGCTGGTGACATGGCCGGGTGCCTGCCGCCCCTTCACCACGCTTTACCGCGGACTACGCACACACTTAATTTTAAGAGTCTCTGCTGCACGCTCTTTGTGTAAACAACCGCATGATTGTGTACCTGTTTTTAAATATATGTCACGTAAAACTTTTTCAGTACCACATGAACACAGACATAACCACGCGGTATAATTTTTATTGTTTGATAAAACTACTGGAGAAGTAGGAGCAACTACAGTCAAACGACCATAAACTGCTCCCACTTTCACAGCAGTATACTTAGTAGTACGCTTACGCGGCATTGCCGTTAGTGTGAACAGGAACAACCTTATAGTTTGTTATGTTGTTAATATATTCGCCTGTTCCTTCCCATTCCTCAGTTTCAGGATTGAACGTACGCCGCTCTTTCCGCGTGATGTCCGCAATGACTTCGCGATCAATCAGATCGACCAGAAATTCATCCGTAATTGTTGGAAGTGCTTTCACATCAAATCCAAGTGCCTGAAAGAATGCCTTGGTGTCTGCGCGAGCACGTTTTTGGTAATACTCAGTACTGTATTGTTCTGGAAAATCGGCTACATTGAAAGTAAGAATTAATTCAGGAAACAAATATTTCCCTTTGTACTTACCTTCGCCATCCGTACCCTCGGTCCCAATGGCCAACTGCAAGGCCAGCCGCTTTACTTTCCAGCGGTTGTCTTCGCTTTGAACATGTTTGTTATCTTCCAATTGCGTGCGGATTGTCGCTTTCTTGACGACAAAGGGCACGCGTCGTACCGGGTCTAAAACATCTTCACTTGTTTGAGTGGACAGATCGTCCATCTCAATTGGTTCATTAATATCAAAACCGTTATCGTTCATTTGTTTAACATCTCCTATAGGTTTAGTTGTTGTGTTTGTGTGTTTGTAACTTAGTTCGCTTTGTTACTGTTAACGTTGGCGGTTGCTGCCATTAAGGCATCGTAAAGAGATCCGTTAGTCAGCACTAGTGGCGTCGGTAACCCGTATCGATTCTTGGCCATTAGAACTGTGTCCAATCCCGGTGATTTTTGTGTATGGGCCACGTAGTGTAATGCCCGCTGTCCTTGCGCGTCCCGCTTACTCGAATGCTCCAAGTATAACACAGCCCCAACAAGGCCGTCTATCTTGTTTCTAAATCCCCCTTCAATTTGAGGAGCAATGTCGGACTCTTTGGCTACCTTACCTGCTCGCTTATTTGCGCCAGTCGAAACACCCTCTACTGTATCAGGATTTTCGCGTTTTACGTGACAAGTAACTACCACATTAAGGTTAAGGCGGGTAGCCATTGTCATCAAATCTGCCGCAAAAAAGCGATTAAGGTAAAGGCCCAAATCACGATACATGGCTTGTGTGTCTATTGCCCCGGTTCGCTCACTCTTACGGACATGGTATTCGTTAACATATTGCCAACGCATGTCTACAAAATAATTGAAGCCATCCAATACCAGAGTTTCAATCGCGCCTTCTTGAGCCAGCTCTTTAGCGTGAGCCAAACAACCGTACACGCTAAAAAAATCGTCAGCCTTTGCTTTCTCGTTAAACAGTTTTTTCAAATCATCTTCCGACTCATTGTGAAGATAGTTGAAGTAAACCAAATTATCCAACAGTTTTTCGTTTCCCTTTTGTTTGAGAATGTCCAGTCCTGATGGGTCACAGCCTATTACGTAAACTTTGGGAAACGTCATAGCGGCCCGCGTTTTTCCCGCTCCGGGAAGACCACATAACAGGATAGTGTACGAAGGTTTTTGTTCTTTAAATTGATTTGCGTCTGGCATGTCCCTTCCTTTATTGTAGTTATCTTACTTATTCTTCGTTTCGATCATGAATGTAATCTTCTAAATTAGGAGAAAAGTTCCCATAGCTCGGTCATTGTCTGTTTCTACACACGGCGGATGGTGATTTAGCGCGTAGCAAAAAGCCGTAATCGTGCAATACGCCATAGCCTTAATTGTTGTGCTATTTGGGAATGTCTTAGCTAATGCTAATATGTTTTTATAATCTTGCAATAGCACATCGTGCCCGTTTTGCATTTCTTCTTCAGATCTCACTTAGTTATGTGTATCCTTTCTTATCGTGTACGTGTTGGTTGTGCAGGACTAGGCGGTGGTGTAGCAGATTCTTCTACTACTACTTTATTAGGCAGGGGTACATCGTCATTTACTTTGTCCATTGTGACGCGCCGTGAATTTTCTGCACGATCAATGCGCAAAAAACTGCGACATGTTTCCACTAACGTGTTCTCCAGTGCCTGTAGTTTGGACAGTCCTGTAGTGTTTGATCCATGTTTAGCGTGAGCGTCAAGTAATTCATCCAGCAACGCGTCTGGCCATTGAATTGAAATGGTAGCCATTCAAGTTCTCCTTATTATTAAGTTTCGAGCACTGTACCAAATCTTACCTTTAGTGTCAATGCACTATTTGACTTTTTTGTTTTGAAATTATTGAAATAGGCTGATCGTAGTTATGCTCTACGCCTTTTTCAGGTAACACTGTTCCTTCAACGGTAGCGGTGTTAAAGGCTTGTATTAAGCAGGAAAGGTTGTAAAACAGAACTACGCTACAATCATGTCGTGTGCACCAGACCTGAAAGGCCCCACCTTCTGTAAGCCCTACTTGAATATGCTCGTATGATTCCAAGGACTCCCCTTCTGGTAATTCGTCCATACAATGTGCACAGTAAATATAACCAACAATCAAGTGGGGCGTAGCGCCAGACATCGTTATATCTTCATGATCGTACATTTAACAATACCTCCTGTAAAAAACATTTAAATTTCAATCACACCTCTCTAACTAAAATTATACTTCCTCTGACACGGCGATACTAATCTCAAAATCAGACTCTTCAATCTGTCCATATTCCCCGATATGACCAGCCTCTTGATTACAATGTTCCTCATTTGGCCCCCTTTCAGCACAGGCCACATAAAACGCATCATTGGTAATTAGTTCTAGATCATCAGGTACTGTCCATCCAACGGAACAAATAGCACGATACTCACAATTCCAACAAGCTTCAGTATTTTTCGGCCAGTCATTGGCAGCGTGAGATTCTTCAATGCGCTCCATCCACGAGCACCGATCTTGGTAATCCTGTTCCAATTGTGCGTCGTTACGATTAAATGTTTGACGCTCAAACTTGTGCCACGGCCCTGCTGGTTCGTCTTTGTACTTACGTGATCTGTGTTTGAGACTGACCGCATTGATGATAAATCCATCACAGTAACCGTACACAGTTTTGATGTGGCGTACATACTCTGACACTTGGTTGTTTGGCTCAAACTTGGAGAAAAATTTGTAATCAAGGTAACTGCCCGTGATTTTATGATCTATCCCCAATATTTGGCGGGTCTCTTTATCCTTAACTACGAGATCTAGTTTAACTACATAATCATCTTCACTCGTCTCACGTTTTTCAACACTGAGAATTTCCCAATTAAACAGATCCATACCATATAACTCGAAGTAATCAGTGAGTGCTTGAACGCCGTGTTCGCGCGTCTTGGCTTTATCATTAAGATCAAGTTGTGCTGGGTAAGCCACAAGAAATGTGTTGATCGCATCTTGTAGTACCCCATTCTGGTACCAAACAGCCAATGCTTCATGCATAGCTGCTCCGTAAGCTAAGTGGTGAGCACTTCCACTTCTTGAACGTAAGCGTGTCGGGTATCTGAACTGATAACGCCGCGGGCACGTAGCATAAGTATTAATAGCCGAATTAGAATACGACATACACCTATCCACCTTCCTCTTCGTTGTCACTTTCCTCGCCGCCCCCGTAACGTCTAAACCACCACGCAACAAAATCACGCGTTTCCTGTTCTCCAAAAAAATCAAAGTGTGCCTGCAAAGCATAGTCTAGCCGAAACGGTATTTCACGTCGCTGATATTCCTGCTCGTCAAACTCGTTCTCAAAATAAGGATAAGGATCTTCTTCAAAGAAATCGTATAGTTCACGTGTCATGCTAGTGCCTCCACTTTGAATTTAGCATTCTCAGAATAAAATGCGGCCCATCACACCACCTGCAACGCCGATGATGATACCCAGTTTTTTCAACCCTTTCTGTTTTTTCTCCAACTTGACGTTACGCTCTGTTAGTGTATCACGTTCGTTGGTAGTTGTCTGTAACTGTGTTTGTAGTAGTGCCTTTTCTTGATCTTTCAACTCTACTGTTTTGTAAAGATTATTGATCACTTCTCGTTGTTCAGTTACTGTGGCTTCAGTCATTGACACCTTCTCAGATAGTACCTCTACCTCTATCCTTTGTCGTTCCAGTTGGTTGGTGGCAACAGTTAAACTCTCTTTAACCTTGACACATTCCGTTACAATCTGTGACTCACTACTAGATATTGGAGTCAACGGTGCAGTAACTACTACAGGTTGTGGTTGCCGCTTATTAACGCGGCGTTTAATAAGAGTCACGAAAGCGGACACTTGTTTTACTGGGTGCACTATGTGCGCCTCTTGTGCTTCTTGTACTTCTTCCCTCGTTACCCCTTCCATCCGATCAGCTAACTTTTCTAACGTAGTTAATCGTTGTCGTAGCTGTTGCACTTCCAGTTCTAATGTGTCAATACGTCGCGTATCAACGAAACTAGCCATAATAGTAATGACAAGCACAAGTGCAATACCAATAGCTAGTCCTGCCCATCCTGACATCTCGCCATTATCATCCAACATAATAAATTACCCGTCCCTTCGTGTTGAATTTTTAACTCGCATTCACCCCTTCCAGCCCATGCCCGTGTTCGGTGCGTACCCATAGCTCATACCGTCCCGTATCCGGCAATCCTAATGTCCGTGCCGTGGTCTGAAATGGCTTGATTAACTGTCTTATTCGCTCCCGTGTAAGGCCCAATCCTTCACCAATTTGAGCTAGTGTCAGTGGTGAGTGTATTCCATCTAACCCCCAATACGCTTCAATACAAAACGACTGACTATCAGCCAGCTCCATCTCTTGTAAAAATGTCCGCGCCTTGGCACGTTGCACGTTCAACCACGCTTCATTACGCTGTATCAACTCTTGTACACGCACCTCTTTCAAAGCTTTCCGCATCGCTCTGGTTAGAGGGTCTTTACCCTGACGACAAACTAGGCAGTAAACTGTAGTAATCGCAGGACGCTTTCCGCAATTACGACATAGTCCACGACTTTGAAACATGCGGTGTCGATCTCGAACATAGATCCGATTGCGTAGCAGATGTTCTTCACACAGTACCCTGTCTGTTGCTGCTGGTTCAGGACACCCGCCCCACGTACACAATCCTTTCTCTTTTTTAGCCTGTCTGTATTTGTTTATACTCGGAGTTTCATCCACCATTAGGTTCCAATCCCCTTAATATGTATTCTACTGTCACATCTCGCCGTTTTTCAAAAGGCTTGAGATGCATTTTGCATGCATTACCGCAACTGCGCCCTTCCGCATCGAAATGTCCTACCGCATTTTCACCACAATTAAACACATAGCAAAACATGCGATGCTGAGACACAAAACCTGCTAGATCATTGTTCTCGTGGACACAGTGCGTGCGCTGCACAATGGGTATAACAACAACTTTCTTCACGATAGTTTGTCGGACTTATCATCAACTACATCAGCCCACCCTTCCTCAGCTTTCTTTTTATTGTAATCATCTACAGTATCTTGCAAAACGTGCATTGTCTCCAATACCTCTGCTTGTACCGCTTCATATGCTTTTTGGTTCTGCTCACTAAAAGTTAGTGTAGACAGATCATCCATCAAAAAGTCCAGTGTTATCATGCCGACTTTAGCAGCTAAGTCAATACGATTTGCCGCTTTAAATAATTGTTGTAACTGTCCTGATGTCTGATAGAGATTAAACAAAATTACTAAGGGTACTTCACTTTTTGTGTTGTTTTTAGTGTTAGCCATAAATTTACACTGCCTCGTTTTTTTTTAGTTTATTTTGTAGGCCCTTAACTAAACATCCCATCTCCAAGGACTGAACTTTTCTTTGAAGGGTAAATTCCACGTACTAATAATCAGTGGAAATGGGTAAGGCTTGGTGTGGCCCACAAATGTAAGACGTGGTTGTAATGCGTAGACTGCGGCATTCGTATATACAATGTTCCAAAACCAGTTAGTTCCTACATCGCCGCGAGTCAACACTATCAAACGCGCACCAAGACCAGCTTCGGCACGGCATTTAAGCAACCACGGTTCGACGTGATCAAATTCTGGATTTAACCAACCAATGCGGCCCTTTAATCGGTGGAACCAACTAATTGTAAACGTATCTTCTTCAGGTGTAACAAATTCTTCACATTTGGTATTTTCTTTAGTTGCAGCCAAGTCTATTGCCAATGATCCCCACTTTGCTGTCACAGCCGAAATTAACCTGCCAGGTGTTTCTACTACTTGCTCACTTTTGCCCCGCCGCATCGTCGGTCCCTCACGCTGCATAAATTGTCCCGGTGTCCTTTCTTAGTTAGTTTGATTCCAATCCAAAATTAAAACAACAACAACTGCAATGGTCAGTCCCGCAAAGAAAACAATGGAATAGATAGTTGGTGTTGGAAAGTGTAGTGTAACAAAGCCGAACGCCAGCGCAGCGTACGCAGCTATCATTAATATCATCCACGTTTTAATAACTCGAACCATCTGATTAGAGCTTAGCCTAGCCTATACACAGCTTGCCCTACGCGCTCACCGGGAGTAACATACACTTGCGTGGATAGCAGTGACATCAAAAGTTCCATTATCTCCTCGTTGGTAGCATCCAACAATGATGCAATCTGCTGTGACGTAGCTCCATAAGGTTGTCGCTTGGTCAATAACTCTATTATATCCTGTGCTTTAGGTACCTGCGCTGGTTGCAGTCTTATCATGATCTAATTCATCCCCCTGTTGATCTGGTATTTCGTCATCTACGATTTCCACCGCTGCGATCATACCACGAAACGGCATTCCAGTCATTGCTTTGAACACTGAATTAGTTCGCGCGGCAAGTCGCTCTTCCTCAATCACTGCGTTAGCTAGTGAGTTGTAACAATCTTTGAACGTTACATGTGCCGTACGATCAGGGAAAACTGTAGTAATTTTAACGCGCATTGTTTATTCATCCCTTCTTTCTAGGACTTTCTGTAATCATGGAAATAAAGACACGCACCGATTACTGATGCCAGTATGATATGTGTAACAGTAAGAAACGGAACTTCCAAATTAACGCTTAGCGGAATGCCTAGTAAATTAAATACCAATATTCCAATACCAGTATAGTAATGTGCCTTACTACTGGGATCTAGTAATATTTTTCGACTCATTATTCCCCCTCTGCTTCTGGTACTACAAAAAACCGCCCCGCCCATGTGCGCCCATTCAACCAAATTGTTCCCCGTTGTCCCAAATTCCACATTACGTCCGCCAATTTAGGTAACGCCTTACTTTTGCGCAATACGCGCAGTATGTAGTAAGGCTCGAAAGCTTTTACCGGTGCTTGAAATGTAACGCGGTCGTGGCCAACCTTTTCAAACTGGACAATTATTTCAGCCATGGATCATACCTCATTTCTACTAATCAAGAGTATCAACAACTTTTTGTAGTTTGTGCCGTAAATCCCTTTGAAACCTTCATTTAAGTTTGCTTGCCTTTCTCTAAGTGTGCCCATATGTTGTTGAACAATGTGTATACTGTGCATGTATGCTACGCCTTTAGAGGAGTGGTGTACAAACGTATCTACGTATTTGTAGTTAGGATTTCGCATACCCCACTCACCGCACACATCGCATTTAATCCACCCTGCTTCTACAGGATGAATGAGACTGTGCCAATAACGTACCAGCTTGCTTCGTAATGATGTAATAACCTTATCAGGCATCACTTTTTCCGCTAAAGTCAGTGTTAAGATTATACGTCTCTAGCCGAGGTCTACATAACTCTTCGCCGATAACAAAGTTTAATTTACGCAGCACACGTTGACATAGCCGCACATCTCCGAGTGTCAGGATACTGTACGCAGGTTGTTCGTCATATAAATCACTTGTACCCGGATCATCCGGGTAAGCTTTACTAATACGCCTGATTAACTCCCACACTCTATCTGCGTCTGTTTCTCTCATTACCTTTCACCTCTCTTTGCTCGCTTCATCTTGTCAAAATAATCAGGATTGTAAGGTGGATCACACAACTTAAAAATATAGATCGTATTCTCTGGACTGACTATCCTAATCGCTTCCATTACTTCAATCTGAGACAGCCAAAAAGCCCCTTCAGCCTTACCGTCAGGCCTGACTATTTGAATTGCATACATAGTTTTCTCCTCTAACGTTATATTAAAAGGGAGGTGAAATTTCGTCTAAAGTGCCTTGCTGCTTCGTTTGTAACTCTCCGCGCTTTTCAAAAAACAACGTTGAGCGTGAGTCTCCCTTTTCATAAAACACCAAACTTAAAAACTCGCGCATTCCATCTGATCCAAGACACGCTTGCAATGCAATACGAAGTAATGGATTAGATACATCTTTGGCTAAAGTGAGTGTGATGTGTCGTTTTGGTAATCCGCTACGTGAAAGAGTTTCAACACACTTCTCTACTGTAAAATAATTTGACACTATTGGAATTACACGTAAAAACCTTTCATAGTCGGCCTCGTTGTCAATGTCAAGCTGTAATTCGTTCCACTCCGGAAAAACTACATCAAGTCCTTCGTGATTAGCCCACACAATAATAGACGAACTATCACCTAATTGATGTGGATTTTTGTGGTGCGTTTGATCCGTTGTATCTGGATAACTGCGCAAATCAAAATCAATTTGCTTAAGTTTATCTGATAAGTTAAGAGTTTCGTTGTCCGTCATTTCTTGCTCCTTTTAATCTAAAAGATCAATAACCGTAACTGGATTGATTGGATCATATTCACGATCACACACGGCAACGTTATACATTTGGACTGTACGTTCCGCGACTTTTAGTTCATGTCGCCCATATCCTTCATGGATGTGCCCGAATATATGTGTTCGTGGACTGGCTCGTACTACTTCTCGTAACAATTCCGTACTTCCTACATGTACGCCCACATCATCCCCAATTCCATGCGGAGGCCCGTGTGTAATCAACACACCTACATCATCGGGAATACGCGAAAAGCGCGTTCTTAACCAGTTACTGTTACCGTAAAAAGCCCATTCGCGCAAATTCGGTACCCAAGGTGATCCATAAAAACGCACGCCATCAACACGTACCGTTCGGTCAATCACCAACATTACTCCGCGTTCAACACAAAGTATTTGTGCAATGCTTTGGTCCCTCTCCACATAAAAGTCATGGTTGCCCGGAACGTATATCTTGTGCTTAAAAGGTTGGCGGCCCATCCAATTGATGAAGTTCAAAAATTCAGATCTACTACCAGCCATGCATGCATCTCCTGCATGGATCAACACATCAGCCTTTGGCATAATTAATCGATCATGAAACCCATGAGTATCAGAGATTGCTACAATTCGTAATCCTGCGCGGGGTTGGGAACTTTTGTCTATATTTTGTAAGTTGTTCATGTACTAAGCGACTATTTCACAGGTTCGGGGGGCGTCCCGTAGCCGATGCTATTAAGGGGCTTTACATCCTGAGAACCGCTGCTGATACCAGCGCGGGATTCAACTCCCGCGTCATCGTCGGTGTTTTGTTTAGATTGCTGATCTGCTGAGGGCACGACAGCGCCTACTCGCTCCAATTCGCTATCGATAAGCCGATCGAGATCGGCGTAAGCGCGTCCGTCCTTTGTAAATTTTACGTGTTTCGGTGGTGGCACTTGAATTGGTTTTGCGCTATTCATGTTACTCCTACTAAAATAATATGTGTTTCAGTGATCAGATGCGTGCGGGATGTTGATACACACCCAAATGCTCAATTGAGCGGTGCATCGACCGAATCAAAGATTTTTCCACGCTCGCAGGTGAATACATCACCCTCCCTCAACGCCTCATACTTATCTTTTGACACCAAACAAAACTTCCGATAGTATTGATGATATTGCGGGGTACTTATCACGTTGTCTGAATGAGGAATGTTCATGGTAATTAGAAACTTATCGCCTTGAGTTCGTTTTGAAACGACAAAACCTTTGTGGGTTGGAGCGCAGGCAATTAGAGAAATTACGACGATCAAACAGAAAAATGTTAGTCGAATTTTCATTTATCCCCCTTCAATTTGCTTAGCTGTTATCATATACTACAAAAACCCCTCACTGTCAACAGACTACAACAACTTTTTGAAGGGTAACTATGACAATTTTTCTTACTAAACTCGAAAGTGGCTACAAAGTACTGCAACCAATTCCGGTCAGTGTTCAAAGGTCGGATGATAGCTATGTAGCGAGTTTCAATGAGGCACACATTCACGCGTCAGGAGACACGCGATTCAAAACCTAACATCCCTTATTCCGGATATATACGATTCTTTGATTAACGAGACCGCCGTGCTCGGTCCCGGCCCAAAAAGACAACTAGCAACCCTCTTGCAGTATGTTGAACCTGAATAAGGTCATCGCAAATTCACTACCTTGACTGCCGATTGCGGAACTGATAATCTTAGTCACATGGACAAATTTTTAGCGTCGCGACGAAACTAGGCGTAACAGATCGACGCGTAAGACAACTCATACAAACTGGGCAGGTAAATTTATCCTTATCATCCCTACCCAAGCTGTGAAGTCTCTGGTACAATACAAACGGCGGTTAGAAAAAACACGCGTAGTTGGAACCTAACAGCAATCATCGTCTATGGCAACCTTATCACAACTCCAATTGCGGGACATTTTTATTTCTTCACACCCTAATGTCCGCTATGGATTGGGTGAATGGCGACGATACGTCGGAGGCATATGGGAACCAATAGAAGAAAGCGTGGTGCGTCGCCTACTTCAAACAGTAATCGCATCATACGACTCAGATCTCGTTACCAACCACATTATTGTATCTGTAACAGCTCTGCTTCGAGATGTCGTAACTATCCCCGGCCATCTATTCGATTCCAATCCAAACCTTATCTTATACAACGACTGCGGCTTTGATCTCCGCACAGGTACGACAGTTCCTCATTCAGAAACACACTACGCTCTATCTAAACTGCCCTACAACTACGACCCAACTGCAACATCGCCTCAGTGGGAAACATTTCTTAAGTGCTGCCCGTATCCTGAATTCCTGCAAGAGTTTGCGGGCTATTGCTTAACAACTGACACCAAACACGAACTAGCTGTGTGGTTATACGGGCCTCCGGGCGGCGGCAAAAGTACCTTTATTGAAGGACTTCGCGCCATGCTTGGGAGCAAAGCTACTAACCTTGGCTTGTGGGAAATAGAACGATCCACTTTTGGATTGGGCAGAATTCCCGGCAAAACACTGGCAATTTCCGCGGAACAACCTAGTATGTTTATTCGCTCCCATCACGTGTTAAATGCCTTAATTTCAGGTGAAATGCTTTCAGTTGAACGAAAATTCCGCGATCCGATTGATATAGAGCCGCACGTTAAGATCCTGTGGGCCATGAATGATCTGCCTAAAGTTGAATCCAGTGGTATTGGACTGTTCCGACGTGTCGTACCTGTTTTATGGCCTGCGTTATCGGCTTTTGATCGCGACATATCCATTAAAGAAGGCATCAAAAAATCCGGCATGGCCGTTACAAATTGGGCAATGATTGGACTTACGCGCCTATTGGAGCGTGGTAACTTTGAAATTCCCCCCGAACTGCTGGCTGAACGCGAAATGTATCGAATCAGTAATGATGTAATTCAACTATTCGTCGATGCTGAGTGCAATGAACATCCTGACAATGAAGTTAGGAGCAGTGTTCTCTATGAGCATTATGTCAAATGGAACAAAGCCAATGGCCACAAACAACTTGCCTCAAACCGCTTCGCCGCTGAAATGAGGCGCATTGGATTTAAGAAAGTGCGGCGTTATGATGGTTGGTATTGGCTCAAGATTGACATCAAAATTGACGAAGCCGAGCCGTTTAACATCGATAATCTTCTACGATAATTCCCACAACTTAGTTGACTTTTGTTACATCTGTTTAAACAGGTGTGCCTTCTGATGTTTATCTGTGCCTAACTATGTTTAATCGTATGTAGGGTGACCCTACATCTATGTAGGGTGCGGCAATCTATGAACCCCAATAAAAATGCTATGTATGTAGGGTATGTAGGGTTTCAACGTAAACTACGCGTAAGAAAATAATAGAGCTACAATAGGGAAATACCCTACATAACCCTACATATCACACCTTAAAATCTCACATTTCAACGTTTTTATTGGGCTTTTTAAAAAAGGGCCTTGTCACTGACCGTACATAAGACCCGACATACCCGATTCCTACCACTACCGTAACAATTCTGTCAACCTCTCGATCTTAGGAATGATTGGGAATGCCACCTTTACACGCGGCCTCAAACTTTTCCCGGTCAAACCGTCCGTTGTCACGTCGAAACATGGCACTCAATTGCTTCACCAATACAGCGTGATCAATGTACATCATACCGTCGTAGCCGGGACGGCCCTTTTTGAAAAGCTTAGCAACAATTGCCGCTACCTCAACATAATCTTTCTTTGTCATGTAATACCCTCTCCTAACTTAAGTATTTTGCGTTTAAATGCCCTCAGATTGATTTTGCCCTTTTGTCCACCCCTCGGCCCGTTTCAAGCCTAGCTCGGTCAATACGGCCAAGTTCTGCTTCAAACAACCGCTAATTAAAAACTGAGAGTAGGGTGTAAAAGAGGAAAGGAAAATTGACCTCACCATTTTCCGGAGGTTTCACCACTTTGATAGCGGACTGATTGCCGCCTCGGCTCTAGTAGGTGTCACTGGCGTTTTTACTCACTTCCAATCCGGTTTTTTCCACTTATTGTTAATCTGCTCCACAAGCCAGTCGATAGCCAAAATGCTCGCAGCAAGTACTAAAAATCCAAAAATTGCCGCGTAGTCAACGACTGCGTTAAATACGTTAGATAGTTTTGTCATAAACACATAAAGATGTTTTTAGTTTTAAACGTCCCCCCTTCCTTTTTCATCCTACTTCCGAATCTTCGCTGTTTCGGGTGCATTCCTAACTTGCTGTTTTGCCTGTTTCAGCACCGTTGCTACATCTTTCCATGTAATTACATCATCATCGTTGAAATTTACGATCGAGAAATCTGGCGCAACACGTGCATAGTATTCAGTGATAGCGGTCACTAACGCCGCTCGCGCAAGAGGCTCATACGGACCGTTAACTTCTCGCACAGCCCCGGCATCACTTGCATAGTATTCAGTAATGGCGTCCGCTAATAAGTTGGTCATCTGGCCTCAATAGGTACGAGTTATCTTCGCCCCGCAACCACTTGGCACGATCCACAACCGTTTTAAAACTACTCATTTTTTCTTTCCTCCATTTTTACCAAACTGCCCAACCTAACCCTTCCTTAATCGATCCAGCCTTTCCAATATTCATCCGCAGAGTACCCATGACTGTCTGTGGATTCAGTCACAAGTTCCTCAGCGTCGTCGATCCCAACTTGACGTGCTAGATACCGCTCATACTCAGTCTGAGTCCAGCCGTAACTAAACACATCTTTATCCGCACCATACACATCTTGCGGATCTTCCAGCCCTTTAGCCTTGCGACGTAACTTTTCACGGCGAGCATCTTTCTTCGCGCGTTTTTCCAACCATTCGTCGGCGGCCCGTTCATCGGCACTGTAAACGCTGCCTTCAAAATCACCCGTGTAACCAAAACTTGGATCATTTGGGTTAGTCGGATCATTGTCTTTCAGCACGCAGCCTTTTTCACAGTAAAATCGCCGTCCGTGCGGACACAGATTCTCGTCTTCAAAAAGACTTGTGATTGGCTGATCCGCGCCTTTTGTGGAATTTTTTAGAAATGCGCGGCGATTGTCGGTAACGCGATACAACTTTTTTATGCGCTTACCTAAACCTTTTAGATTGTACTCCGTGAGCCTAGTCTGCGGTGGTGGCACGAATCTTGGCAAAATATCAACGAATCCAGCCAACGTGTCACCGACTCCAAACGCAGCCACCCGCAACCCTTCTTGTTTGATTCCACATTTACCAAGCCAGCCAGCTTGGTACTGATCACCTTCAAGTTCAGTGAACTGATTACAATCACTGAGATCATTTCCAACTGGATCAGATTCCACGCTAGCTAAGACTGGTCCAACGGGCCGAGAAACACCGTTTTCGTCTAGTTCCGCAGGTTGAATTAGAAACTTCATTTGACCTTGTGATCCACAAGGCAGAGTAAACTTACCCTCTGCTTTGTAATCAAAGCCCAAGTAGAAGTTCTTTTTGTCAGCAACCACGATACTAATCGGAAAACGTGGGTTAAGTTGTGTATCGTCAGTAGCACTGAAAAATGCCCCCATTTTGTGGTGTGAATGAGCCACTCCCACAATATCTGGTGTCATTACTACTTCACCGATAGTTACACTACCGCCCGTTCGAGTTTGTGGTGGAATGAAGTAATCTTCAATTACCACCAACTTACCGCCCTCCAGCCGTTGGCCCTTGAACACAATGGCCCATTCATCTCGATCTTTCACCGCACCCGCTAATTCTGCAATTAGCCAAGGCGGCATGTGAATTAAGCCATTGCCCTTTGTGTACGGACAACCCTTTACAGGTTTGATTTTAAACATCCTTCCTTTAACTCCCTTCTCCAAAATATTACAAACTTTGTAATATCAGGTTTGAATAAGTTACTTGCTAAAAATGCGGCCGCAGTTGTAAATATTGACACCTACCACCAAGTGACATAGCCTATGTAACGTGCAAAGGCTCCGCACAGTGAACAACTCATTTTTCTTTCCTCACTTTACTTTTACCCCAACGGTTTGAAGTAATCTTCCAACGAGATTTGAAACTCGATGAAATCACTATGACCGCCAAGAATCTTCTTCACAGCTTCGGCCCCAATGCCGCCTGCCATGAAGCTTAATCCCAAACTTGGGATCTCAGCATAGCCGCCAACATCCTTGTTGAGTGACATGGGCAAGCCACCGGACACCACTACAGTGTTGTTACGCCCATCGTAAGAAACGCGTAACATTCGGGCTTTGCGTTCTTTGACACGCTCCCACACCAGCGTTCGATCCGGCCCTTTGCGTCGATCACTCCGAAGTTTCATATCTGAACAATCAACTACCAAGTCACCTTCTTCAACCGTTTCGCCTGTGAAAAGTTTCTCTGCAAACTCAGGCAAACCGTCTGGTGTGATGCCCATCACAGTTAACAAATACCCTTTCAACAAACGCACTTTCAAAGTTTGTGGTGCCGCACTGGGCAGCCGTAACGCGCCCATGCCGCCAGTCAAGTTGTCAGTATCATAAGCAGTATATTTAATACCTGCTTTAGACAGAGCAACTGCCAGCCAAAAGCCGACACCACCAAGACCCATCACGTGGACGTTTCCTGTTGTTGCAGTATCCGCAGAGCTAGAACTAGAACTAGAACTAGA
>Ga0187893_10003885_pt1 | contig 29353 bp, 20 predicted proteins | sample MA1701074metaG_FD_139574 | JGI IMG/M metagenome (GOLD analysis project Ga0187893, IMG submission 139574) | White microbial mat communities from a basaltic lava cave in the Kipuka Kanohina Cave System on the Island of Hawaii, USA - MA170107-4 metaG ...
AGGTGAACACGCCGGCCTACAAGCGCACGGCGGTGCGGGTGGAGCGGCTCACGGCGGCGCCGCGCGCGGCGACCGGCGCGAAGCGGGCGGGCAGGAACGGCCGCCGCACGAACGGCGCCGCGGCAGGCTGAAGCGCAGGCGCTCGCGAGTGCGCGAGCACCGACGTCACGGATCCCGCACGCACTCCAGCCCTCGTGACGCGCGACTCATGTCGCGGCGCGGGATTGCGTGCGCCAACACGCAGCTTGTTCAGCGAGACTGAACCGACGATGCGCAGGTGCCCTCGATCGCGTTCTTTTCCCGGCGAATTCCCGAGGAATCGCTTGGCGCGACTGCTTCACGAGGCTAGGCTGCACTCGGCGCATGGTCATCCTCGCGGGACCTCGACATCCCCTGGCCATGCTTCACGCACCCGCCGCAGGAGGCCGCCCATGCCGATGCGCTACCGCGCGACGTCACGTCCGGTGATCGGAGTGCTGTTCGCTTTGCTCGCGACCGCGATGCTGCCGTCGTTCGCGCTCGCGAGCTATCCGCCGCAGATCCCAGCGCCGGATCCCAACCGCCCGAAGATCGTGCGTGAGATCGGTCGCGCGCAGGCCACGATCTTCTCGAACACGCACGCCTACGGGCTGGTCACCATCAAGGTGGACGTGTTCGACAACTACTTCGGCGACTTCACCAAGTACCACTGGGTGTACACGGTCACGAACCACACCTTCGACCCGAACCCCCCCGTCAGCAACGGCTTCTCGGGCTTCGAGCTGGCGCTCCCGGTGCTCGTGCCGGACATCGCGGACATCACCGCGCCGGACGGGATCGGCCCGTGGATCATCAACTGCTGCTCGGGCCTGCCGGTGGAGTGGGACCTCACGAACACGGGCGGGGCCGCCGTGCTGGGCGGCACGATGCCCGGCCAGACGGAGGTCTACTCGTTCACCACGGCGCCGCGGCTCGTGACGGTGAGCTCCGGCTGGTTCCACACCTGGGAGCTCGACTTCCAGACGAACATCGTCACCTATCCGCTCGGCAACGAGCCCGAAGTGCCGGACGTCCTCTCGGCTCCGGGTCAGGAGCTGTGCTGCATCGAGCACCCGCCGGGCGTGTTCACCTGCATCGTGCTGCCCGCGGGCCAGTGCCGCGCCGCCGGCGGCTTCGTGGTGGTGAGCTGCACGCAGTGCCCGCCGATCGTGAACACCGACAAGACCACGTGGAGCAAGCTCAAGAAGTTCTACCGCTGACGCCGCGGAGAGCAGTCTGATCCGCGAGCGCGGCGCCGCAACCGTGAAGGGCGGTCCCCATGGGACCGCCCTTCGCGCGCTGGCCCCCGGTGCCGGTCGTCCGCGGCGGGCCGCGGCGCGCCCGGCGCGCGCGGGCGCCATCCCGCTCCTCGCCCTGGCGTGCAGCGTGACGCTCGCGGGTCCCGCCCTGGCCGGCGTGGCCCTGGGGCCGATCCAGCCGCCGACCCTTCCCGAGGCGGCCGGCCCGCCGCCCGCGCCGGAGAGCCACCTGCGGCTCGGGCTCACGTTCCCGCTCGACCCGGTGCTGCGCGCGCTCGATGCCGCGGTGCCGCGCGACCTCAAGGACCCGCGCCGCGTGGACACCACGCGCGTGCAGGAGCTGGACCGCAAGCCCGACAAGCGCGGCGGCCTCGGCCGCGGCCCCGAGGACATCACGCCGGCGGAGCCGAAGGACGCGCCCTACGAGGGAGTCGTGCCGTGGCGCGGGCTCCTGCGCCGTGAGTCGTGGACCGTCGTGGGGAGCGGCGACAGCCTCACGCTGCTCGCGCGCGTGCTGCACTCGGTGGAGGTGCTGCTGCCCGGCCGGCTCGCCGCGCGCTGCGGCAGCGCCGCCGAGCCATGGCTCGCGCACGCGGGCTGCGCCACGCGGGTCGCCTGGGGCGACGGCTGGTCGCTCGAGACCCGCGCCCGGCCGCTCGCCACCGAGTTCGAGCAGCGCTGCAAGCCGAACCCGCCCGGACTCAACTTCACACGCCGGCTCAACGACCGCGTGAGCGAGCGCCTCGCGGCGGTGCTGCCCGCGGCGCTCGACTCGGCGATGCGCCGGCACACCCTCGTCGCCGACGCCGTGCGCGCGGCGCTCGCCCGGCTCGCCGAGCCCCAGGCGCTCGAGGACACGGTGGCCTGGCTGCGCTGGAACCCGGGGCGCGTCACGGTGGACCCGCCGCGCGTCTCGGGCGACTCGATCCTGGCCGAGGTGAGCTTCGAGGCGCGGCCCGCGATCGTCGCGGCGCCCGGCGAGCCCGCGCGCGTGAGCCTCGGCGAGCCCGACGTGCGCCTGAGTGGCGACGAGGTGCACGTGCCCTACCACTGCTGGGTGGACTACGCCGAGGTTGAGCGCGCGATCCTCGCCGCGCGTGAGATCGCCGGCTCGGCCGAGGGCGTGGGGCTCGCGCTCGCGGGCACGCGCGTGCGCGGCGCGCGCGATCGGATCGCCGTCTCGCTCGACCTCGCCGGGCCGCTCGAGGGGACCGTGCACCTGGTCGGCCGGCTCGCCGTGACGATGCCGGATCACCTGCTGCACGCGCCGGACCTCGACTGGTCGCCCGAGACGAAACGCCGGCTGCACGCGCGCGTCACCGGCCCGCAACGGCGTGCGATCGAGGCCGCGCTCGAGGAGCTGCGGCTCGAGGCGCGCCAGGCACTCTCGCGCCCGCTCGAGGACTGCCTGCGCGGCTGGGAGCGCGCGATCGTGGACCCGCTCCGGGGCGACCGCGATCTTCCCGCGTCCGTGGTGGTCAACTTCAACCGCCGTGCGGTCGCCGACGTCTTCTGTACCGAGCGCGCGATCGGCGTGCAGGTGGTGACCTCGGGGCGGGGCCGCATCGCGCTCGGCGCGCGGCGCTGAAGCGCGGCGCGCGACCGGCGCCGCCGTCCGGCGTCGTCGCTCGGGCCGCGAAACGGAGCAACCGCGCCGGCCGCACGCCGCGCCCGGCCCGCTCGCCGTAGCCGGCCCGCTCGACCCGGGCGACCCGCGGCGGGTATACCTCCCGCCCATGCGCTCGCGCCTCCGCCTCCGCCCAGCGCTCGTCCTCGCCGCGCTCGGCGCGTTGCTGGCGGACTCGGCGCTGGCCGCGGGCGCCGGGCAAGGCGGCGTGGACATGCTGCCGGTGCTCGCGGCGCTCGCGCTCATCCTCGTGCTCGCGCGACTCGGCGGCGCCCTGTTCGAGTACTTCAAGCTACCGGCCGTCCTCGGCGAGCTGGCCGCCGGCATCGTGCTCGGGAACCTGACCCTCGTGGGTTACCACGGCTTCGACGAGCTGCGCTCGCTCCCCACGGTCGAGGCCATGGCGCAGATCGGCGTGCTGTTCCTGCTGTTCCAGGTGGGGCTCGAGTCCGACGTCGCGAAGATGGCCGCGGTGGGGCTCTCGGCCTCGCTGGTGGCGGTGCTCGGCGTGGTCGCCCCCATGCTGCTCGGGCTCGGCGTGTCGCAGGGCTTCCTCGGCGGGCATCACTTCCTCACGCACTGGTTCGTGGGCGCCACGCTCGCGGCCACGAGCGTGGGCATCACGGCACGGGTGCTGGGCGACCTCGGGCGCTCGGCGAGCGTCGAGGGCCGCATCATCCTCGGGGCGGCGGTCATCGACGACGTGCTCGGTCTCGTGGTGCTCGCCGTGGTCACGGGCCTCATCGCCGCCGTGGACGCGGGCCGCGCGTTCGACGCGCTGGGGTTGCTCGCCATCGTCGGCAAGGCGATCGGCTTCCTCGTGGTGGCGGTGGTGGCGGGCCGCTGGCTCTCGCGCGTCACGTTCCGGATCGCCGCGCGGCTCCGCGGCGAAGGCCTGCTGCTGTCGTTCGCGCTCGCGTTCTGCTTCCTGGTGGCGTTCCTCGCCGGCAAGGCCGGGCTCGCGCCCATCGTGGGCGCGTTCGCCGCGGGGCTGGTGCTGGAGGACGTCCACTACCAGGCGCTGCGCGAGCGCGACTCCCAGAAGCGCGACCTGCATCACCTGCTGCAGCCGCTCGCGGGCTTCCTCGTGCCGGTGTTCTTCGTGCTCATGGGCATGAGCGTGGACCTGTCGGTGTTCGGACGCCGCGAGGTGCTCGGCTTCGCCGCCGCGCTCACGCTCGCCGCCGTCGTCGGCAAGCAGGCGTGCTCGGTGGGCGTGGTGGGCCCGGGAATCGACCGCTTCGCAGTGGGCCTCGGCATGATCCCGCGCGGCGAGGTGGGGCTCATCTTCGCGAGCATCGGGCGCACGCTCACGATCGGCGGCGAGCGCGTGGTGGACGACATGGTCTACTCGGCCGTGGTGGTGATGGTGGCGGTGACCACGCTCGTCACGCCGCCGCTCCTCGTCTGGCGCCTGCGCGCGCCGAAGCCCTGAGCGGCGCGCCCCGCCGCCCGAAAGCCGCGAGCCCCCGCGGGGGACACCCGCGGGGGCTCGCTCCGTCTGCCGCGACGGCGCGTCAGTCGTGGTCGTGCCCGGCGTGATGGTCGTGGCCCCGGCCGCGGCCGTGCTTGTGACGCCGCTTGCGGTCGCCGTCGCCGTCGCGCACCACGACCACGCCGCGCTTCGTGTAGCGCGGGTGGTGCTTCCAGTGGCGCGCCGGCACCACCAGCACGCGCTCCGGCACGCGGCGCACGTCCACCGTCACCCACGGCCCGTGCCACGAGCTGGCGCGGTACCAGTGGCCGGCGTGCATGCGCCACCACACACCGCGATGGCGGAACACGTCGTCGTCGCAGTGTGCGTCGTCCACGACGTGGACGTCGTTGACGATGATGACGCGCGGCTCCTGTCGGAACATGTAGGGCGGCGGAGCCGGTGACCCGCCGCTGATCCCGACCTGGAACCCGAACCAGGTCTGCGTCTCGGCATGAGACGGCTGCGCGAGGCTCATCGCCACGAGCGCGGCCGCGAGGATCCAGAGTCGTCGCATGGTTCCCTCCCCTCGATGACCGGGGCGGGACCCGCGAGGGCCCGCCCCGTGAGGGGATCAGCCTGCAGGCCATGTGCCACCCGGGGGACGCGCCCAACCCGTTGCGGCCGGGGCCGATGGGCAGATGACCCAACCCGCGCCCGCGTGCCGCGCCGCCACACGTGTCGTGCGGCGTGCACGCCCGCCGGTCGGGACTGCGGGTACGTGCCCAGGCGCGGTTCCGTCCGCCTTCCCCGCGCCGGCGGCCGCGTTCGTGCGGCCTTTCGGCGCGCCGGTACGGGGCCCGAGCCGCCGGCGCGCTCGGGGCTTGAGCCGCATTTCACGCGCCCCTAACCTTCGCGCCCTGTCCCTCACGTCCTCCGTCGCGGCGCCGCGGCCCCGGACGAGCCTCGGGCCCCGCCGCGCCGCGCGTCCCCGTACGCCCGAGGTGTCCCGATGCCCCGATCGGTCGCTGCGCGCCCTGATCCCACGTGGCTCCGCCGCAGGCCCCTCGCCGTGGCGATGCTCCTCGCCGCGAGCGCGGCCACGAGCCTGATCGCCACCTCCTCGCACGCCGTGACGCCGCGCGTGCACGCCATCCGCAACGCGCGCATCGTGCCCGCGCCCGGGCAGGTGATCGCGCGCGGGACCGTGGTGATGCGCGACGGCATCATCACCGCGGTGGGCGCGAACGTGGCGATCCCGGCCGACGCGCGCATCTGGGAGGGCGACAGCCTCACCCTCTACCCGGGGCTCGTGGACGCGTTCGTCATGCCGCCGGCTCCGGCCGCCACGCCCGGCGCGGGCGGGCCCGGCGCGGCGGCCCGCCCCGCGGCGGAGGCGCCGAAGGGCGCCGTGCACGCGGTGGCCGGCGTGCGCGCCGAGAACCGGATGGTCGAGAGCCTGCCGCTCGAGACTTCTCAGCTCGAATCCCTGCGCGCCGCCGGCTTCGCGGCCGCGCAGGTGGCGCCGAGGCAGGGCATCGTGCGCGGGACGAGCGCGGTGGTGGGCCTGGGCGGCACGGGCGCCAACGCCAGCGTCGTGCGGGCCGACGCCGCGCAGGTCATGGCGCTCGAGCCCAACCGCGGGAACGTCTACCCGGGCTCGCTCATGGGTGTGATCGCGGTGCTCCGCCAGACGTTCCTGGACGCCCAGTGGTACCGCGACGCGCGCGCGGCGGCGGCGCGGCGGCGTGACGTCGAGCGCGTGCCGGAGAACCTCGCCTGGGCCGCGCTCCAGCCGGTGATCGCCGGCGAGCGGTCCGTGCTGTTCGTGGCCGACGACATGCTCGAGGTGCTGCAGGCGCACCGCATCGCGAGCGAAGCGGGCGTGGGCGCGGCGGTGGTCACGGGCGGCGACGAATACAAACGGGTCGCGCAGGTGGCGGGCACGCGGCGCGATCTGATCGTGCCCGTGAACTTCCCCGACGCGCCCGACCTGGCGGACGACGCGAACGCGCTCGAGGTGCGCACCGAGGAGCTGCGCCACTGGCAGGCCGCACCCGGGAACGCCGCCGCGCTCGCGAAGGCGGGTGTGACGTTCGCGCTCACCGCGAACGGGCTCAAGGACGTGAAGGACTTCCGCGCCCGCGTGGGCAGGGCCATCGCGCGCGGGCTCCCCGAGAACGCGGCGCTCGCGGCGGTCACCACGACGCCGGCCCGCATGCTCGGGCTCGCGGGCCGGCTCGGCGTGATCGCGCCCGGCGCGATCGCCAACCTCACCGTCACGCGCGGGCCGCTCTTCGCCGAGGGCTCGAAGGTGCGCGAGGTGTGGGTGGACGGCGCGCGGTACGAGGTGGCGAAGGACGAGACCACGCCGAAGGGCGACTGGACGCTCGCGGCGGGCGGACGCACCGCGACGCTCTCGGTGAAGACCGAGAAAGACACGACCGTCACGCTCGCGATGGGCACCGACACGCTGCGCGCCACGGCCGTGCGGCTCGAGGACAGGCGCGTGCGCTTCACGGTCACGGCCGGCGGCCAGGCCCGGGACCACGACCTCAGCGCGGCGAACGACGCGCTCGCCGGCACGGTGACCGAAGGCGGCCGCTCGAGCCCGGCGAACGCGGCGCCGAAGAAGGACGAGAAGCCCGCGAAGCAGGACGCCCCGCTCGTGGAGGCCCCGGCGGTGATGGGGAACCCGGAAGCCTGGCGCGCGCCGCGCCCCGAGCAGCCTGCGGTGCTGCTGGTGCGGAACGCGACCGTGTGGACCTCCGGCCCCCAGGGCGTGCTCGAGAACGCCGACCTGCTCGTGCGCGCGGGGAGGATCGCCGGCGTCGGCCGGGGGCTCGCCGCGCCCCGGGGCGCCGTGATCGTGGACGGCACCGGCAGGCACGTCGCACCCGGCATCATCGACGAGCACAGCCACTCGGCCGTCCTCGGCAACGTGAACGAGTGCACGAACAGCCTCACGTGCGAGGTGCGCATCCAGGACGTGGTGAACTCCGAGGCCATGGGCCTCTACCGCCAGCTCGCCGGCGGCACCACCATGCAGCACCTGCTGCACGGCTCGTGCAACTCGATCGGCGGCCAGTGCGCGCTGATCAAGGCCCGCTGGGGGGCCGCGCCCGACGAGCTGCTGTACGCCAACGCGCCGCCCACGGTGAAGTTCGCGCTCGGCGAGAATCCCAAGCAGGCGAACTTCGGCACCGACCGCACGAACCGCTACCCGAAGACGCGCGCCGGTGTCGAGCAGACCATCCGCGAGGCGTTCGTGCGCGCGCAGGACTACGACCGCGCGTTCGCCGAGTTCCACGCCGGGAGGCGGCCGCTGCCGCCGCGGCGCGACCTGCAGCTCGACGCGCTCTCGGAGATCGTGCGCGGCGTGCGGCTCATCCACTGCCACAGCTACCGGCAGGACGAGATCCTCATGCTCATGCGGCTCACCGAGTCGTTCGGCTTCCGCGTCAACGCGTTCACGCACATCCTCGAGGGCTACAAGGTGGCCGACGAGATGGCCGCGCACGGCGCGTCGGGGCTGGGCTTCTCCGACTGGTGGGGCTACAAGCAGGAGGTCATCGACGCCATCCCCTGGAACAACTACCTGATGTGGGACCGCGGCGTGAACGCCGGCTTCAACTCCGACAGCGACGAGCTGGCGCGGCGCCTGAACACCGAGGCGGCCAAGGCCATCAAGTACGGCGGCGTGCCGCGCGAGGAGGCGCTGAAGATGGTGACGCTGAACCCGGCGAAGGCGCTCAAGGTGGACCGCTGGGTGGGCTCGCTCGAGGTGGGCAAGGACGCCGACTTCTCGATCTGGACCGGCACGCCGCTGTCGCCGTACTCGGTGTGCGAGCAGACCTGGGTGGACGGCCGCAGGTACTTCGACCGCGCCGCCGACATCGCGGGTCGCGAGGCGCTGGCGAAGGAGCGCGCCGCGCTGGTGGCGGCCGCGAAGGAGGCGAAGAAGGACGCCGGCCCGGCCGCGGGCGGGCGCGGCCGCATGCCGCGCTACCTGGAGGAGACGGACCTCTCCGGCAACGACTGCGGCACGCAGGACGACCACGCGATGCCGTTCCGCTCCGAGAGCGACCGGCGCGCGCTGCGCGAGGGAGGTTCGCGATGAGCCGCCCGGTCCGCAGCTTCCGAACACCCGCGCTGCTCGCGCTGGCGCTCGCATCCGCCGCACCCGCCCGCGCCGAGGTCCTCGCGCTCACCGGCGGCACCGTGCACCCGGTGACCGGCCCCGCCATCCCGAACGGCACCGTCGTCGTGGACGGCGGCCGGATCACCGCCGTCGGCGCCGGCGTCAGCGTGCCCTCGGGCGCGCGCGTCGTGGATTGCTCGGGCAGGCACGTCTATCCCGGGTTCGTGCACGCCAACACCATGCTCGGCCTGCAGGAGATCAGCACCATCCAGGGCGCGGACGACACGCAGGAGACCGGGCTCGTGAACCCGAACCAGCGCGCCGAGGTCATGTACAACCCGGACAGCGACTTCCTGCCCGTGGCGCGACTCAACGGCATCACCAGCGTGCTGAGCATCCCCGGCGGCGGCAGCGTGCGCGGCACCTCGGCGCTCATGCACCTGGACGGCTGGACGCAGGAGGACATCGCCGTGCGCGCGCCGGTGGCGCTCCACGTCCAGTGGCCGAACATGACGCCCATCCGCGCGTTCTTCGAGACGCGCACCGACGAGGAGCAGGCCAGGGCGCGCGACGAGGCGATCCGCGTGATCACCGACGCGTTCCACGACGCGCGCGCCTACTGGAAGGCGCGCGCCGCCGGCGGCCGGGGCGTGCCGCGGCACGACGGCGACGTGCGCTGGGACGCCATGCGGCGGGCGCTCCGGGGCGAGATCCCGGTCGCGTTCCACTGCGACGCGCTCAACCAGATCCGTGCCGTGCTCAAGTTCTGCGACGAGCAGGGGCTCTCGAACGTGGTGCTGCTCGGCGGCTACGACAGCTGGCGCGTGGCCGACGAGCTCAAGCGCCGGAACGTCGCCGTGATCGTGGCCGGCGTGCTGGCGCAGCCGAACCGGAGCTACGACCCCTACGACGCGGCGTTCGCCCTGGCCGGAAGGCTCGCCGCCGCCGGGGTGCGCTACTGCATCGCCGACGACGGCGGGGGCGGCGGGGCGATGAACGCGCGCAACCTGCCGCAGCACGCGGCCATGGCCGCGGCGTTCGGCCTGCCGCGCGACGAGGCGTTGAAGGCCGTCACGCTCTACCCGGCGCAGATCCTCGGCGCCGGCGACCGGCTCGGCTCGATCGAGCCGGGCAAGGCGGCCGACCTCCAGGTCACGGACGGCGATCCGCTGGAGGTGACCACCCGCTGCGAGCAGGTGATCGTGGCCGGGCGGCTCGTGCCCATGGAGTCACGCCAGACGCGGCTCTTCCGGAGGTACGACGAGCGGCCACGGGGGGCCAAGGCGCGGAAGCGGTGATCCCGGAAGGGCGGGAGCGCAGGCGCGACGACGGCGCCCTCGCGCCCGTGCTCCGGCTCCGCCAACCTGGGTGATCCCGCGCGATCCCGGCACCGGAGTGGGCCGGATGGCGACGCTGGCGCCGCGCTTGCGAGTGGATTCCCAGTGCGGGCCGCGTGGATGCGCCGCGGCACGGCTCCTGCATCGTCGGAACGTGGGCAATGTCACAGGCGTCCGGCGGCGCGGGTCCGGCAGACCCGCTCCCGCTGGGCGGCAGGCAGAGTTCCGAGTCCGGCATGCATCCCCACGAGTGCCGGAGGCAAGGCGAGAGGCTCCGGGACCTCCCTCGGAGCCTCTGCGCTTTCCGGTCCGGCCGCCCGGCGCGGTAGGCCGCGCCGCCATGTCGCGCAGCCGCGCCCGAACGCCTCGGTGGAGATCTCGGGCCCGTTCGCCTTGAAGGGCACCGGCGGCGCCGTCGTGCGCGGCGCGAGCACGAAGCTCTGCCGCTGCGGGCAGTCGGGGACCAGGCCCTTCTGCGACGGCTCGCACGAGCGCACGGGGTTCCGGAGCGACTGACGCGGCGCTCGTCGCGGCCGCTCCAGCGCTGGGCGGGCCGCGGCTGGCCTCCGCCGGGGGTGCCGCCTAACCTGCGCTCATCCGTCGGCTCCGGGGTGCCCCGCCTGGACGGGCGGGCCGGCGCCGGCCGCGCTCACGCCATGGACGGTCCGGGGCCACCACGCCCCTCACCCACCGGCCGCTCCCTGTGCGGCCGGCCTCACGGAGACCACCCGATGCCCACCATGACCGCCCACACGCCCGGGACCATCAACTGGCCGGAGCTCGGCACCACCGACCAGGACGGGGCGAAGAAGTTCTACACCGCCCTCTTCGGCTGGAAGCACAACGACAACGACATTGGCGAGCAGGGCACGTACACGATCTTCACGCGCGACGGTGTGGACGTGGCGGCGCTGTTCACGCTCCAGCCCGACATGCTCAAGCAGGGTGTGCCGCCCAATTGGGCCACGTACATCACGGTCGAGAGCGCCGACGCCGCGGCCGAGAAGGCGAAGGCGCTGGGCGGCACGATCATGATGGGGCCGTTCGACGTGATGGATCACGGCCGCATGGCCGTGATCAGGGACCCGCAGGGCGCCGTGTTCGCCGTGTGGCAGGCGAAGAAGCACATCGGCGTGGGCGTGCTCGGCGAGCCGAACTCGCTCGGCTGGACGCAGCTGAACGCCAAGGACACCGCGAAGGCCAAGGCGTTCTACACCGCGCTCATCGGCTGGAAGGCGCAGGACGACCCGATGGGGCCGGAGTTCGGCGGCGGCCACTACACCACGTTCATGAAGTCCGACGGCCCGGCGGGCGGCATGATGGCGATGCCGCCGATGCCGGGGAGCGAGCACATCCCGTCGCACTGGCTGCCGTACTTCGCCGTGTCCGACGTGGACGCCATGAGCGCGAAGGCCGGCTCACTCGGCGGGAAGACGCATGTGCCGCCCACGGACATCCCGGACGTCGGCCGCTTCTCGGTGCTCGCCGACCCGCAGGGCGCGGCGTTCGCGCTCATCAAGTTCCTGCCGCGGGGCTGAACGAGCTCTCACGCCGGGACATCCCCTGTCCGCGACGCGCCCGGCGGCCGCAAGGCCGCCGGGCGCCGCCGCTGCACGCCGCAAGCCCCTCGCGTAGAGTGCAGCGCTACCCCCGACCCCGACGCCCCGGAGGACCCCGCGTGCGCCGCCCCCGGCCCCTCTCCTTCCTCGGCGCGGCACTCGCCGCGCTTGTCGCATTCGCGCTCGGCGCGCCCGTCACCGCCGCGCCCGTCCCGTTCGGCTTCTACGACCGCGGCCCCTACCAGGACGGCGTGCCGCGCCCGGAGGCGGTGCTCGGCTACGCGCCCGGCACGTTCCACACCACCTGGGGGAACATGGAGCGCGTCCTCGACGCGCTCGATCGCGCGCGGCCCGAGCGCGTGCGGCGCGAGCCGTTCGGCCGCACGGTGGAGTCGCGTGAGCGATCGCTGTTCATCGTCTCCTCCCCGGAGAACCTGGCGAAGCTGGACGCGATCCGCGCCGCCAACCGGAAGCTCGCCGATCCCCGCGGCGTGGGCGCGGGCGAGCAGGAGAAGCTCGCGCGCGAGACGCCGGTCACGGTGTGGCTCAACTACAGCATCCACGGCGACGAGTCGGCTTCGTTCGAGGCCATGATGCAGGTGGCCTACCAGCTCGTGGCCGGCGAGGACTCGCTCACGCGGGCGCTGCTCGCGAACGCGGTGGTGCTCATGAACCCGGCGCACAACCCGGACGGGCACGAGCGCTTCGTCACCTGGATCAACGCGCACGGCCAGGGAAACCCCGAGCACTGGTCGCTCGAGCAGCAGCGCTCGCAGCCATGGGGGATCGGCGGCCGGCGCACGCACTACCAGTTCGATCCCAATCGCGACGCGCTCGCCATGAGCCAGCCGGAGTCACGCCAGATGTCCCGTGCGATCCGCCGCTGGCGGCCACAGGTGTTCGTGGACCACCACGGGCAGACGGCGTCGTTCTTCTTCCCGCCCAGCTCCGAGCCCACGAACCACACGCTGCCGCTCGCCGACTACCGGAAGTGGGTGGACCGCTTCGGGCGCGGGAACGCGGCGGCGTTCGACCGGCACGGCTGGAACTACTACGTGCGCGACATCTTCGACTTCCACGCCACCGGCTACTGGGACGTGTGGCCCACGCTCCAGGGCGCGATCGGCATGACGTACGAGACCGACGGCGGCGGGAACCTGGCGTTCCGGCGTGACGACGAGACGGTGGTCACGCTCTTTGACGGCATGGCGAAGCACTTCACCGCCTCGCTCGCGACGTTGGAGACGGCCGTGCGGAACCGGGAGGCGCGGCTGCGCGACATGGCGGCGTTCGCGCGCGCGAGCGTCACGCCGGGCGCGGGCGCGCCGCGCGCCTACGTGCTGGACCCGGCCGACGACCCGGTGCGCGCCGCGGCGCTGGTCGAGAACCTCCAGTACGCCGGCGTCGAGGTGCACTGGGTGCCGCGCGGCTTCACCGCGAAGGGCGCGCGGGCGCTGTGGGCGGACCCGGGCTCGCGGCCGGCGCCCGCCGGCGGCAAGGGGCTCGAGCGGGCGGGTGTTCCGCCGGCGCCGCGCTCCGCAGCGGCGAGCCGCGAGTTCCCGGCCGGCGCGTTCGTCGTGGACCTGGCGCAGCCGGGGAGCCGCATCGCGCGGGCGCTCCTCGAGGAGGATCGCTCGGTGGACTCGGCGTTCGCCCGCGTCGAGCTGGAGAAGTACGAGCGGAACGTGCGCCGCGGCCGGCGCGCTCCGGGCGAGCCCTACAACTTCTACGACATCACCGCCTGGGCGCTGCCGCTCACCTACGGCGTGCGGACCTGGGCCGTGAGCGACGTCCCGGCCGGCGCGGTACGGCTCGCCGAGCCCGACCCGAACGCGGCCGACGAGGCGAGCGACACGCTCCCGGACTCGCTCGCCGTGGGCGTGCCGTTCACCGCGCGCACCTCGCGCGTGGGCCCGCTCGCGTTCCGCGACGAGTCGGGGAAGATCGTGTTCGACGCCCGCGGGCGCGTCGAGAGCGGCGAGGCCGGCACCGCCTACGTCTGGTCGTGCGCCAGCGACGGCGCCGCGCGGCTGGCGCTGCGGCTGCTGCACGAGGGCTTCAAGGTCGCCACCTCGGCGCGGCCGCTGCGCGCGGGCGCGCGGGACTACCCGCGCGGCTCGTTCGTGGCGCGCGTCGAGCGGAACCCGGCCACGCTCCATGCGCGCGTCGCCGCGCTCGCGCGCACGAGCGGCGTGACGGTGCACGCGGTGAACACCGCCTACATCGACCGAGGCGACACCGGCGTGGGCTCCGAGAACATCGTGAGCTTGAAGAAGCCGAGCATCGCCGTGCTCGTGGACCGGCCGGTCTCGCCCGAGGCCTACGGCTGGCTCTGGTTCCTGCTCGAGCGCCGGCTCGGCGTGCGCTTCACCGCCGTGCGCGCCGACCGCATCGGCGGCATCGAGCTGGACCGCTACAACGTCGTCATCGCCCCCGACGGCGGCCCGGGGCTCGCCTCGGCCATGGGCGGCGGGCTCGCCGCGGTCAAGGACTGGGTCTCGCGCGGCGGCACGCTCGTGTGCGTGGACGACGCGGCGGAGCTCCCGACGCTCGCGAGCGTGGGGCTTTCCACGAGCCGCGTGGTGGGCGTGCCGGCCAAGCCGAAGAAGGACGACGAGGAGATCCCCGACCCCGACAGCTCGGCGGCCGAGGCCACGCGCCGGCCGCAGTTCATCCCCGGCACCGTGTTCTGGGCCACGCCCGACCCGCGCCAGTGGCTCACGTGGGGCTTCGGCGAAGGCCGCATCCCGGTGATGCTGCAGGGCAGCACCATGCTCACGCCGACCAAGGAGGGCGCGAACGCGCTCCGCTTCGACCGCGTGCCGCTCACGGTGACCGGCTGGACCTGGCCAGAGACCGAACGGCGGCTCGCGCACACGGTGTACGCGGTGGACGAGCCGAACGGCGGCGGCCACGTGGTGATGCTCGCGGGTCCCGTGCACTTCCGCTCCTACTGGCGGAACACGGAGCGGCTCCTGACCAACGCGCTCCTCTACGCGCCGGCGCTGGACTGACGGCGATGGGCGAGACGAAGGCTCCCCGCGTGGTACCGCCGCTCGGCAAGCTCTCGCCCGCGGCGTTCACGGAGCTGCTCGCGCCGAACCTGGGAGCCGGGCGCGCCGAGGTCGTGCTCGGGCCCCGCGTCGGCCACGACGCGGCCATCGTCAAGATCGGCGCCGGGCGGGTGATGGCGGTGACCACCGATCCGCTCTCGGTGATCCCCGCGCTCGGGCTCGAGCGCTCGGCGCGGCTCGCCTGCCACCTGGTGGCCTCGGACCTGTGGACCACCGGCATCCCGCCCGCCTACGCGAGCGTGAACCTGCACCTGCCGCCCTGGTTCGGCGACGACGACCTCGGCCGCTTCGCCGCCGCCATGGGCGCGGCGTGGAAGGATCTGGGCGTGGCCGTGGTCACCGGCCACACCTGCCGGCACGAGGGCGTGAGCGGCACGCTCGTGGGCTCGGCCACGCTCGTGGGCGTGGGCGACGAGGGCCGCTACGTGACCCCCGGCATGGCGCGTCCGGGCGACCGCGTGATCGTCACCAAGGGTTGCGCCATCGAGACCGCGGCGATCGCCGCGTGGCTCGCGCCGGTGCGGCTGCTCCAGCACGTGAACGACGACGAGCTGGCGTACCTGCGCGCGCTCGAGACCCAGGTGAGCGTGGTGGCGGACTGCCGCGCCGCGCTCCGCGCCGGGGTGCGCGAGCGCGGCGTCACCGCGCTCCACGACGCCACCGAGGGCGGCGTGCTGGGCGGGCTCGTGGAGCTGGCGCGGGCCTGCGGCCACGACGTGCGCGTGGACCGCGCGCGCATCCCGCTCCACCCCGCGGTCAACGGCGCGTGCGCGATGCTGGGCGTGGACCCCTGGTGGAGCCTGTCCGAGGGCACGCTCATCGCCTGCGCCGCCGCCGATCGCGCATCGCTCGTGCTGCACGAGCTGGAGGAGGACGGCATCGCCGCCGCGGTCGTGGGCGAGATACTCCCCGGCTCGGGGAAGCTGTGGGTGGCCGAGCCCGACGGCCGCTCCACCCGATACGACGAGCCGCTCCCCGACCCCTGGTGGCCGGCCTACGAGCGCGCGGTGCGCGAGGGCTGGGGATAGCGGCGTCGCGCGCGTCGCGACGGGCCGGCGATCAGAACCGCGCGCCCAGCTCGATGTCGAAGCGCTGCCGCCCCACCGAGCAGGCGCCCCACTCGAGGCGCAACGGTCCCACCGGGAGCTTCACCCCGGCGCCGATCGCCACCGCGAACGCCACGCCGGAGCCGAGGTCCGCGCCGCTCACCGCGTCGCGCACGGCGCCGGCGTGGCCGGCCACGTAGGCCTGCGCCTGACGGCCGGCTTCCAGCGCGAGCCGGAGCGAGCCCGAGGCCGCGCGCCGCCCGAGCCACTCGTCATGGCGGAGCCCCGGGAACGAGCCGAGGCCGCCGAGCCCCACGAGCGCATCGGGCGGCGGGTCGTCGTTCACGATCCCGAAGCGCGCTCCCGGCGTGAGCACGAACGAGCGGTAGCGGAGGTGGAGGTCGGCGGCCGCCTCGACCCGCGCGTAGCCGGCGTCGCCGCCCGCCCACTCCGCGTCGAGCGTGCGCTCGCCGCCGTCGAGCGAGCGCGTGCGGAGCGCGAGGAGCGGTCCGTCGCGGGCCGGCCCCGGGCGCGAAAGCCGCAGGAACCCCGCGCCGGCCTGGACCACCTGCAGCCGGGTGAGCGGGACCTGCGCGCCGGCGAGGATCTCCGAGCGCCGCGTGGGCAGGCGCTTCACCTCCTCGCCGTCGGCGAAGACGCGCGTGTGGTGGCCGTGATGGCGGCCGCGCACGAACACCCCGGCGCTCCCCTGGTCGAGCGCCTGCGGCTCGAGGCTCCCGTGGAGGCTCCAGCCGAGCGGGCCCAGGGCCCAGCCGAGGCGCGCGAGCGACGGGAACGGGCCCACGGGCGGACGCCACGCCGCGCCGAGGTGCGTGCTCGCGCCCTCGTCGTTGTCGAACCGGAACGCCGGGCCCGCCACGAGCGCCGGCCGCTCGCGGACCTCGAAGCCGAGCACGGTGGAGTCCCCGTGCGTCGCGAGCGTGGGCCACGCGCTCTCGAACAGGCCGCTGCGCGCGAGCCGGCGGAGCGCGGGCACGAGCTCACGCGGGCGGAACCCGCCCTCCGGCAGCCGGCCGAGCGCGCGGCGCGCGACGGCGGCGCGGCGCGGCCGGTGCGGTCCGTTCCAGACGATCCCGCGCGCGAGCGGCGGGAGCACCGGCGCGGGGGCCACGAGCGGCTCGCTGGTGCGGGGCAGGCCCGAGCGCAGCGCCCAGGAGCGCACCGCGGCGCCGGCCTCACGGTGGGCCGCGTCCATGAGTCGGGCGCCGGCCGCGAAGTCGGACATCGAGGCGCCGCGGAGCCGGAGCCAGACCAGCGTGTCGCCCGCGGCGGCCGAGATGGTGTCCGCGCGCTCGCGCTTGTTGACGATGTCCCACAGGCGCAGGAACACCTCGAGCCCCGAGGCCGATTCGTCGAGGACCGCCTCGCGCGTGGCCACGTCCACCGCGAGCACCCGCTGCGCTCCCGCCTCGCGCGCGGGGCCGACCGGCAGGTTGCTCGACATGCCGCCGTCCACGAGCAGCGCGCCGCCGATCGCGACGGGCGGGAACATCATCGGCACACCCGCGGTGATGCGGCAGGCCCGCGCCAGGCTCCCGCCGCCGAGCATGTGCCAGCGCCCCGTTCGAACGTCCGTGCCGATGGCGCGGAACGGGATCGGGAGGCGGTCGAAGTCGCCCTGCGCCGCGGCGTCCGCGTCGATGAACAGCTCGATCAGGACCTGGTTGATGACGGTGTTGTCGAGGAACGCACGCGGCACGCCGGGGCCGCGCCCCGTCCCCGAGGCGAACTCGAGCCACGGGCGCGGCCAGGCGCCGCGCCAGCCGTAGGCGTCCTTCACGTCGCCGAACAGGAGGTCCCACGGGATGGCGCGCACCACCGCGCGCAGGCTGTCGGGCGTGTAGCCGGACGCGTACAGGGCGCCCACGATGCCGCCCATGCTGGTCCCCACGACGAGGTCGGGACGGGCGTGCGCCTCCTCGAGCGCGCGGATCACCCCGCCATGGCCGAAGCCGCGCGCCATGCCGCCGGAGAGGACGAGCGCCCAGCGGCCCGGCGGCGCTCCGGCGGGCCGCGCCGGCGCCGGCGGGGCGAGCGCGAGCGTCAGCGCGAGCGGGATCGCGAGCGGGAGCGCGGGCGGCCGGCGCGCGCGGAGGCGGGCGGGCATCCCGCGCATGATGCGGGCGCGGGAACGGCGCCCACAAGCCGGCGTGCGCCACGCGCGCGAACGGCCCCGGGGCTTCCCCCGGGGCCGCCGCGTGCAGCCGCTGGTCGTCCACCCGCCGGGCCATCCGTGTGCCCGGTGGAGGGTGAGGTGCGAGGCTAGTGTCGTGACCCGGAAGTCCCTTGCCAGATCTCGGGGCCCTCGCGCCCCTGGCTGCGTTGCTCCTCCTCGACGTATCTCCTGGATACGACTTCGTCGTCACGCCTTGCCAGGGACGCTGCGGGCCTCCGACCTATGGCAAGGGACTTCCGGGACACGACACTAGAAGCGGAACGCCACGCCCAGCGACGTGGTCCAGTAGTCGGCCTTGAACGAGTTGGGGGGCAGGTCGCTCTTCTGCTCGCCCAGGTAGACGTAGCGGCCGTTCAGGTCGAGCGACGCGACACCCGGCAGCATGGGCACCGTGAGGCCGCCGCCCAGGTGGATGCCGAACTCCTGCGACGTGGTGCTCGCGAGCGCCGGTGTGTTGGGGTAGTGGAGCGTGGTGTTGTACCAGCCCGCGCCGCCGCCCATGTACACGAGCGGCATCGGCTTCACCCACACCGAGCCGGTCACCGGCCACTGCGTGGACTCGAGGTCGCCGTTCTGGAGCTTCTCCTTCCGGTAGCCCAGGCCGATCTCGGCCGTGAGCATCGGCAGGATGCCCGAGCGCACGGCGAGCCCGTACGAGACGATGGTGCGATCACCCGACTCGGGCGTCCGCGTCATCCCGAGCGACGGGATGAGCTCGGCGGCCTCGGTGCGCGAAGCGGTCAGCGCGAGGCCCGCGAGCAGGAGCGCGGCGGCGAGGAACCGCGCGGTGGAGCGCTGCGACTTCGGAAGCGACAGGGCGTGCATGCAAGCCTCCTCGGCCCGCTCGCGGTGGCCGGGTCCGGCGTGCGCGAGTGCGGGGGATCGTCGGGGGGAGCGGCGACCGCTCCGGTGGCGGGGGAGCGCGCCAGTGGCCTCGTGCCGACGGCCCGCGCGGTCGGGCGAGGGCCTTGCACGGTCCGTGCCGCCGCGCGGCGGTTGCCGCGCAACGAGTTGCCCGCGGTTTTCGCGGTCGGGACGTGTGACGTCGGCGCCGCAGCGTGTGGCGCGATGCAACCGCGGCCCGCGACGCGTGCAACGTGCACGGGGCCGCGTGGCGTTCTCAGACAGAGCCTAGCGCTGCGTCGAGGCGCGCGAGCCCGTGCCGCCCGCGAGCGGCTGCAGGTGCGTCTCCGGCACCGGGCGGAGCGCGCGCGCCGCCGGGTGCAGGTCCTGCTCGGGGTCGTTCCAGGGCGAGCGGCGGAAGAACCAGTCCACGCGCGCGCCGGGGTCCTTCGCGAACGCCGTGTCGGCCGCCACCCTGGCGCGGAACTCCGCGGCGAGCTTCGGGTCGCGCGCCAGCATCTCGCGCGCCATGGGCTCGACCACGTAGGCCTCGCCGTATTCCTTGCGCTGGAAGATGGTGGAGAAGAACCCCCACGCCAGGAACCCGTCCGGCGCCTGGGCCTCGAGCAGCGCCACCGCGAGCGCGCCGCCGCGCTGATCGAGCGGCACCCACACGTCGCCGGCGCGGAACGCGCGGAGCTGGCGTTCCGCCCGCACCGCGTGCACGCGCACGTTCTGGCGGCCCTCGAACGGCTCGGGCGACAGGGTCCGGTCGGTGACCCGCGTCATCTCGACCGTGTCGCTCCAGGCGCGCGCGAGCGTCCGCGTGCGGATGCCGTGAAGCGCCAGGCGCTCGATCACCGCGCTCCACTCCTGCGGCACCACGTAGCCGCCCGCGGGCTGGCGCACGGTGAGCGCGGGAAGCGTCTCGCGGTAGAGCGTTGCGGTCGTGTCCCAGGGCACGGGCGAGTACCGCGGCACCAGCGAGCCGGTGATGTCACTCGTCTCCCAGCGGGTCGCCACGCCCTTCCACGTCACCGGCACGCCGCGGTCGCCGAGCGAGCTGGCGAGCACGACCATGCGCTTCGCGGCGTCCTTCTCCTGCGCGCGGGCGACCGCCTCGGCCTCGGCGGCGCGGACCGCCTCGGTGAGCGCGCGCGGGCGCGCGTGCAGCTCCTCGAGCAGCGCGAGCATCAGGTCGTACGTGGCCTTCACGCGCGCGCCGTAGGGCTTGAGCATGTGCGTCTCCACGAGCAGCGCCGCGCGCGACTGGAGCGGCGGGTAGCCGGTGGAGAAGCGCGGCGGGGCGTTGCCGTAATCGAGGCCGCCCGCGGGGTCGCGCCCGTTCCGGAAGTCCACGTACGGCGCCACCACGTGGCCCTTCGCCGCGAGGCTCCCCATGACCCGGCCCTCGAGCGCCTCGGCCATCCAGCGGTCGAGCGCCGCCGGCACGCCGGCGCCGTGGTTCACCGCCCAGGTCACGTCGTAGCGGTAGTCGGCCCCGTCCGTCGTGTGGTTGTCCACGAGCAGGTCCGGCCACCACCGGGTGTAGACGTTGCCGATGAGCGCGCGCATCTCGGGCGCGTCGAGCTTGGCGTAGTCGCGATTGAGGTTCAGCCCCACCGGCGTGTGCCGCCAGCCCATCTCGTCGGGCCCGTTCTGATTGATGCGGTGCCAGCGGCCCTTGCGCTCGTGCGCGTCGGCCGAGAACACGGGCACGACGAGCACGACGACCGAATCGAGCAGCTCGGTGCGCTGCTGCAGCACGCCCAGGTCTCGGAGCAGCATGAGCGAGGCGTCCTTGCCCTCGATCTCGCCCGAGTGGATGCCGTTCTGGATGAGCACGATCGGCTTGCCGAGCGCCCGCGCCGCCTCGGGGCTGAACACGCGGTCCTTGGAGACGATGACGAGCGGCAGGTCGCGGCCCTGCCCCGTTCGGCCGAACGTCTCGACCTTGATCCAGCGCGAGCCGGCCTCGAGCTGGCGGCAGTAGCGGAGCAACTCGTCGTGGTCGGCGGTCTGCTTCCAGCGCGTGCGTTCGGCCTTGGTGAGCCACATGCGCGGGATGCCCTCGTCCACGGCCGGATCGGGAGTGAGCTGCGCCGAGCCCCCGGTGACGACCGCCTTCACCACCGAGTCCGGCGTCCACGGCTGGGGGCGGGTCAGGCGCAGGCCCTGGGCATGGGCGACCGTGGCGGCGAGGGCGAGGAAGAGGGCTGCAGAGGCGGCGGTGCGGGGGACGTGAGTGCGGAACATGGCGAAGAAGCCTAGCACAGGGCGAGGTCCGCGAGGGTCAGCGGCGGGCCCGGCGCGGACGGATGCGCACGGACGCGGATTCCAGCCACTCGGCGTAGGCCGACTCCTCCAGATCGCCTGCCGCGAGGGCGATCGTCATCCTCGCCGCGTCGGCCTCGGGAGCCTCCACTCGCCAGCCGTTCAGCTCCAGGAACACGAGGGCCGATGTCAGCGCGACGCGCTTGTTCCCGTCCGGGAAGGCGTGGTCGCGCGCGAAGCCGAACGCGTAGGCGGCGGCCAGCCGGAACAGACCCGCCCTGCCGTAGGCGCGCCGATTCCTCGGACGCGCGAGGGCGGAGCCGAGCCGCGCCTCATCCGCAGGGCCGGACGCGCCACCGTGCTCGGCGATCATCAGCTCATGGATCGCCAGCACGGCCGCGCGCGACAGCCACGCGGGTCCACGGCTCACTTGGCGAGCGTGCGGAGCGCGTTCCGGTATCGCGCCATGACCGACTCCGCCGCCTTCATGGTCTCGTCGAACGCGGGTTCGTAGCCGGTGAGCCGGAATCCGTCGGGCGACTCCGTGAGGTAGAGCGCGTCGCCTTCGCGGACCATCAGCCTGCGTACGGCATCCGCGGGCAGCGTCACGCCGAGCGAGTTGCCGACCTTCCGCACCTTGAGCCTGAACATGGAGCCTCCGAGTCGTGGACACGCATGTTATAATACCGCGGCATGCGGCGGCAACCCACTCGAGCCGATCGAGTCCCTGGGGCCCGGGTGCCGTGGTTCCGGCGTGAGCCCCACGCGCTCGAGTCGGCGCCGGCTGGCTACGCCCCCACCGGCTCGGTCGCCGTCTTCCGCCCGCGCGCCTTCCTCGGCACGCGGTTCCACGTGCCGCCGGCGAGGGCCACGAGCAGGGCCTTCTGGAGGTGCAGGCGGTTCTCGGCCTGCTCCACCACCACGCTCTGCGGGCCGTCGATCACCTCGTTCGTGACCTCCTCGCCGCGGTGCGCGGGCAGGCAGTGCATGAACACGGCGTCGGGGTGCGCGGCGGCCATCATGCGCTCGTCCACCGTGTAGCCGCTGAACGCGACCCGGCGCCACTCGGCCTCCTCCTCCTGGCCCATGCTGGTCCAGGTGTCGGTGTAGACCATGTCGGCGCCGCGCACGGCCTCGTAGGGGTCGCGCACGCGCCGCACGCCGCCGCGCGCGCGCGACTCGGCCTCCAGGAAGAGCCCGGCGTCGGGCTCGAAGCCGTCGGGCACGGCCACGCGCAGGCGGAAGCCGAACAGCGTGCTGGCCTCGAGCCACGAGTGGAGCACGTTGTTGCCGTCGCCCACCCACGCCACGCTGATCGTGTCCAGGTCGCGGCCGGCGCGCCAGAGCGTGTAGAGGTCGGCGAGGATCTGGCAGGGGTGCGAGTGGTCGGTGAGCGCGTTGATCACCGGGATGGTGGCGTGCTGCGCGAGCCGCTGCACGAGCCGGTGCGAGAACGTGCGCACGACCATCAGGTCCACCATGCCGGAGAGCACGTGCGCGACGTCCTCGACGGTCTCCCGACCGGTCTCCGAGACCTCGGTCGCGCCCAGGTCCACGGCGTCGCCGCCCAGCTCGTGCATGCCCACGGTGAACGAGACGCGCGTGCGGAGCGAGGGCTTGTGGAACACGAGCGCCGCGGTCTTGCCCGCGAGCGGCCGGGGGGCGCGGGGCGTGCCGCGCACGGCGCGCAGCCGGTCGGCCTCGGTGAACAGCTCCATCACGAAGCCGCGGTCCAGGCCCGCGAGGTCCACGAGGTGTTCGGGCGCACCGGCCACTTCTTTTCCCTCCTTCACGAGACGACCGGCAGGGACGGGTCGTTCGACTCCGCCGCCGGGGTGCCCTCGCGGAGCGAGGGTCGCATCGGCAACACGTACGAACGGGCCTGGCGGGCGGCCTCCTCGGAGGCCCCGGGCACCAGGTCCAGGATCATGGCCACCTCGTCACAGGCGTGGCGCTTGGGGCAGCGGACGCAGTCGGTCCACACCTTGCGCGGGAGCGACTCGCGCTGCTGCGCGTTGAAGCCCGAGCGCTCGAAGAATCCCACCTCGCGCGTGAGCGCGATGACACGCGGCACGTCGAGCGCGCGCGCGTCGGCGACCACCGCGGCGACGAGCGCCGCGCCAAGGCCGCGGCCGTGCGCGTCGGGGCGCACCGCGAGCGAGCGCACCTCGCCCAGGTCGCGCCACAGGAGCCGGAGCGCCGCGCACGCGACGATCGTGGCGGGTGTGCCGTTCGAGGCGGTGCGCTCGACGACGTGGAACTCGCGCACGCACTGGTAGAGCTCCGAGACCGGGCGCGGCAGCAGCGTGCCGTCCACGACGTACGGCGCCATGACGCCGGCGATGCCGGGAACGTCGGCGATGCGCGCGCGCCGGAGCGTGAGGCCGTCGCCGAGCGCGGACTCCGCGAGGCCGCCGCCACCGCCCTGACCTCGGCCCTCGTCGCCGCGCGAGGGCCCGCCCGGTCCGCGCATCCAGTCGGGCACGGGGCCGGTCTTCGGACGCACGTCGCCGGGCGGCGCGTCGCCGGGCGGCACCACGTCCTCGGGCGCGGGCAGGTCGGCGTCCCCGCCGGGGCCCAGGCCGAGCCTCGCCTCGGCGAGCGCGAGCTGGTGCGCGGTCGAGCCCGTGCCCGGCGGGTGCGTGCGGCGCGCCACGGCGGCCTCGAACGAGAGCGCGGCGAGGCGCGCGTCGGTGAACTGCGGCGAGAGCGCGAGGCGCTCGGTGAGCGGCAGCGCCGCGGGCTCGACCGCGGCGCGCTCGGCGGCGGCCCACAGCGCGCCGACGGCGCGGTGCGCGTCGCGGAACGCCACGCCCTCGGCGACGAGCGCGTCGGCGAGCTCCACCGCGAGCAGATCCGTGGTGAGCGAGGCGGCGAGCCGGGCGGGATCCGGCGCGAGCGCGGCGATCGCGGGCGGGAGCGCGGCCAGCAGCAGCTCGAGCGTGTCGGCGGTGTCGAACACCGCCTCCTTGTCCTCCTGGAGGTCCTTCTGATACGAGCTGGGCAGGCCCTTGAGGAGCGCCGCGAGCGACTGGGCGTTCGCGAGCAGCCGGGCGCACTTGCCGCGCGCCAGCTCGAAGAGGTCGGGGTTCCGCTTCTGCGGCAGCAGGCTCGAGCCGGTCGAGAAGCCGTCGGGTGCGGCGAACCAGCCGAACGCCGGCGAGCAGAAGACGACGAGGTCCTCGGCGAGCCGCGACAGGTGGACCCCCAGCAGCGCCGCGGCGTTCAAGTACTGGAGCGCGAAGTCGCGATCGCCGACCGCGTCCAGCGAGTTCATCGCCACGCGCGAGAAGCCGAGCCGGGTGGCGAGTACCGCGCGGTCGTAGCGGAGCGGCGTCCCGGCCACGGCCCCGGCGCCGAGCGGCAGCCGGTCGGCGGCCTCGCGCGCCTCGGCGAAGCGCTCCTCGTCGCGCGCGAACGCCTCGATGTGCGCGAGCCACCAGTGCGCGAGCCGGATGGGCTGGGCGGGCTGGAGGTGCGTGTACGAGGCGCACAGGGTCTCGCCCGCCGCGCGCGCCTGGCGGACGAGCGAGCGCTCCAGCTCGCGCACGCCCTCGACGGCCGAGTCGCAGAGCCGCATGACGTGCATGCGCAGGAGCGTGGCGACCTGGTCGTTGCGCGACCGGCCGGTGTGGAGCCGCCGCGCGGGGCCTGTGGACTCGGCCTCACCGGGTGCGCGCCGGTCGAGCGCGGCCTCGACGGCGGAGTGCACGTCCTCGCCGGCGAGCGTGGCGCGGCCGGCGCCGAGGTCGGCCTCGAGTGAATCGCACGCGGCCACGAGCCGGTCGCGCTCGGCCTCGCTCATGACGCCGCACTCGGCGAGCGTCGTGGCGTAGGCGCGCGAGAGCGCCAGCTCCTCGCCGACCAGCCGCGCGTCCACGGGCAGCGAGTCGTTGAGCTTCCGCGCCCGCGGGTCGAGGCCGGCGGCGAGCCGGCCCTGCCAGACGGCTTCGCCCTTCTCAGGCATCGGCGGTGACCTCACCCTGCCGCTTCGTGCCGTTCCCGCGGCGGGCGGCGGTGGCGAGCGGCAGGCCGAAGAGGCGGATGAAGCCCTCGGCGTCGGCGGGCCGGTAGCCGGCCATGTCGAACGACGCGAGCTTCGGCAGATAGAGCGACTGCGGGCTCGTGCGGCCCACGGCCACGGCGCGGCCCTTGAAGAGCTCCACCGTCACCTCGCCGGTCGCCACCTCGAGCGCGGTGTCCACGAACGCCTGGAGCGCGCGGCGGAGCGGCGAGAACCAGAGCCCGTTGTAGACGAGGTCGGCGTAGCGGGGCGCCAGCTCGAGCCGCGTGCGCAGCAGGTCGTGCGGCAGCACGAGCCGGCACAGGTCGTCGAGCGCCTCGTGGAGCACGGTGCCGCCCGGCGTCTCGTAGACGCCGCGCGACTTCATGCCGACGAGCCGGCTCTCGACCAGGTCGGCGCGGCCGACCCCATGCCGTCCGGCGATCTGGTTGAGCGTCTCGAGCACCTCGACCGGCCCGAGCGGCTTCCCGTCCACGCTCACGGGCCGGCCGCCCTCGAAGCCGACCGCGACCTTCTCCGGCGCGGACGGCCACTGTCCCGGCGAAGCGGTGAGCCTGTGCATCTCCTCGGGCGGGGCGCTCGCGGGATCCTCGAGCGCGCCGCCCTCGTGCGAGAGGTGCCACAGGTTCCCGTCGCGCGAGTAGAGGTCGCCCGGCTTCTGCGCGACCGGCACGCCGTGCTTCTGCGCATAGGCGAGCGCGTCCTCGCGGGACGCGATGTCCCACTCGCGCCACGGCGCGATCACGGGCAGGTGGGGCGCGAGCGCCATGTACGTGAGCTCGAAGCGGACCTGGTCGTTGCCCTTCCCGGTGCAGCCGTGCGCGAGCGCGTCGGAGCGCGTGCGTTCGGCGGCCCACACCTGGCGCGAGGCGATCAGCGGACGCGCGAGCGAGGTGCCGAGCAGGTAGCGGCCCTCGTACACCGCGCCCGCGCGCAGCGCCGGGAAGCAGAAGTCGCGCACGAACGGCACGCGCAGGTCCTCGACGATGACCTCGGCCGCGCCGATCCTGCGCGCCTTGGCCTCGAGGCCGGAGAGCTCGTCGCCGCCCTGGCCCACGTTGCTGCAGTAGCACACCACCTCGCAGCCGTAGTGCTCCTTCAACCACGGCACGATGATGCTGGTGTCGAGCCCGCCGGAATAGGCGAGCGTCGCGCGCTTCACGTTCGACTTCGTCACTTCGTGGCACCTCCCACGGCGGTGAGCGCGGCATCCAGCCGCTCGAGCCCCTCGTCCAGCTCGGCGTCGGTCACGGTGAGCGGCGGAAGCAGGCGCACCGCGCGCTCGCCGCCGCGCACGAGCAGGAGCCCGGCCTCGCGCGCCGCGGCCACGAGCGCGGGCGGCCGGGCATCCGGCGCAGCCCGGTCGGGGCCGGCGGCCAGCTCGATCGCGCGCAGGAGGCCGAGCCCGCGCGCCTCACGCACCACGGCGTGCCTGGCGGCCAGCGCCTCGAGCCCGGCCGCCAGCTTCCGCCCGGCGCGCCGGACGCGCTCGAGGAACGCCGGCCGGCGGACCTGCGCCAGCGACCAGCGCGCGGCCGCGGCGCACACCGCGTTCCCGCCGAACGTGCAGCCGTGCATGCCGGGCGAGAGGTGGCGCGCGACCTCGGCCGTCATCAGCACGGCCGCGATCGGGAACCCGGCGCCGAGCGCCTTGCTCATCACCACCAGGTCGCCGCGCACGTCGAAATGCTCCTGCGCGAGCAGCCGGCCGGTGCGCCCCATGCCGGTCTGCACCTCGTCCACCACGAGCAGCGCCCCGAGCGCCGTGCAGCGCGCACGCACGGCCTGCAGGAAGTCGCGCGTGGCGGGCACGGCGCCGGACTCGCCCTGCACGCACTCCACGATCACCGCGCACACGTCGGCAGCGAGCACCGCGTCCAGCGCCGCGGCGTCGTTGAAGGCGGCGAAGCGCACGCCCGGCACCAGCGGCTCGAACGGCGCGCGGTACGCCGGCGTGTACGTGGCCGAGAGCGCGAAGCCGGTGCGCCCGTGGAAGCCGCCCTGGAAAGCGACGATGCCGCGCCCGGGCAGTTTGAGCGCGTCCGCGCGGGCGCGCGCGAACTTGAGCGCGGCGTCGTTCCCCTCGGTGCCCGAGTTGCAGAAGAACACGCGTTCGTAGCCCGTGGCCTCGGCCAGCTCGCACGCGAGCGCCAGCGCCGGGGCGTTCGCGAACAGGTTCGAGGTGTGGCCGAGCCGCGCGAGCTGCGAGGCGATCGCCTCGGCGAGCCCGCGCGGGGCGTGGCCGAACGCGTTGACCGCGATGCCGCTCGTGAAGTCCAGGTACTCGCGGCCGGCCGCGTCGCGCACGCGCGCGCCGTGGCCCTCGACCAGCTCGAGCCGGGGCAGCGGATAGAGCGGCGCGAGCAGGCCCACCTCGTCGTGGGCGAGCGCGACCACGGCGTCGGCCTCCGGCGCGGCGGACCCGGCGGCGGGAGCCGCGGATGCGGCGGTCAGCTTCGGGAGCGTCGGCTCGGCGATGGTGTCAGGCATGGCTCTCCTCGGTCTCGGCGGCATGCAGGGGCTCGGCATGGCAGGTGGTGGCGACGCCGGTCCCGGCGAGCACGGCGGCGATGGTGCCAGCGCCCTGCCAGGCGGCGATGTGCACGCGCCGCACGCCGCCGGTGAGTGCGACCTGCGCGGCGCGGAGCTTGGGCGCCATGCCGCCGGTCACGTCGGGATGCCCGAGCGCCCGCGCGAGCGAGCCCGGATCGAGCGCGTCCACACGCTCGCCCGCGAGCCGCAGGCCCGGCGTGTCCGAGAGCAGCAGCAGGTCGTCCGCGGGGAGCGCGGCCGCGACGGCCGCGGCCACGTCGTCGGCGTTCAGGTTGAGGAGCGCGCCCTGGCCGTCGTCGCCGAGCGACGCCAGCACCGGCGTGCGGCCCGCGGCGAGGAGCTGGAGGAGCAGCGAGCCGTCCACCGCCTCGATCTCCCCCACCTCGCCGAGCACGGCCGAGTCGCGGTGGCGCCGCACGCGGACGATGCCGCCATCGAGCGCCGAGAGCCCGACGGCGTCCAGCCTGCGCGCGCGCAGCGCGGCCACGAGGCGCTTGTTCGCGAGCCCTGCCAGCACCGCGGCCGCGATCTCGAGCGTCGGCCGGTCGGTCACGCGCAGCCCGCCCGCGAAGCGCGCCTCGAGCCCGGCGCGCGCGCACCAGGCGGTCACCTCGGCGCCGCCGCCGTGCACCACGAGCAGCGCGCGGCCCGCCGCGCCGAGGCCCGCCGCCTGGTGCAGCTCGGCCGCGCACTGGGCGAGTGCGCCCGGCGCATCGAGCGCGCGGCCGCCGAGCTTGACGACGAGCGCGCGCGGCGTCGAGCCGGCGCTCACCACGGCTGGCCGTGCACCGGCAGGCCCCAGGATTCCGGCCAGCCGAGCACCAGGTTCAGGTTCTGGAGCGCCTGCCCCGCCGCGCCCTTCACCAGGTTGTCGAGTGCCGCCGTGGCCAGCAGCGTGCGGCCGCCGTGCACGGTCGTCACCGCCAGGTCGCAGCGGTTGGAGGCCTTGACGAGCCGGGTCTCGGGCCAGGCGCCCGCTTCGAGAACGCGCACGAACGGCTCGCCGGCGAAGCGCCCGGCGTACGCCTCGTGCGCCTCCTCCGGCGTGCGCGGCTCGGCGAGCGGCGCGATGCAGGTCATGAGGATGCCGCGCGCCATGGGGGCCAGCTGCGGCGCGAACGCCACCGGCACAGGGGCGCCCGAGAGCCGGCCGAAGTTGCGCGCCATCTCGGGCACGTGCTGGTGCACCTCGCCCACCTTGTAGAACGCCGCGCCGCCGTCCAGCTCGACGAACGACGTGCGCAGCCCCGGCGCCCGCCCCGCGCCCGAGACGCCCGAGAGCGCCGTGACCGTGACCGGCCCGGCGAGCCACGCGCGCTCGAGCGCCGGCAGGAGCGCGAGCGTGGCCGCGGTCGGGTAGCAGCCCGGGTTGGCGATGCGCGTCGCCCCCGCGAGCGAGTCGCGGAACGCCTCCGGGAGTCCGTAGCGATAGCCGCCCGAGCCGTCGCGGTGATCGCTCGAGAGGTCCACGATCACCGGCACGTCGGCGAGCGCGGGTGCGGCGGCCGCGAGCGCCTTCCAGGCGCCGTGCGGCAGGCAGGCGACGAGCGTGTCGAACGCGCCCTGGGCGAGGAGCCCGGGGAGCGCCTCGGGTGCGACCGCGGGCGGCAGGCCGTTCAGGCGCGGATCCACGCCGGGCAGCAGCTCGCTCGCCGGCCGGCCCGCGTGCTCGCGCGAGACGAGCGCGGCGATCGAGACACCCGGATGCCCGAGTGCCAACCGCACGAACTCGTGCCCCGAGTAGCCCGAGGCGCCGAGCACGGCGACGCGCGCGGCGCGCCCGGCGGCCGGCGCGTGCGGAACCGGGCTCGCGTGCGCGAGCGGACCCGCGGCCGGTGCCGCGGGCCCCGCCGCCGGCTTCACCGCCGGGGCCCCGACCGGCGCGCTCACTTGGCCCGACCCAGGTTCTGCCCGGTCGCTCCGGCCCGGCCCGAGAGCAGGTCCAGGTGCTTGCGGAAGCGCTTCGCGGTGGGCACGTCCTCCAGCA